>WNFS01000013.1_pt1 | contig 145127 bp, 118 predicted proteins | sample 5400141 | NCBI WGS metagenome assembly WNFS01 (sample SAMN13153358, study PRJNA577476) | soil metagenome | isolation source: 60 cm saprolite under Madrone tree | place: USA:California | collected 2016-06-14 | reverse complement strand
AAGCGCTACAATCTGACATTTTCAATGAACTTCCAGAACATTCTCAACCATGTGAACCTGGGAAGGCCGACTGGCAATCTCAGCTCCCCGTTCTTCGGGACTTCGATTGGAACGGGCGGTAACTTTGCCGGATTTGGAGGCGGCAGAGGCGGAGGCGGCACGCCTCCCTATAATCGTCTCATTGACGCTCAGATTCGATTTAGCTTCTAAGAAAGCCGTGAAAGCAAACACATTCAGCCCATCAGCTCGACCGTTGGTGTTTTCAAGAAGCGATTTGTTCTGCCCCAGTATTCCATGGGTCAGGTCAGTTCCAGTGGCCTCAATCTTACGCGTGAGTTCAGTTTCATAATTTTTGCCTTACTGGCTCCAGAAAAGGACTATTGACCTGGAAGGCCAATATTTGCGAGAATCAAGCCGGTCTTGGGATGACATCCTGAGATTGCTGCTTGGGCGAATTTGGATCGCCCACCTCGCCGCGACAGATCAAGTCGTAAAATAACAACCCCCTCGACCAGTCAATTGCGCTCCGAAAGAACGTAAAAGTAAACGGTCTCAGAACGAGCCTTTAAGCCCTACGGCCATGCTCCAGAGCCCCGTATTCGCTGGAGGTGGAGAATCAAACATGGAACAGTCGTCTTCACAACCACCAAAATTCTACCTCGATAAAAACGGCGCGCCCCGCGGACGTAACGGCGACTCCGGCATAGACTCAGGGAAAGACCCTTCGAGCCAGCGAATGGTGGCTGACCAGCTGATGGCTGCGTTGGCCAGCGGCAATCTGGAACATCTCGCTGATGCACGCCAGGCCTTTCTTAACCAGGAGGAGCAGAGTGCGCCTAACCTCGGCGCGCAGCCGGACCGGCGATCAGGAACGAGAACGTTCCAACCCATCGGCGCCGCGACTGAAGAACTGCGAGCCGAAGAAGAGTCCTTAAGGCAGGCCGAGTTGGAACTCGCGCGTCGCCGCGCCGAAGTACAAGCCGCGAAGCGAAGAGCTGAAGCTGAGGTGCAACAGAAGGTAGTCGAGGCAGCACGACATCGCGAGGAAGAGGAAGCCCATCGCAGGGCACGGGCCGAAGAACAACGCCTGGCCGAACTCAAAGCCATTCGCGAGCAAGCTGCGTTTGAGGCGCAGGAGCGAGCCCGAAAACTCGAACAAGTTAGGACCGAAATCGACGCCCAGGCTCGTCAACGGACCGTGAGGGAGCAATGGCTCGTTTCCGAAATCGAAGCTCAGCGAGTCGCCGAACAGGAACAACTCAGGCGCGTTGAAGAGATCGAGGCGCGTCTTCTCAGCCAACTGGAAGCACGACATCGTGCCGAAACTCAAACCAGACGCCAAGCTGAAAAAGAACAACAACTCAGGACCGAAGTTGAATCGCTGCAGAGAGCGGAGGAGCTTCAACTGCGGCAGGTCGCAGAAGTGCAGACTCGTGTGCGCGATTTGCAGCAGACTCAACAGTCGGTCAAAGTCGCTGTTGAGCGCGAAACGGAGAAGGCACAGCAACTCGCTGCCGAGATCGAAGCCCTGGAACAGTCCGGGCGGAACGAAGTTGGACGACTACAGGAGGCTAATGGCCGAATCCTTGAGTTACGAGATGCATTAAAGAAAGTTGCAGAGGAAAGCAAACGCCTGGGCGACCAGGAATCTCAACTCAACTCGGAACTCTCAGATCTGCGTCGGGCGGAAGCAGCGCAGCGCGAACTGATAGCCCAGGTGCAAACGAAACTGCGCGGGCAGGAAGAAGCTCACCAGGTGGCAATCGCCAGAACGGAAGAGCTTGGGGTCGAAGAACGAGAGCTGATTGTAGCCTGCGAACGCCTGCGCGTTGAGGAACAACAGCAGCGGGACCGCATCGGCGCGGCCGAGACGCAGTTGCGCGCGCAGGAAGAGGCGCACCTCAGAGCCAAGATCGAAGCAGAGATGCGCGCCGAGCAGGACGAACTGAGGCTGGCCGAGTTGGCGAGACTCAGCAGTCAAGCCGCGGCAGCCGCTCAGGAGCGCTCTGCGAAGGAAGAATCTCTTCGCTCCCAAATTGACGCGCTCCGCATTGCCGAGCAAGAACGACCGCAGCGGATTGACGAAGCCGAGGCGGCTTTGCGTCTGAAGAGTCAAACGCAGCAACAGTTTGAAGCCAACCTCCAGCAACTGATCCAGCAGCAAGAATCGTTCAACGCAGAAATCGAAAAGCTGCGCCACACCGAGGCAGGTCAGCGCAAACGCAATGAAGAGACGCAGGCTCGGCTTCGGGCTCACGAAGAAGCGCACCAGCGCGCGGAGACTGAAGCTCGTGCCCGGATACAGGAACACGATCAGCGACTGGAAGAGTTGAGAGCTATCGGCAGAAAGCTCGAAGCAGAATCGCAAGAGCGGGCCGAGCAAGAAAATGCCCTCAACGATCGGATCGAAGCGCTGCGACAGGCAGAAGCAGAACAGGTCGCGCGCGCCGACGAAGCTCAGGTTCGGTTCCGCGCTCAGTCGGAAGCGCATCAGCACAGTGAGAGCGAAGCAATGGCTCGAGCCCAGGAGCACGAGCAGCGGCTGGAAGAATTGCGAAGCATCGGCAGAAAGCTCGAAGCCGAGTCGCAGGAGCGCAGCGAACAGGAACGGCAACTCAAGGCCAGGCTGGAAGCCCTGCGGCAAGCTGAGCAAGAACCGCTGAAACGAATCGAAGAAGCGACTGCTCTAGTCGCCAGGGTTGAAGAATCACGACAGGAGCAGGAAGCGGAAATAATCCGATTGTCTGAAAAACAGCAATCGGTGAAATCTGAGACTGAGGCGATGCGCCAGGCCGAACAGAACCTGCTACGGCGTATTGTTGACGTTGAAGCGCGTTTTGTCGAACAGGCAAAGACCCGGCAACTCGCCGAAGCGCAAGCCAAGCAGCAAGCCGAGAAGGAACAAAAACTCAACGAAGAGATCGAAAGCTTGCGCCGGGCCGAGCAGGCCCAACGCGAACGAATTGACGAAATCAAGAGCCGCACTCCGGCGCTCGAGGAAGCTCGGCGACTGGCGGTGGAAGAAGCCGACTTGTTGGTAGAACAGGAACAACAGCTCACCGTTGCGGTTGGTGTTCTGCGCGAGCAGGAAGAGGAACACGTCAAACGCATCGATGCGATTCAGGAGCAATTGGCCGCCCAGGTCAAAGCCTGTTATCTGGCTGAAGCTGAAGCGCAACAGCATGCCGAGAAGGTCGAGCAAATCAACATTGAATTGGAAAGCGCGCGCCAGAACCGCGAGATGAATTTCAAGCTCGTCGAAGAGGCCGCACTTCGTCTGCGCGCTCACGAAGAAGCGCGCAAGGGTGTTCAGGTGAATACCCAGAAACGGGCCGAGCAAGAACAGAAGCTCAATGCCGAAATCGAGGCCCTGCGACAAGCTGAAGAAGAACAGCGGAAGCGCATCGAGGAGGCGGAGAGCCGACTCCGCGCACAGGAAGAAGCTCGCCAATCAGCCAGGGCCAAAGTCAAACAACTGGCGGAGTCCGAGCAAAAAGTAATCGCCGAAATTGAAACGCTGAGTAAGACTGAAGCCGAACTGCTGAACCGGATTAAGGAAGCTGAAGCTGGTCTTCCGGGTCACGAAGAAGCGGTCCGGCAGGCGCAAGCCCAAGCGCAGCGTCACGCCGATGAAGAGTCTGAGCGGTTGCGTCAACTCGAAGTTATTTGCGTAAAGGCGCAGACTGAAGCGGAACAACGAAACGCCCGCGAACAAACGCTGAATTCAAGCATCGAGGCTCTGCGCCTGCCAGAGGCTCACGTCAGCGTTATCTCGGAATTTGACTTAGCCGACAATGATCGGGTTTCTGAACCTCTGTCACTCGCGAATCTCGCAGAGGCTGGTCCGCAAGCGATCTTTGCGGAAATTGAGATGGGCGACGACCATCTGTTCTCGTCAGAAGCGCCGTCAGTTGAAGCCAATCTTGCCGAGAGTAATCCTCCAGCCGAAGAGCTTCCGTGGCTGGTGATCGACCTGGATCATTCAGTCGCTGCGCCTCCGGCCACGAAGGAAATTGAATTCATTGCCGCAGACACAACTGCCGACCTGGCTTGCTTCGAGGTAAACGATTCAAGCCACACTTCAATCCAAAAATCCATAACTCCCGCTTTCCAGGCAGAGACTGTAACGTCGGTCAACGCGAACGGTGGTGCGGAATCATTTGAGTCGACTTCACCGGAGTTGGCAGCACGATTGCAAAGCACCTCCTCTTCTGAAAGGGCGGCAGCTTTGGCTGACCTGGCAGATTTCAAAGGGGACGATTCGTTCCGTTTAATTACGAAGTCGTTCGATGACCCAAGCGCGGAAGTGCGCAACGCGGCGGCGCGCGCACTCTACCACCTAAATCCTGACCTGTCCGCTTCGTTTACGCGCGCCTTGAGGGACGCCTCGCCGGAACGACGGCGCAAGATCGGTGCGGCTGTTGCGGGATCAGGCCTGGCCACAAATGCAATAAACAGCCTGACGGGAGAAGGCCGGGATCGAACATACGACGCATTTTCGATGCTATTCCTAATGGCCAAGGCCGGAGAAGTTCAACCACTTATTCAGGCCATAGCCAAACATCCGGATCACGAAGTGCGCCTGACCGCGGTCAAGCTGCTCGCTCTCAGTAACCAGCCGCAGATTCTGCCGGCGTTTCGCAACCTCGCGGCCCGGGAAAACCTGCCCGCCGACGTGCATGCGGCTGTGATGGAAGCGATTTATCACCTCAGCACTCAAGCCCGAGAAGTTGCGTAAATCGTGCGTTAAAGTCTGGCCTAATGCTCTGAATTGCCAGAACCATAGATCGTGAGCGACGCGGTAGATCGTGAGCGACGCGGTTGAAAAACCGAACGATCAACGAAACCACACTAAACACGACCACGGAGTCCTCTCTTTCGAATTATTTGGTGTGATTTCGTGGATCGTCCTGCCTCAAGTCGGCAACGTCATCTCATGGTAACGCCAGTTAAGGGCAACTGCCGATTAGATCTCACCCACCGCCCTGCTACTTAGCTATGCGCTCAATGCGTAAGCATCCCTCAGCCAGTGCACGAGTTCAGCATCAACTTCAGGAGGTGAAGTCAGCTTCACTTCGTGATGAAACCGATTTGCCGAGGTCTGTTCGGATTTGTGAATGCGAGGACTCGAGAGTTTGCGGTCGCTCTTGATGGTCAACATCAAAGCGTTCTTGCGGGTTGCGACTCCGGCAAAAGCCGTCCGGTTCACCAAGTGAATTGAAGTCTTCTTTGGCTCTTCACTGACCGGCCCAAACTTCTTCGCGCTCTTCATCAATCCGTCGTAGATCTTCCGCACGGCCGCGTCTTTGTTTTCAAAATGAGACTTGACGGTGAATCCGTTGGTTAGACTAGCCATCGCTTCTCCTTCGCCTGACCAATTTCACTCCCTCAGAACTAGAGTGGTACATGAGCCTTCCCTGTTGGCTGCTGGATCAAGTCCATCGACATCAACGGTGGCAGATATCTTTTGACCACCAAGGCCCTTCGTATCGACCTTGATGGTTCGGGTTCCATCGCCCTTGATGATTCGCCCCGCCGTTAGTGACCACTTGAATTTGAGCTTGCCAAATCTCTTATATGGTCCGGTTAGCCGAATAGAGATCAAAGCTGGATTCCCTTCGATAACGTTTGCCGGACAATAAGCTTGAATCTGCGGAAACGGCCCAAATTCTGGATCACATGTATCGCACAATTTGAACGTCACTTTTGTGGAACTCGATGCCGAGGCGCCATGCCGATCCTTCACTCTGACGTCGGCAACATACTCTCCTGGACGAGCGTCATGGAACTCCCAAACGACTCGTGGTCCTTTACCAATAATCCTGCCGCTAGTTACCGAATATCGGTATTCAAGATTGCGCTCGTCTCCGGCAACCACTTCAACTCTTAGTTCAAGCCTCACTTCTTCGCGACTGGAAGAGCAGCCAGCTCCCGGCCTCATCGACTTGGGGCAGAGCACCACGTAAGGAGATGCGACAGCGAATGATTTGATAGTTAACTGCTGAGGCGAGACGTTTGGCCGCCCACTCAGGAAGAGGCCAAGCACGAGGCTAAGAATTGCAAACGTCGTATTCATGAAGCTCTTGAACTCATTCTCGATACGAAGGATCGATTCGATCCAATTTTCTCAACAAACCCGGCCAGGTAAGCGCCGCGCCCTGACCCACGGTGACGGCTTTAACTTGCGACTCAACCAAATGCGCAATCGGATCTGGTAAGTTTACTAATTCAGTGCCGCCGGACTGTGCGAGGATCTGAATTTTACAAGCGCGCTCCAAAAGAAACATCGCCAGAAAAGCCTCAGCAACGGTGCGGCCTACGGTTAACAGGCCGTGGTTGCGCAGGATCATGTGACTCTTATCACCGAGGTCCGCCACCAGACGCGGCTTCTCGTCTTCATTCAGCGCCAATCCTTCATAGTCGTGATAAGCCAAAGACGCCAGCGCCAGCATCGCTTGTTGTGAAATCGGCAGCAGACCGTCCTTCTGGGCAGAGACGGCAATCCCATAGTCGGTGTGCAAATGCATTACGCATAACGCGTCTGCGCGCGCCGCGTGAACCGCGCTGTGAATCGTAAAGCCGGCCGGGTTAACGAAGTAAGGCGAGTCAGTTACTTTATTGCCCGCAAGATCAACCTTCACCAGGCTCGACGCAGTGACTTCGTCAAACATCATTCCATAGGGGTTCAGCAGGAAGTGATGATCAGCGCCTGGCACCCGCGCCGAGATATGGGTGAAGATCAAATCATCCCAGCCATAAAGCGCCACCAGCCGGTACGCCGCCGCGAGATCGACCCGCGCTTGCCATTCCGCATCTGAAAGTTGAATCGTTGATTTGGTTGGCATAACGGTGCTCATGATGATCCTTTCCGATAGTTAATCCAGTCTCTGGACCGTGCCGCTTTCATTGGCACCTCGCTTCACTCAGCGAGGTGGATCTGCAAGCTCCGATTTCAGGCGGACCAGATCGGCGTGTATTTGCTATTCCAGGAGCGGCATCAGCAGCCACCGTTGTATAGCGTTCTTTTGTTTACGACTGCGACTCCGACACCGCAAGCAGTCCTGTGTTCGCCGACGAGGGTGCTGATCGTGAAAGCTTCTACTTGAACTCAACCGACTTTACCAAATCGGTTATTGATTGCTCCCAGTTACCCATGGTCTTGGCTGGGCCGACCAGCTTGAGAAAATAGTTGCCTTTGGGTGTTTCTATTACCGCCGCACGCATGCGATAGTTGGCCTCATTTCGTTGGCTGGGAGTACCGGGGGCCATCTCGGCCGTATAAGTTCCCGAGACATCGACGCTCGTGACTTTCAAGCCATTGACTATGCTGGTCTCGGTCCTGGCTTTGTCCTTCGAAGCACTGCCGTCGGGCTGTTGTATTTGAGAGATCCAGCGATCGATATTTGCCTGCACAGCGCCGCCCTGAGTCGCTCCGAAGTAATAGATCACCAGTAAAGCATCTTCAGGATCACCCTCGGTCTTCGGCAACTTGTACTGCGCGACGCGCATGCTTGATGTAGTTTGTTCCTTCACCCAACCATCGGGAACCTTATAGCGCAACTCGCCCGCTGCCTGCCGGTTAGATTGAGCGGCGTTCGATTGGGAATTGGAAACGGAAGGTGCGCCTTTGGTGCCGCAGGCCAAAGAAGTAAGCAAACCTGCAATCAACATCCCTGTGCACAATATTGATGGTTTCATATTGTGCAGACTCTACAATGTTGTGCGGCGCTCTGCCAAACCAAATCGGGTTGCGGATCGCGGACATTCTGTCCGCCAAGCGGGCAGAGCCCCCTCACGCTTCTGCCTGAGAATCGCTTTGATGGTGTGCGCGCTGCGGGCTCAGGTGTCCGCGATCCGCGCTGTTTGTCTAATACCTGATCGTACCGTCGATGGTTGACTATTCGCCGCCGCTCGTCGCCGCCGCGGTCTGCGTGCTGGCGCGGCGCTCCATCTCCTCGGCCGGTACATCTTCCGTGTGCGTTGCTATATGCCAAACGTGCCCGAAGGGATCTTCAAGCGTCCCCATTCGATCGCCATAAAATTGGTCCTTAACCGGGCGCTGTTCCTTTGCACCAGCCGTGATAGCTCGCTTGAAGACCGTGTCGACATCCGCCACATAGATCATGATGCTGACTGGCGAACCGCCGAGTGTCTCTGGACTCTTGTAGCCCATCTCGGCAAACTCGTCGGCCAGCATGATCGGTGAATCACCAATCTTGATCTCTGCGTGGCCAATCTTTCCTTCGGGCGCGGGCATTCGCAATAACTCGATCGCGCCAAAGGCCTGCTGGTAATACTCAATCGCCGCGGCCGCGCCCTTAACGATCAAGTAGGGCGTTACCGAGTGGTAACCTTCCGGAATTGGTTTGACTGCCATCGTTCTCTCCTTTGATCCAAGTCTCTCCGCGTACTCGAAACTATGTGCCCATGTGGTCTCGTCTACTTACCCGTAAATAATGTCTGCTCGTCCACAAAGCAGAGCCCGTTACCCCAGGGATCTTCCGCATAGAACGAGCGCTCGCCCCAGGGCCGCTTCACGATGGCGCCGGCATCTGCGCCGTGCACATCCTCTTTGGCCAGACAGTTCATCGCCTTGGCTCGTTCATGGATCTGCTCAAGATCGCTGACCGCGAAATAAACGTAGTCCGGAATGGGCTTTGGCTCAAGGTGTCCGGCCGCTACATCCACCAGCGCCAGGATCACCGGCCCACAGTCGAAGTAATGACGCGAGCCTCGCGGTATCCGGCGGCCTTGATCGTCAAGCAACTTCGCATAGAACGCTGAAGCCTGATCCAAATCGCCTACCTGTAAAGCTATGCGGAATAGTGTAGGAGCGGTCATTGAAGTCCTCCTTGAGTCAGTCGTCTCTGATTTCCTGGTCGCGAGGTGCGTGCCTATATACCAGACGTTATCGAATGGGTCTTTAACCGCGCCGACGCGATCGCCATAAGGCTGATCTCCGGGTTTACCCATCGAAATCACGCCTTCAGCTAACATCGCTCGTTCGTACCATTCATCGACATCGTCTACATAAAGCATGAACGTCATCGGCATCGGCTGCCATTGTCCGTGCGCTTCGCCCATCTCAACTATCGAGTCGCCGATTCCCATCTTGGCGTGATGCACAATTCCATCGGGCGATTGATAGACAAAGACTTCTTCAGCCGCGAATGCGGCTTTTAGAAAGCTAATCATCTTCGGCGCCCCGGTCGGGTGCAGATAGGGCATCAGATCGTTGACGCCTTCAGGTTTGTATGCCGGGCCCTGGCTGGTGCCGATGTACCAGTGATTACCGCCAACGTCGATGATGGCCGCATCGCGGTCGCCATACTCCTGGTTTGTCGGAACCATTAAAGAAGTCGCACCCGCCTGCACTGCCCGTTCGTAGATCGCGTCCACGTCTTCGACATATAAATGCAGAGACGCCGGGTTAGGCGTGCCTTTCCAGCTTGAACCTTTGCCGCCCCCGCCAATCATCACCATAGAATCACCGATCTGATATTCCGAGTGATAACCTCCGGCGGAACCCAATCCGTATATCTGGCCCTTCGCGCCGAACACCTGAGTCACGAATTCAATCTCCTCGTACACATCGGCGACGGTCAGGTATGGTGTAACTGTGCGGAAGGTCGCACGAACGGTTTCACTTGGCGACTGCGGAGACGTGGCCGTCTCAGCTTCGGTTGCCAGACTCATGGATGCCTTCTCCAGCTCGGTCTTCAGACGCGCTTTGAAGCCTGGGCGCGGAAACGCGCGCAACTCGACAGTGAGGCTAAACAGGTCAGCCACACGGGAATCAATACCCACCCGCGGTGCTTCCGGGTCCCGCAACATCGCTTCAATCGCCCGATCGAGTTGTTCTGTTAAGACAACGTCACTCATAACTCATTGATCTTCTTCTCTGTGTCCTCTGTGGTAAATCGCTCACGCAATTTCTCCAGCGCCCGAAACTGCAGTTGCTTCACCGCTCCTTCGCTTCGGCCCATGGCATCTGCAATCTCGCGAATGCTTTTCTCTTCCGCGAATCGCATTACCAGTACGCGTCGTTGATCTTCACCTAACTGATCGACTGATCGGAACAAAGACGCGCTCCGCTCGCTCTCCTCCAAATCATTCTGCTGAGCTTGCGGCAGCTGCGTTTCAAGAGAATCCTCATGGCTTTCAACGGTTCTCTCACGCGCGACCCGCTGCGCCCGATCGGCGATCATGTTCGACGCGATCCGAAAGAGCCAGGCCGCAAACGGCGCGCCCGCCCATTTGAAGCGCGGTAAACTCCGCAGCGCCCTATGAAAAACTTCGGCCGTGACGTCCTCGGCCTCATTGCGATCGCGCACGCGCCGGGCGGCGTAAGCGTATACCAATTCGAAATAATGCTCGTACAGGTCACCAAAGCATGCGATATCGCGCTGCGCCGCCTCGACCAGGCGCCGCTCTTCCGCCTCTCTCTCCCTGCTTGGGCGAGTTTCCTTTGCAGATTCACTGCCGGTCATCGTTCCTCAATATATATAAACTTCGCGGGAGGAAAAAGGTTACGCACAGGTCAGAACCGCCTGCGGTAGCGGGCGTCTAAACCAGAGTTGCCAAACAATGCTGGTCACTACGATCAACCGCCCGCTACCGCAGGCGGTTCTGACCTGGTCTTCATTTCGTCCCAAATCCGCACGTCCCTGGTGTCTCGGAGGAAGAGCGAGCCGACGACAAAGGTTACCCCGGCCACCACAATCGGATAGTACAGGCCAGCATAGATATTTCCGGTCTGGGCGATCACCAAGAGTCCGATCGTCGGCAGCAGTCCGCCGAAGACTCCGTTGCCGATGTGATACGGCAGAGACAACGCCGTATATCTGATCCTGGCGGGAAAAGCTTCGACCAGGTAGGCCGCGATGGGACCATAAACCATTGTGACGAATAAGACCTGGATGAAGACGAGCAGAATCAGTTTCCAAGCCACCGGATTACTGGCAAGATGTCCGAAATCGACATAGGTCAGAACCTCTTTCGCCGGTTGCAGCACCCCGTTTACCGATGTCAAAGGCGTCAAGCTGATCGCCCTTGTGACTGCGTTTTTCTGCGAAACCGCGGTCGCAATGTTTGAGCCCGCCGCCGCTTGCATGGCCTTGTAGATCGGCAGGTAAGAAATGGCCGCCACGATGCAACCGAACATCATGATCTTCTTCCTGCCAAAGCGATCGGACAGCGCCCCGAAAAAGACAAAGAACGGCATTCCCATTAACAGTGCTATAGCGACTATGTAGTTAGCCGAAGTGGAGTTCACCTTCAGAATTGCTTGCAGGTAGAAGAGTGCATAGAACTGTCCGGTGTACCAGACGACACCCTGGCCCGCCGTCGCGCCAAACAGCGAAATCAGGACGCGCTTAAGGTTGACCCACCGAGTGAATGCTTCTTTCAACGGCTGGGTCGACCTCATCCCGGTGCTTTTGATGTGCTGGAAGATCGGCGACTCTTTCATCCGCAGCCTGATGTAAAGCGAGATCCCCACCAGGAAAATCGAGATAATGAAAGGCAGACGCCATCCCCATGAGGTGAACGCCTCCCTGGTCATCAGGTTCTGTATGACCAGGATGACTGCAAGCGATATAAACAACCCGAGTGTGGCTGTAATTTGAATGAAACTGGTGTAGAAGCCCCGGCGTCTGTCGGGCACATGCTCAGCCACATAAACGGCCGCGCCACCGTACTCGCCGCCGAGGGCAAGACCTTGCAGCACTCGAATCAACAGCAGAATGATAGGGGCTGCGACACCGATAGTCGCGTAGGTCGGCAAGAAACCGATCGTCGCGGTGGCGCCGCCCATAATCAGCAGCGTTACCAGAAACGCGTATTTGCGTCCGACCAAATCGCCGATGCGTCCAAAAAATAGCGCGCCGAACGGACGAACCACAAAGCCCACGGCGAAGGTGGAGAGATAGGCGATCAATGCCAGCGTGTTATTTCCCTGGGGATAGAACAACGGCGCTATGACCGTGGCCAGACTGCCGAAAATGTAGAAGTCATACCACTCGATCATCGTGCCCACAGAGGATGCACCGATCACTTGCCAGATCTTGTAGTCTTTGGTCACGACGTTTCCTTATCTATTTGCAATTATGCTGGCTCAGATCGGAGCGCGGACATCCTGTCCGCCTGAGCGCGAAGCGCGAACAACGCTTCGACTGTGACGGGCTTAGGCTGAGCGTGCTGCGCTGGCGGACAGGATGTCCGCGCTCCGCTTGCACTATCAATTGAATTGAAACTTACGATAGATCGGATCGCTTTCCAGCTCGTGACTCTTCAAGAACTCCCAGGCCTTGAGATTAATCTTTGGCGCGAGGTCATAGTACCAGTGATCGTGACCGGGAATTTCTGTGAGCTCTGTCGCGAATCCTTTCGCGTTCAAAGCGTCCCTGGTAGCTCTAACGACCTTGAGCGGAAAGGACCGATCGCTATCGCCCACCTGGATGAAGATCGGAATCTTCCGCTTCGCTGAATCCATCAGGTCCCTGTCATCCGGCGGCAGTGCGCCCGCATGAATCGCCGTGGCCGCAAAGTACTGCGACTCCATCAGAGACATTTCGAGCGAGAAGATCGCGCCGCCAGAGTGGCCGAACAGATAGACTCGACGTGGATTGATAGGGTATTTCGCCTTCAGTTCGTCGACCAAATCGCGCAGGTAATCCGGGCCGTCCTGAGGCATACCCCAAACACGCGTATCCAACGAGTCGGGTCCGGCAATGATAAAGCCTTCCTTCTTGGCCAGGTCTTTCCATTTCTCGACCAGCGACATGCCGACACGGCCCGATCCGTGCAGCATGACAACCAGCGGCGCCGGCGACCCGGGCTTGATGGTCGACGGCACGTACAGGTAGTAAGCCCGCGTCCTACCGTTGGACGTGATCAACTCCTTGGTGATGTCGTCTTTGGCTGAAGCAGGAAAGAAACAAACGAGCAGGAAGGTGGTGATGAGAAGAACGTAGAGTCTCATTTGAGGGAATCTCCTTTGACGGCACGGAGCGCGGACATCCTGTCCGCCTGAGCGCGAAGCGTGAACAAAGCTGCGACTGGGATGGCCTTAGGTTGAGCGTGCGGCGCACGCTGGCGGACAAGATGTCCGCGCTCCGATCTCTACCGCTGCTGGGCCAATATTTCAGTGGCTGGAGAAATCTAAGGCCCATAATCCTCACCGGCGCGTCACCACGAGTGGCAATTCGACAAAACTCGCCGGCCCCGGCGCGTGATAGATCCTTTGCGTAGCCTTGCGATAATCACCCGGTTTGGCCCAGAACATATTATCGACGAACGTCTGCGGATTTCGATCGTAGAGCGGAAACCAGCTCGACTGGATCTGTACCATGATCCGGTGGCCAGGCAGGAACACGTGATTGGCTGTCGGCAAAGGCCAACGATATAGCAGAGGTTTATCGGCCGCGATGGGTTTTGGTGTCTCGAGACTCTCGCGATAACGGCCGCGGAAGATGTCCGCCGAAATCATTAACTGATAACCACCCATGTTTGGCTGGCCGGCGACTTCATCCGGATAGAGGTCGATCACTTTGACCACCCAATCGGAATCCGTACCGCTGGTAGACGCAATCAGATTCGCGATCGGTTCTCCGCTGATCTTCACGGGAGCCTTTAATACATCGGAGGTGAAGGCCAGCACATCGGGACGTCCAGACTGTTCGCGCTGATCATCGACCAACCATTGCCGCCATGTGGTTCCATCAATTGGCCGCGCCCGAAAGGGCACGGGCTTTGAAGGATCAGAAATGTATTCCTCGTAGCCCGGAGCGCGGGCATCCTGCCCGCTTCGTTCAAAGGTCGCTTTCAAACCTTCAACAAGATAGAGCGGAGTGGGTTTAACGATGCAACCACTTTCGCAACCGGCGGGCCAGATCGAAAGTCGATGCCAGCTATTCGTGCCGGTCTCAAAGGCCGTCACCGGCGCGGTGTTCATCTTCGGCGCCTCGTCTTTCAAATAATGATCTAAGAAAGGCCGCAGGATCTCCTGGCGAAAGTACAGCGCGGTATCGCTATTAAATTTGATCGCGCCGAGCGAGCTGCCTTCCCTGATCTCCTGACCGTGATGCCAGGGACCCATGACCAGAAATACTTTGTCGTTGTTGGTGTCTTTCGGCTCGATCGCTTTGTAGACTGCGATGTCGCCGTAAATGTCTTCCTGATCCCAGAGGCTGTGCACCAACATAACCGGAACTTTGAGAGGTTCCTTTGCCAGAATCTTGTCGACTGCCTGTTCGCGCCAGAACGAGTCATAGCTCGGATGCTCGAGCAGCTTCCGCCAGAATCCAACTTGCTCCAAACCTCGCCTTCGTCCCAGTTCGCCCGCCGAGCCGGCTTCCATGAACATGTCGTAATCGTCAAAGTGGCTGGTCCACCAGGTGATGTCGTTCGCGCGCGTGGCTTCCTGATCGTAAATGTAACTCATGCCCTGCTGGCGGAAGGCGCCATGATGGAACCAGTCGTCGCCCATCCAGCCATCGACCATTGGGTTCATCGGCACCGAAACCTTCAGTGCCGGGTGCGGATTAATCAAAGCCATCAACGGCAAAAAGCCGTCATAGGAAATGCCCAGGATGCCAACCTTGCCGTTCGTCTCCGGAATATTTTTTACCAGCCAATCAATCGTGTCGTAAGTATCAGTGGGATGATCGACCGGCGTCGGGTTCAGCGGCCCACGGACTGGGCGGTTCATCACATATTCGCCTTCCGAACCGTACTTGCCGCGAATATCAGAGACCACGCGGATGTAACCGCCTTCGACAATCACGTCGGTAGCATTGTCATAACCGTAAAGGCTCGGACCGAGATGCGAACTGTTGATATGTTTGGTCAGATCGTTGGCGTTGTAAGGCGTGCGCGTCAAAAGTATCGGCGCTCGTTTCGCCCCTTTGGGAACGAGAATGACGGTATGGAGTTTCACGCCGTCACGCATCGGGATCATGACTTCGCGGCGCACATAGTCAAATCCGTCGTTGGTCGGCGTGAACTTATCCGGCGTCTCGTTGAGTAGAGTTTGGGCAGCTAATGGCTGAGCGAAACACAGCGCCAGAACGATGGCCAGGTCGCGGAAGATCGATTTCTTAGTCATATTGAATGTTCTCAAAGAATGATGAAAATGACTCTGGAAGCTCGCCGCTTTATATAACAACCAGACGATCAGAAACAATCCCGGAGAAGTGTACGCGCTCATTCGATGATGCGGAAGAACGTGCGCCAGACGGTGTCGGTATCAAGCAGTACATCAAGCCGATAGATACCTGTAGGCACCTTCGTCAACTCCATGTCCCAAGCCGAATATGAGAGTGTGTTGACACTGAAGCTTACCTTTTTCTTGCTTACGTTTTCATAAATCATGCGGTTGTCCATGTCAAACAGGCGCAGGGTTGGAATCGCGCTGCGCTTCTGTTTGGGCATCCAGGTGAGAAACACGACTGCTTTGCTGTCGGCGCGAGAGAACTCGGACTTTTCATCAATCGGCGCCGGCGGGTTAACCTTTCGATTAATTTCCCGCGCAAGTGTGCCGTTGAGAATCTGCTGATTCTCTACCAGGACGGGAGTAAACTGCCCGTTCATGGCGAGGGTCGCGATTGTCGTCAGCCGCGCTCCTGTCTCGTCAACCATCGAAATCGGCACGGCCAGCGCGCCCCGCGTCGGACTGCCCAATTGTCCGTTTCGATAAAAGAGGGCGACATCTCCGGCAAAGGGCGCACCGGGCAAAAAGCTCCCAGCCGCCAGTCCAATGACTTCGCCATAGTCATTGAGCACTGGCGAACCCACTGCGCGCCGATCAAAAATGTCTGCGATATTGAGCCGTTCGCCCGCGTGCGTCAGGTTCTGTTTTCCGATTAACGACGTCTCGATCAAAACTCGATTGCCCTCCGCAGGAACATCGAGCAAATAGCACCGATCGCCAATCGACAAAGAATCCGTCACGCGCGGCAACACCGCGAGATTGTCGGATGGCAAACTAAGAATCGCCCAGTCTTGCCGCCGGTTCCAGGCCAGGACATCTGTCACCTCGATCAATTTCCCCTGCGGTCCCGCGACGCGCACCTTCGTGGCTCCATCAATGACTTCGAAAGCAGTCAGCAGGTGGCCGGGACTAATGAGAAAACCAGATCCGACGTTTCGTCGCGCACCTTTTTGATCGATATTTTCAATGACGACCGTGGCGGCGGCCGCTCTGCTGTAGATGTCAGCGCGATTGGTCATTCGCCGCGTCGACACAACATTGTTCGGAAGTTCGGCAGCAACGATCTGAAAAGCGTGAGCGCCCGCCGACTCGCCATCGATCCTTGCCTCGACCAGCCAGCCGCCTGGTTGCGCCTCACTCAAGAGAAGCTTGAAGTAACCACCAAATCGCGTCGCGGTTGCCTCATAGTCAAATACAGAGATCAAGGTGACTTTACCGCTTGGATCGTGCCAGACCCCTTCGAAGTGATGTTTTCCCGCCGGCCCGTCCCAGGTGAAGTACACAACTACTTCCTTGTCTGCTGGAATGTAAAAAACGGATCGTGCGTCTTCGACTTCGAAGCGGCCACTCTCTTCGTGGATCTTTGTACCTGACACCGAGCGAATTATCCGAAAGCGGGGGTCACCCGAGCGCGCCGCACCCGACGTCGATTGGGTGGGGTTTGTGGTCTGCGCGTAGACGCTTCCAATCCTGAACAGGCACGCGCCTGAGCAAGTAAACAAGATCGAAATGAGTATGGGCGAAATGATCTTTTGAAACATGGTGAAGATCTCCTGATTAGAAACCAAGAGATTAAGGTCGGAATCCAGACAACTGTCAAGCTACAAGAAATGCTCTGCTTTTACGAAGCATTACGTACGCGTCAACTGGCGGTACTTAATTCGGTGTGGCGTCTCAGCTGCCGTACCCAGCCGCGCTTTTCGATCTTCTTCATAGTCAGAATAATTCCCTTCGAACCACACTGCCTTGCTATCGCCTTCGAACGCGAGAATGTGCGTTGCTATCCTGTCTAAGAACCAACGATCGTGAGAAATAACCACCGCGCATCCGGCAAAGTTTTCCAGAGCCTCTTCCAGCGCCCGCAGCGTGTTCACATCAAGGTCGTTAGTCGGTTCGTCCAGGAGAAGGACGTTCGCGCCTTCTTTCAACATCTTCGCCAGATGCACCCGATTACGTTCGCCGCCCGAAAGCATGGATACTTTCTTTTGCTGGTCCGAACCTGAGAAATTGAAGCGCCCCACGTAAGCTCGCGAGTTCACTTCACGCGTCCCCAGCTTTAAGACGTCCGCGCCGCCCGAGATTTCTTCCCAGATGGACTTGTTTGGATCCAGCGTGCGGCTTTGATCGACGTAAGCCAACTGTACCGTTTCGCCAATCCGGATCGCTCCTTTGTCGGCTTCTTCCTGCTTCGTGATCATTCGGAACAAGGTTGTCTTGCCGGCGCCGTTGGGGCCAATCACCCCGACGATGCCGCCGCGTGGCAGCTTGAAGGTCATATCTTCGACCAGCAGATTGTCACCGTACCCTTTGCTCACTTTGTCCGCTTCGATCACGACGTCGCCCAGACGCGGGCCTGGCGGAATTTGAATCTCCAGATCTTCACGCCGCTTCTCTGACTGTTCCTGCAGCAGGTTCTCGTAAGCATTGACGCGTGCCTGACCTTTGGCGTGGCGCGCTTTGGGCGACATGCGGATCCACTCGAGTTCGCGCTGCAAGGTCTTCTGTCTTTCGCTCTCGGATTTTTCTTCGCGCCGCAGACGTTCCTGTTTCTGCTCCAGCCAACTCGTGTAGTTCCCTTTCCACGGAATCCCCGCGCCGCGATCGAGCTCCAAAATCCAACCCGCCACGTTATCGAGAAAGTATCGGTCGTGCGTCACCGCGATGATGGTGCCCGCATAACTCTGCAAGTGATGTTCGAGCCAGGCGACCGACTCGGCATCCAGATGGTTAGTGGGTTCGTCCAGTAACAGGATATCGGGTTTCTGGAGCAGCAGACGGCACAACGCGACGCGACGGCGTTCGCCGCCCGAGAGAATTTTCACCGGCGTTTCTGGCGGCGGACAACGGAGCGCATCCATCGCCATGTCCAGACGCGAATCGAGATCCCAGGCATCCTGGTGGTCCAGCTTCTCCTGCACTTCGCCCTGCCGCGCCAACAACTTCTCCATCTCATCATCGGACATCTCTTCACCGAACTTCGCGTTAATCTCATCAAATTCTTTTAATAGCGCGACTGTTTCTTTGACGGCTTCTTCGACCACCTCGCGCACGGTGCGCGCATCGTCAATCAAAGGCTCCTGTTCGAGAAAGCCGACTGTATGGCCCGGCGAGATAACAGTCTCTCCCTGAATTTCTTTATCGACCCCCGCGAGTATGCGCAGGAGAGAAGATTTGCCCGATCCATTCAGCCCAATGACGCCAATCTTGGCGCCATAGAAATAGGAAAGATAAATGTCTTTGAGGACGGCCTTCTTGTCATAGAACTTACTGACGCCGACCATGGAATAAATGATTTTGTTTGGTTCAGTGGACATGATGATATCGATAAACTAGCCGCAAACTGATTTAGGATTGAAGTTGTTAAAGCTACCGGGTCGGATTGGATTGTGCAAGAAGAGACGTAGCCCTCTAACAGAAGGCACGTAGCCTTCAACCAGTCGGCGCAGCCGACGATATGTCAGTAGCCCACCGCGCGAGCTGTGGGTAAAGAATCCAACAAACGCCGAGAGCCCGCAACGCGGGCGACATAAAGGATCGGTCTCAGAGTCCGCTAACCCGTTTTCCGCACGCGCAGGTGTAGAAAGTACGACACAACCTGGGCGTCTTGCAGGCCTGGATAAGCGGCTACTGTCTCGTCGCTCGGTCGCGGCTCTTCAGTCTGCTCAAGCCGAAAACCAGTCGCGATCAAAAGGTTCAGCCAATAACTTAGGGTGCGCCGGAAGCGTGGAATTCGGAACTTGCGTAGCCCTTGCTTCACGTCTGACGGAGCCGCCTTGAAGAGCCACTCATCTATCGTCCCGTCGCTGCCTGCGAAATAATCGCCCACCTCGATGGCATAGGTGCGATGGTTCGCGTCACGCAGATTCCGCCGGTGCGGCGTGTCGAAACATGGATGAGCAATCGAGAACTGGAGAAAACCACCCGGCTTTAACACGCGGTGAGCTTCCTCAAGCGCGCGCTCTGTTTCCGGAACGTCCATCAGGCTCATGAAAGCCGCGGCAAAATCAAACGTGCCTTCGCCAAACGGCAAGCCCACGGCGCTTGCCACCTGATAATCAATGCCCAGCCGGGTTTCATTTTCGGTATCTTTCGCGTGCCTGACGAAGACTTCGGAGATGTCGATGGCGGACAGTCGCGCACCACATTTTGCCAGCAGGCGCGTATTATGACCTTCGCCGCAGCCGATATCGAGACCCAACAGATCTCTAACGTCCGGCAGCATCGCGAAGAAGGCCGGCGTATTCAGATGATCGCGATAGATGTCGTAGCCGGCTCGAGCGAGTTTGATCCACGATTCCGCACTCTGATTCCAGAATTGTCCAGCTTCTTTGTGATTCATGAGCGATGCGATTTTACAGATTATCGGAGGATGTAAGAGAACGACTTACCCGGCAAACGATCCGCGAAAAACAGTAAACGAGTTTTTTGTTGGTGCGGTTTCGTATGTTTCGTGGACGCTGATCGCAGATCCGGAGCAGGATACAATTTGACCCGCCAACAACTGGCTAGTTGAAGGTCAGCATCTGATCGCTACCCGAGAATCGATGAATCCTAAAGTTGACCCAGTGACCCGATCGCTACCGCTCCCGGTCGTACCAACGCCCTCCCTCACGGTCGGGCTTCTGTCACACGCCGTGCTGGGCGCTCGTGTCGGCGCACTCCAAATCACGATGCGCTACGGTCGTGGAGCCGGAGCGGTCCGCGGATTCTTGCTGTTGAACTCGCTAATGAAAGCCTGCGTCAGATCGGTTGCGGGGAGCGCCGTCAGAATAGCCGGCAGCATCTTACTCACATCGAGCGTCATCGTGACTCCACGTGCCCGGGCAAACTGATCCATGGCCGCGCCGATCTGGCTGGAAATCGGAGCGATGACTTGTTCGTATCGCTTGCTGATGTCTTCGTCCAGACGATCTTTTTTCGTCTTACCCTCATTCTGCAGGCTTACACCCTGCTGTTGCTTGGCCTGAATTGTTTTTTGATCAGGCACGGGCGCCTTCATCAGCGTTTGAATTTCGGCAACCAGCGCGTCGATGCGATTTTGAATGCTTTGCAGTTCATCCGTGCGGGTCTTGAACTCGGCCTGCACTGACTTGGTCGCGTCGATATAACGCCAAATTCCATTCTTGTCATCGCCGAACATGGTTGTATCGATCAAAGCAATCCGGGTGTCCGGCACGGGTGCGTTACTGCCGGCCGGCGTCGCCGCGGGTCGCGGAGCCGGCGTAGGCGAGGGCCGGGCCGGGCTGGTTTGCGAACGCGGCTGACCCAAAACTGAGATGGCAGTCAAAGTGAGCGCGACATAAATCAAGAACAGTCTTTTCATAGCTTCTCCTGGCTCTTACTCATAAATTTTCTTTCCACAGATTACACAGATTTCCCAGAGAAGGACAAAGCGGACTGGATGGGCGGGTCCGTGGAGCGCAGTCCAACAGACTGGGGCTCACATTTCGCTGTAACCCCAGCGATAAATCGCTGGGCTATTTTCAGTCGTCCGCTAACGCGGACTGGCGCTCAGCACTTTTGGCAAAGCGCCGAGCTCCAAGCTTACAGCAGTAACACATCGACGCGATGCGCATGTACCATCTCTTCGCAGGGCGACCATGCGAGATGCCGCGTGCCGCCGTGTTGCACCGGAGGAGCTACTTCCGCCTGATTTCCGACTATCGGTTCAGTCAGCACCATCTGCTCGACCGATGCGCCGCCTACGGCGCGCATTATCTTGGCGCCAAAGGCGAGCACCTCAAATTGCTCCGTAATCACAGTCGCGCCGTCCACGGCCGTCAGGCCGGCAATGCTTTCGACCGCGCTGCGCAGAGATGCCTGCCATTCATTCTCAGTCTCCGGGGTCGCACCCTTTCTTATCAGCTTGGCGAGCTTTGAAAATGGAGGCGCGACCGAATAGAAGATTGGGTGCACGATCGAGGTGCGCCATTCTTCCTGCGCCTGAGGCACAACCAGCAAGGTGCCGCCATGTCCGTGTGCGCGCATTGAAGCAGCCAGTTGCACCAGCACATTCACCGAATCATCCCACGTTGCCGGCGCCGTGAAGGGACGCAAGGCCTCGAGCAAGTCCGGGCAATCGGGCAGACTGGCGCCCAGCTCGTCGACGATCTTCACCTGCTCGCCCTTGAGCACCGCCACGTTGGCAAACTTGCCGAAGCCATCGATGCGCCGGTGCTTAATCACTAACTGCCCAGGTTCGACGTCCTCAAGCACAAAACCGAGACTGGGAATCGTGCGGGTGGCGCCCCAAACGTAAAGATCGTTCTCGTCACGCCAAACACCCAAATGAATTCCGGGACGTTCAACTGCTGGGGCAAGTTTGGTCAGCACCGCCGGCGTGAGCGGCAGGCGATCCTCGAGCATTAAGGGCTGCCCGGCCTGCTCGGGTGGCAGAAAAGCCAAAGAGATCTTCGGGAAGCGGCCTTCCTCTGGGCGAAAGCTGGCCCAGAAACAGGCATCGATGATTGTTTCAATCGCGTGCGCGTCGGGTTCGTGCGCCAGCTTCTCCTCCCCGCGCCGGCGCGCTTCGACGAGGTGCCTGGCAAAGTGTGCCTCGACCTTAGCGGCCACAACTCTGGCCGCCTGGTAGGTTGGTTCGCGGGTCATGGAGAATTTTAGCCACAGATCAGCCGGATGTCACAGAGGGAAGCGGGAGCGCAGGCATCTCTGCCTGCGGTTCATCGGCATCTTGCCGGTGCTTTGATCTCTAACGCAGATCGAACGCCAGGCGGATAAGTCCGCCGGACGTTAAGAACGCGGCTATGAGCAACAAACGAAACGCGACCCAGAATCGGATCTGTCTCAATCCGAAAGCTTCCGGCATCGTGATATTCCAGAGCCACTGGAAAATCGCCGCCCCCAGCAGCGGACCGAAAATTACGATCGTTGCGATGAAGAAGAAAAGAAACATCAAGCCACCTCACTTCTTGATTTCCCGCGACTGGAACGCCCTATTCCAGGGTCGCCACTCTGAATTGATTCTCTGCTGGTGTGGCTTCCTTCTGTGTGGTTGGACTGCGAAGGAAGCCCAGACCTTACCGGACCTTCTGAGTTGAAGAGTCGGAAATCGTCGCCTGAGCAGCGCGTTGTATCACGCTTGCGTAAGCGTGTCGAGGATATTCGCCCTCAGGTAATGTCCGAATTTCAGTTTTTCTCTGCGCGGCTCTGCGACCTCAGCGTCTCTGCGGTGAATAAAATGGGTTCAAATACACTCACCGCGGAGACGCAGAGAACGCAGAGGGGGCGCAGAGAATTTCAAATTAGGACACCATCCAAAAAAGCCCGAATCGGTCTCGTCCGCCGAGCGGAAAAGATGATAATAGGATCGGTACAGCACAGCGAGCGGTAACGTCCGTCCCTTTAGGGCGCGAGTCTTCGAGCGAGGACGGATTTGTCTCTCCGTCCGAAGAATGAATAAGGATTCAACTTGCGCGAGGTGCTCTTGATGATATTAAACCCTTGGGTCTTTATCCCGCTCGCTATCGCTCGGGGTTCTGTAACATTCGGCCTTCTGCTACATTCACTTCGTCCCTCTCTGGACGACATTCACGCCTACGTTTTGGGCAAATCTCATATTGATCTTAACCTTCCAGACTTACCTATCGCGCCCTTAAGAAACAAATCACTTTCCCAGGCACGCGCTCAACGTTTGTGTCCTGGTGAAGCCACAGTTGCCGTCGGCCTGGCGCTCGCACGTAGCTCTCTGGTAGCAGGCGTACTCGGGACGCCATTCACAAGTAGTGATCACGTTATGATCAGAGCAGACCTGACTGGAGCAGCCGGTTTTGATGCATGGATTCAGCGTCGAAATAGTTTTTCTGGCTCGCAGGTAAACCTGTGTGGCCGTCAACTTAAGCCCCCTGCCTCCCGGGCCGGTGACCGCCACATGATCACCTGCGACAATGACGCCGTCCGCACCAGTCATTGCTGGCGTCACATCAACGGCGCTGACGCCACTTAAATCGACGCCGGCAATATTCTGACTGAAGGTTGAGTTCAGCTTCGCCTCGTATTGCGTCGGGCAAGGGTAGGTGATGCAGCGCAAGCCCCGATCAACGACGCGATAAAATGCACCGGCCGGTTTGTTATCGCTCACCGCCTGCCATGATTCGGTCACGCGCAGCGCGCCGAGGTTCCCGAATCGGCCGTAGCTTTTCGCTATCGCGTTACCACGCAAGAGAGCCCTGCCGACATCGACTTGCGTCTGACCGTTCCAATCGATCTCGGCTACATAACACTCAGCCAGATACCGGCCGTTGGCGCAACGAGTGAGCGGCAAGTTCACGCGCTTAACAAAGTAGCCGCCACACATCGGCGACATGCAGCGACGCACATCCGGGCGCGCCGTGTAAAACATCGAGGCGTTGCTCAGGGGATCTGGAGACACCGGAATCGATTCCCATGATTTCAACGACACAGCCCGTTCAACGACAGACCGGCTCGATGCGCCGAAGGATTCCGCAACCAGACTCTCGGGGGCACTGACGCTAAGTGGTTGCTGGCGCTGAGTGGCTTCCGTTCTTAGCGGAGTTGTTCCGCTCACTAAGACCAGGACTGCAAATGCAACTATTACTGCCGCCACGCGAGTGTATCTTAAGTTGAGCATGCCCTGATTATAGGCCTATTGCCGATCTTGTAAATCAAGTTAAGCCTGTAAAATGGTTCATTGAAAGGGCGCCCGGCGCGGCCCACCCGTTAATGCAAGTAGTACGGAGAGTCTCTTCGGCGTAATGTGTTTAGTCTGCGGATATGATCAACCGCGAAGCCAATGATCCTGCTGCCGGAATCTGACGAAGACTTGTTGCGCGAATGCGAGGTCGACACCTTTCGTTCGAGCGGCCCCGGCGGCCAGCACGTCAACAAGACGGAGAGCGCGGTTCGCCTCACTCATCTGCCATCCGGAGTAGTCGTCACTTCACAGCAGGAGCGAAGCCAGCATCGGAACAAAGCCCTGTGCCTGGAAAAGCTGCGTGAGAAAATCGAGAAGATAAACTACCGCCCCGCGAAACGCGTCCCCACGCGCGTCCCTCAGAGCGTGAAGAATCGCACCCTCGAGGAAAAGGCACGGCGATCGCGCATCAAACGATTGCGCTCAAAGCCATCGGCGGATGAATGAGGAAACGATCAGGCAATTCTGCATGAGTGTTATGATTGGCAGAAGGACAGGATCTACAAGATTAACAAGATGGAGATGGGCAGCTTTGCTGGCATCTTATTCATCGCGTTAATCCTGTCTATGTTTCGCAACGAGATTAAGGGGTGTTTAATGATAACTGTCGCCAATCGTATCTATGTCGCGCCGGCGTACGGCGATGCGTTCGAAGAGCGATTTCGCAAACGCGCCGGGCTGGTGGACGGCATGCCGGGTTTTGTTTCCAATCAGGTGCTGCGTCCGGTCAATGATGGCGACCCGTACGTGGTATTCACCATTTGGAAAAGCCGCGAGGATTTTATGAATTGGGTGCGCTCTGACGAATTCGTGAAGGGCCACGCACAATCAGGCACGATGCCGAAAGAGGCGTTTACCGGGCCGAACAAGCTTGAGGTTCACGAGGTCCTGCAGGATTCTACTCGGCCCGAGTTAGAGCCGGAACCAAAAGGCGGACCGTTAAGGATGCACTGAAAGTGGCCCGAGCATCTTGCGAGGGTTCCCGGGCGAGACGCCCGTGCTACGTTCTCAGGCTTGCTCTCTATAAGCAGTCACGCCTTCGATGGCGCCTTCGTGCATTCGCTCTGGCCGCACGTAAAGCCAGTGTTTCTCAAACTCTTCTTTGGTCATGCTCACGGCTGTGGCCCGCTCTTTATTCTTTAACCAATCTTCCACCCAACGGCGGACTTCCGGATCCTGATTAAGCGCCATCCGCGCCGAGTGCATAGTAATAGGTGTACTCATGAAAATTTCCTTCCTCGTTCGATACACTGTTCTGTATTGCAGTTGAGCGAATCTAGTTCATTGCGTCCTGGTTACCAAGCGACGGCCTTTTTCCGTGGGGCTTCGTATGGTTTCGTGGATTAGTCTGTGTGCAGGGGAAGACGATCCACCAAATCACACGAATAATCACGAAATGACGGCAAGTAATCCACAAATTCTTTGACGGCTGTTGCGTCAGCCAGCGGTCGTGGGACTGCTATTTCGCAAAAATATCGGCGGGAGCGGTCGGAAATTTCTGCCGGATCTTTTCCACGTCCTTGCGGCTCGGATAATCAAGGTTTTCCGGATCGTTTGGATCATTCACCATAGGCGGCAGACTCATCACTCCCCAACGCCCGTCCTGGCTATGTAGCAGAAAACCGCTGAATTCCCCAAACGAATCCCGCGGATCAGATGAATGCGGATATGCATCCGTCCACGCCCATCCGTTATGAACCTGCAAACGGTTTACCACAAACACGATCGATCCGCGATGCGGCGTGTAATACGAACCCCGTCGATTAGTGAACTCTTCGCGCAGGGAATCCATGATCGCCTGCCGTTCGTCACTCCCCTTGGCCGGCGTGTGCAATTCGTCAGCGACCTCTTTACCGACGGTCGAAGGATCGCTTTGCTTATCAGTCGCGGTCGATGGCGCTTCGGGACGCCCGGCGATTGGACCGGACTCATGCTGCGACGCTGGAGTAGGGCTTGATGCTTCGCCGCGCTTGGGTCCAGCCAGAGAACAGCCGTTTATGCTGATCAAACTGAGCAGTCCGAAGCAGCCCAAAATCCGCTTGGTATTATGTGTCATGGAGCGTTCAGAATTTCACACCGACGGCAGCCAGAATCGCGAGTACCACAGCGATGATTGCTTCGCCGGCGATCAACCCGGATGCCAGCGGGACCCGATACTCACTCTCGGTTTGCGGCGAGACTTTGGTCCAGACAAGTTGGGCCACACCGCCAAGAATAAAGGTCATGAGCACGGCCGCTGTAATCAACATGCCGATCCCCATCGCAGATGGCGACGGAACGTTCTCGCCCCATTTTTCAGCCATCAAAGTCAGAATTATTCCCACTGCAATTCCGATCACCAGCCCTGTCAAACATCCGGGAGGTAAAGCGTTGAAGCCCTTCGTGAGCAGCTCTGCAAAGCCGGCCCACTTAACGCTGATCGGAGCGGAAAGCCCTGTATCTCCAATGCCAAATTTGTCACGCAGGATCGGGTAGACGATTGCAGTCGCGATTGACCCGACCGGTGCAGCGATGAGTTGCGCAATCGTTAGACTGCGGGGATTTGACTTGAGCAACTGGCCGGCTTTGAAATCCTGCATCAGTGCCTCGGAAGTAACTGCGATTGTTCCCGTGAGCCCGCTCGAGGACATGTTGACTGGCACGTTACCGGGCGAGATAAACGCGAAAATCGCCTGCATCATGTTCGACATGGCGCTGATCGGGCCCCAGTTGGTCTCTCCCAGAACCCGCAGTCCCACCAACATTAACGGCAGCGAGAGCAGGATCGCGATAAACGACAAGTAGACAGGGATGCCCATGCTGAAGTACTGCACCAGGCAAATTACGACGGTCATGATGAGAGAGCCGATCACGACCCACTGCATCGGGAAGTCGGTCCTTTCCACCTGACTGCCTCTTAGCCCGCGAAAAGTTTTGACGATCAGATTCCACTTCAGCGCCAGTGAAGTAAGCCCCCCGGCGACCATCAAACCGGTCGCCGGCCACATGACCCAACGGAGCGTATCGGCAAACTTCAACGCTGGAATCATTCCATGTTTCAACAGAAACGGTGGCAGGATGAACCAGCTGATCGCCGTACCGATGGCCATCGACAAACAAATGCGAAATCCGACCAGCAACCCCGAGCCGAATCCCAACAGGCTGATGTTAAAGCCGACCCTCATGGCTTCACCGCCAGGCAGAAACCAGGTATCCCTAATCCATTTAAAAAAGGTTGTCGCCATCATCAAGGCGCCGGAGGCGAGTGTGCCGAGGCCGAGCGCCTTCACGGGTCCAGCCGAGGTACCGCTTTCACGCCCTTCATGCAGCACCTTGATAGTTTCTCCCGCCGCCAGGCCGTCAGCGAAGGTGAGATTCTCTTCGTCGATGTAATGACGGCGCATTGGCACGGCTAACAGAATGCCGAGCAGGCTGGCGCTGCAAAGCCAGAAAAAGATCTGCCAGGTGCCGAGGTGAATCGGCGGATTCAGCACGCCTTTCGCATTCAACAAATCGAATGCGGCCAGGAGTACGCACATGAATGCAGTCTGACCCGCGCTGGTACCCATGGTCTGAACGATGTTGTTTTCGCGCGCGTTAGTGCCGGCGGCACGCAGGATCAGCACCAGCGCAATGAAGCCAAAGAAAGCCGAAACGACCGATAAGTTTGGACCAAACCCGAGTTTGAGGACGCAGTAGGGATAGGCGCTGCCAATGATCAGCGCGACTACCAGCCCGACTATGATTGATCTGACCGTAAGCTCGGGAGCGGCCGCAACCGCTTTAGGTGTACTCATCAAACTCTCCTGTTTTTGGCAATGTTTGGGTTAGAGCACATATAGGGTAACTAAGAAAACTAAAGAAGAGACTTCTCGCTTCGTGATTCGTGTGATTTGGTAGACCGTCCTAACACGGGTTCGTACTCAATCCACGAAATCACACGAAACCGCACGAAAAAAAAGGTCGCCTCTAACGTCAATTCAGAACCACTACACCCCATGAGCATGTCGCCAGAGGGTTAGTTAGGCGCTAAGGAAAAATCGGATTGATGTGTTTCACCACGCCAACGCATATCTTCCCCGCCGCGGATCGGCGCCACCAGAGATCACGCCGGTCTTTACGTCATACATAATCACCGTCGGGGATGAACCGGTGCCCCAGGCGGATTGGATCTTAAGCTTGTGACCGCGCGAGCCCAGCTGACTAATCACCTCAGCGGGTATTCGCGACTCGACATTGAGCACGCCCGGCAGGAACTCGTGATTATCGAATGAGCTGACGTAATGTTGCGTGTCAAAGCGCGGAGCTTCGACAGCCTCCTGCGGGTTCATGCCGAACTCAATGATATTCAGCAGCACCTGCAACAAACCCTGATCCTGATTGTCACCGCCGGGGGTGCTGAGAACCATGAATGGCTGGCCGTCCTTGAGCACCAGCGTCGGAGTTAGAGTAATGCGCGGACGTTTACCCGGAGCGACCACGTTGGGACTGTTTGGATCGGTAAGGGCCGACTGCAGACGTTGACCCATCAGAACTCCCGTATCTCCGGCAACGACCGCGGGCAGCCAGGCGCCGCTGGGCGTGGCGCTAAACAGGTTGCCGTCCTTATCGATCACGTTGACGCAGGTGGTGTCATTCGCTCTTTCAATCTCGGGAAGCGGGGCGACGTAAGAAATCTCCGCCGCGCTCGCCAGCAGTGGTTTCATGTTTGACGGATCGCCAGGACGCTGCGATAGCGATGCTTTCTGTCCGTCGATTAGAGAACGACGCATTGCCGCATAGTCTTTCGAAAGTAACTGCTGTGTGGGAATCTTTACAAAGTCCGGATCGCCATAGAAGCGATCTCGATCGGCAAAGCCGAGCTTCAAGGCTTCGGTAACAGTATGAATGTATTCAGGTGAGTTCTGCCCCATCTTCTTCAGGTCGTAGCCCTCGAGCAGATTCAGCACTTCGATCATCATTGGTCCCTGGGCCCAGAAACCTGTCTTGTAAATTTCGTAGCCGTGATATTCGCCTTTGGCCGGCGCGCCGACCCGCGCATGCCAACCCGCAAGATCCGCCGCCGCCAACAAGCCGCCGTGCGTCTGCATGTAATCGCCGATGCGTTTCGCGAGCGGGCCCTTGTAGAAATAGTCACGGGCCGCCAACAGGGCCGCATGCCTCCCGCGTCCCGCATTTCGCTTTTCGATAGCTACAATCGAGCGCAAAGTCCGGGCAAGATCGGCTTGTACAAACACGTCGCCAACCTTTGGCACCTGGCCGTTAGGCAGAAAGACCCGCTTCGCCTCGGGCCATTGCGAAAAGATTGGCGCGCGCGTTGCAATATATTGGACGCGCAGTTCGTCAATCGGAAACCCATCAGCCAGCTCAATGGCCGGGCGCATTACCTCGGCAAGAGATTTGGTGCCGAACTGATCGAGGGCTGTCACGCAGGCATCGAGCACGGCGGGCACCGTGGCCGCCAGGGGACCGGTGGAAGGAATCATTCCTGACTGCGCGCCTGCCATGGTCGGCATGTCCGAATTACCGTTAGCGGAACGCGAGGTTGCCGCCGAGTCAGGAGCCGTCGCAGTAGTAACGGCGCCGCGCTGGCGCGCGCGATTCACAAAGAATTCGCGCGTCGCTTGCGCGGGCGCAGTTCCCATTCCTTCGACCACCGCCACGTCTCTACCTTTCAGCTTGATCAGGATGGGAACTTCGCCGCCGAACGAAAAATGCGAGAACTCGATCACCGACGCCGCAAGGATGGTAGCGACGCCGGCGTCGACGGCGTTACCGCCGCGCTGAAGAACGCGCATGCCGGCTTCGACTGAAAGCGGCTGTCCTCCGGCGACGACACCGCGCCGTCCGCGGACGACCGGCCGAAACGTATCAGCGCTGGAAATGCGCACAGTCGCGCCGAAAACTGCGAGCGAAGCGGCGATGGAAACGTAACAAAGGAAAGAACGCTGGGTGATCATCCTCGATAGGCCTCCGAGCTAATCAGATTTTGAAAGAGTTTTATGCTTCTTCAGTCTCTGAGTCAACGAGAACTACTTGAAACGGCTGGACTTTTTTGCTGCGGAGGCGTCACTTCACTGAAGGAGGTGTTAATGAGAGCGAAGCCCGAAACAGACAGCTCGCGGTCATGCCCTCGATCAAACGATGATTTTTTCTTCTCCCTCAGAAGAGCTTCACAAGTTGATCGTAATGTTTTCGCAACCCTGACCTTCCGAAAGCAGTTTAGTATGCGTTCATTCATTGATTCTCCTTGTGAGAACTGAGACTGAAGGGTTAAGGCGTCGACTTTGGGGGAGGTCGGCGCCTTTGCTTTTAGCCGCCACTCATCGTTTGGAAGCGGGGCGTTGCCGGCCGTCTGAATTCGGTTGATGAGGAATCGGCGGCAACGCCCGCCTCTAAACAGTTCGGGTCGCCTACTTGCACTTTCACGCATTCTGTCGATAATCGCCTCTCCAGGTTTCCTATTTAAATCAAGGCGAAACATCGATCAATGACCCAGGTTCAGACTGCTCCTTACGGCTCGTGGAAATCCGCAATCACTTCCGATTTGATCGTCAAAGAGTCAATCGGCCTCGGCCAGGTCAAGATGGATGGCGGCGACATCTATTGGATCGAAATGCGCCCGTCAGAGGGAGGCCGGCAGGTAATTGTGCGCCGCACAAGTGATGGCTGTACCGCTGACGTAAATCCTCCAGGCTTCAATGCGCGGACACGGGTGCATGAATATGGTGGAGGCGACTACATAGCGCGCGATTCAATCGTTTACTTTTCCAACTTTGCGGACCAGCAAATTTACCGGCAGGCGCCGAACTCGGAACCGCAATTGGTTAGCGAGACCAGCGCTGATGCTCAACTTCGTTATGCGGACTTTGTGGTGGATCAGAGCCGGGAGCGTCTGATCAGCGTACGTGAGGATCATCGTGAGAACGATCGTGAAGCGGTGAATACTTTGGTCGCGATACCACTGTCGGGAGGCGCAGCGCAGGTTCTGATTTCAGGCAACGACTTCTATTCATCGCCCCGAATCAGTCCGAGTGGGTCCCGTCTGGCGTGGCTAACCTGGAACCATCCTAACATGCCCTGGGATGGCTGCGAGCTCTGGGTGGGCGACCTCGCCACCGACGGAACCATCACCAATAAACTGCTGGTCGCAGGAGGCCCGCGGGAATCGATTTTTCAACCTGAGTGGTCTCCCGACGGCATTCTCTATTTCGTTTCGGATCGTTCAGGCTGGTGGAATCTCCTTCGGGCGGCGGCGGATGGCGCAAGCGAATGTGTTTGTGAAATGGAAGCTGAGTTTGGCGCTCCGCAATGGATATTCGGACTGTCGACTTATGCGTTTGAATCGGCTGAGCGAATCGTCTGCGCTTTTGCTGAGCGCGGCCTTTGGCGGCTTGGCGTTATCGACACGCGCTCCAAGGCTCTGCAACGAATTGACGCACCGTACACCGACGTCTCTTATGTATGCGCCGCACCAGGTCGCGCTGTGTTCTGGGCGGGCTCTCCGCAGGCGCCGTACTCGATCATAGAAATGGATCTGGCGACTCGGACCACGGAAGCGTTACAGCGCGCCAGCAAAATCGATATCGATTCCGGCTTTATTTCCGAGCCTCAACCTATCGAGTTTCCTACCGAAGGTGGCTTAACCGCGCACGGCTTCTACTATCCACCGAAGAATCGCGACTTTGCCGCACCCAAGCTCGAAAGACCGTTATTGCTGGTCAAGAGCCACGGCGGACCGACGTCGGCGACGAGCGGCGTGTTAATGCTGGGCATTCAATATTGGACCAGCCGCGGCATAGCCGTGCTGGATGTTAACTATGGCGGCAGTACCGGCTATGGCCGCGCCTATCGTGAAAGGTTGAACGGCACGTGGGGCATTGTCGACGTTGACGATTGTGTAAACGGGGCCAGGTTTTTGGCGACGCGTGGCGATGCCGACGGCAACCGCCTGATGATCGACGGTGGCAGCGCAGGCGGTTACACCACACTATGCGCGCTGACTTTTCGCGATCAGTTCAAAGCCGGAGCGAGCCACTTCGGTGTCAGCGATGCTGAGGCCCTCGCTAAAGAAACCCACAAGTTCGAGTCGCGCTATCTCGACAATCTAATTGGTCCGTATCCCGAACGTCGCGATCTCTATGTCGAGCGTTCGCCGATACACTACACAGATAAGCTGTCGTGCCCGGTCATTTTTTTCCAGGGGCTGGAAGACAAAGTGGTGCCGCCGAATCAAGCTGAGACGTTGGTGGAAGCCTTGCGCAAAAAAGGCGTTCCTGTCGCTTACGTTGCATTCGAGGGCGAACAACACGGCTTTCGTCGAGCCGAAAACATAAAACGGGCCCTCGATGGCGAGCTTTACTTTTATTCACGCGTTTTCGGATTTGATTTAGCCGAACCGGTCGAGCCGGTTCCGATCGAAAACCTTTAGGACGTGTCAGAAGCCCGACTGTCAGGGAGGGCCTGATTAGGAAGCTAGCCCTCCCTCACAGTAGGGCGTCTGACACAAAGAATAATGATCCCGCGCTATCGCAGACCATCTACTTGAATGGCCAAAATTGACCGCCTGGGTTGGGCGGACGGAATGTCATTCAACTCGTACGGTGTGCGTGTAGGCGTGCGGGTGAACGATTCTGCCATTCTCACGGACTTAATCGCCAGGCTTCCCCCCGGCTCGAAACCGGCAACCTTCGTGCTGGTCGACCACCTCTACTCAATCATTGGAAGCAACGCAAAGCCAGACTCAAAGGTGCGCCGTCTTAGCCTGGGCTATTGGAACCTGGTCAGGTTTGCTCGCGCCAGGGAGCTTGGAAGTGTGCTCGAGGCTTTTGAATCTCACGTCCAGTTGACTGTCGCGGAATATGCGCCGCGCCGCGTCTTTGTTCATGCCGGTGTCGTTGGCTGGAACGATCGCGCCATCCTGATTCCCGGCCTTAGCTACAGTGGGAAGACAACGCTGGTGGACCAACTAATCCGCGCCGGAGCGACCTACTACTCAGATGAATACGCGGTGCTGGACGCGCGCGGTCGGGTTCATCCCTATCCCAGGGCAATGGGAATCCGTTCTTCGAACTCAGACGAGTCAAAGAAAGTGCGGGCGGAGGAGATTGGCGCCAAGGTTGGTTCGAAGCTTCTGCGCGTTGGATTGGTTTTGTCTACTAATTACAAACACGGAGCGCGTTGGCGCCCCACGGAGGTAACCCGCGGTCAAGGCGTACTCGAGTTGATGTCGAACACTGTCTCCGCGCGTTCGCAACCAGAGATGGCGCTAGACGTCTTGCCGCTGGCGTTGGAATCGGCGCGAATCCTGAAGGGCGTACGTGGTGAAGCGGCGGAGATCGTCGATTCGATTTTGGCGCAGGTCACTTAGTGGCATCCGCAGATCGGAGCGCGGACATCCTGTCCGCCTGAGCGCGAAGCGCGAACACAGCTTCGACTGTGATCGGCTTAAGATGAGCGTGCTGTGCACGCTGGCGGACAAGGATGTCCGCGCTTCGTTACCCTCCTATTGTTGTACCGGCTTGTCGGCAACGGTCGCCGCCGCTCCTCCATGATCGTCACCGCGCACCACTCCACTCTTATCGACAAAGAAGGACCGCTTACCAGTCTTCCCATACTCTCGTGGCGTTGCTACGGCCTCGAATTGATCGCCATTTACCGTGACTTCAAAGTTGTATCCGTATTTATCAAGGAAAGCCTTATTTACCAGCTTCTGCTCAACCAATTGGTCGAGCGAAGCGTACTTACCGTTTCCCGAAGTTGATTTGTAAGAGCTCTCGGCGCTGGAAATCATTTGCACGCCGCCCATCGCCATTCCTTCATTCATCTCCGGCGGCGGATTTTTGGTCGCGGACGACATCCCGGCAACCATCGAGAGGATCAGGTTCTTGGGCAGATGCAGCTCGTGTTGCGTCCCCAGACCATCGTTTGACAGCGCATATGTAATCGCGCCGGCGGTCGGATCCAATCCTAAAAGAAAATCGCGCATCGCCGGGTCTAACGTCGCGGATTGTTTGCGAACTCCGTCCTGGTAACCTTCCATCAATGCCGGCGAAACATAGATTTGTCCGAGGGTACGGCTCGGTTCCCAGCGCCGAGAGTTCCGAAACGCACTATTCGAAGATAGCGTCTGATGGTTGACGTTGGCGTCGATCACCCGCCGCACCGTGGCCGCTTCCGAAATCACCACAAAATTGCCTACAAAAGCATAAGCAAATATGCCCGCATAGTTCACCATCTCCATGTCTTCGTGCTTTTCTACCTGGGCAACCAGGTTCGCTTCACCGATGCCCAGTCCGTCGAGTATGCGCGGCATTATGCGGCGAGCCGCCTCGCGATCCCTGACCGCGATTAGCAACATCGGAAATGTATCGACTCCCTTCTTATCTTTATCGTCTTTAGCATCACCTGTTTCAGGTGAGGGCTTTGCCGAGGGCGTTACCCCGATGTTGATGCCTCCAACACTTTGCAAAGATTTGAGCGAACCAGCAAGTGTTACTTCGTTGCCGAAGACCGGCAACAAATCGTCCTTGATCCTGATTCCGGCCTTTTTCTCGAATTCCGCGTAAGTATCCAGCGGGGGCTCCTTACCGCCGGCTGGTACTCGTTTCACTTCCGCCTTCAACCTGGCCTCGGTCGCCTTTCGCATGCCTTCATAGGTTTGCAGGAAATCAAACGATGCGCTGACGAAAACTTCCGTGTCGTCCGGGAGCACCGAGGGAGCGTCAGGCGCGTACGAGGGACCAGCAATCAATTGCGGCACAAACGGCAATGGTAAATGCTTCGCGTCGGGAGCATCAATCAGGAGCGCCTTGATCACGTAGTCGTTGTTTTCAAGCGTCAGCGCCAGGCCGACCGCTTCCGGCCATTGCGGTTCTCCAAAGCCAAGCGCGTCGAGCAAACTCCCAACCTGGGACGACGCGGTTCTTTGCACCTGCTGTTCTTTGGTTGGAGTTAGAGTTTGCGACTCCGGAGGGCCAGCCACCAGCACGGCGGTGCCCTGTTCATTCGCATTCCCCCCGGGTGAAGGCTCCCTCATCGGAGGGATATTAGTGGCTTTGACGACTTCATTTGACGACTCGTCGGTGTCTGTTTCCGAAGGTTCTATCCTCTCGGATTTTACCTCGGCGGTGACCTGCTGCTGCTTTTCGGTTGCGGGTTTGCGCCTCTCTTCAAGGGCGACATTGAAAAAGAGAAATACTGATTCAGACGAGAACCGATCGTGAGCAATGCGAAAATTTTGGTCTTCGAAAAGCGATTTGCTGCCAGCTGGACGGAGCTTTTCGAACTTAAAAGCTTTGTCGCTGATTAGCACCAGATTGCCGGTGTGACTGAGCACAAACGCCGGACGCTCAACTCTTGGCTCCGGCGAGGAAGCTGGAGTGGCCGGCTCCTTCTTAACCTCAGTTGTGCTCGGTTGCTTACCCGTCTCAGTTGTTTCGGCCGCCTTGGCCTTCGCCGGATCAGCCGGCGACGCTTCGGGAGTTACCTGCACCGGCGGCAAAATTCCCGGTAGAAAAGTCTCGAGCTTGGGCGCGAACTTTGCCGCCTCATCGTTGGTGGCAAACTCAATCGCCACGAAGACGTCGGGAACGTTGTTACGCGCAGGCCAGGTCGCGAATAAGAGACGCGCTGTAGCCAGGGTCTCGGCATTCGTTTTCAGAAACTTAATGATCGATTTGAACTCCTGAGGCGGATCGGCCAATTTGATGATCGGATCGACGATCTCGCCCACGCCTCCAGTGCTCATCAGTTGACCGACGTTTCTCACCTCGCCATACATCTTGTAGCTATCGGCCGCGAGCAGATTATCGAACGTTGGTTCGATCTTAGGCGCGGCCTCACGCGCAGGAGTCTTCGGCGGCGCGGTCGTCGATTGTTGCGCGCGAAGAGGCGCCGCGAATAAGCCGATCGCAATCATCAGCGAAACGGATTTGACTAAGCCAGCGGAGAGAATTGAGCGGGGGAAATAATTCATGACTAAATACCTCAGACGGATTGGTTGGGTTCAGTCAGGAGCATAGCAGATCACCTTGCCAGCCGATAACAAAATCGATTTCTGAAAACATTTACGGCTATCACTCACCTCCGGTTTCAGGAACATTGTCTTTGGGAGTCATATGATTTCTGCCTCACAAGCGACTAATAGCCTGACACGGGGCAAATCTTTGGAATGGCCCGGCAGCGTCTCAAGCGGGTGGGCCACCCCAGGAACTCCTTCAACCGAGAGGGATTAAATAATGCGCGCGATCAAACTGTCGACAGCTTTCCTGATTTGCCTGCTTTGTGTGCTGCTCTTTGGTGACAGAGTCTTTCGGAGTTTTGACGCTAGCGGGCAAGCCGCCCTCTCCACCCCAACCAATGTGTCGGCCTCGGACAACGCCTACGCAACTAAGGTGGGAATCAGCTGGGACACCATTCGTGGCGCGACGCTTTATCGCATTTTTCGCAGCACCTCGAGTGATCCCAGCGTTGCCGTCACTCTCAGCACGACGGTCGAGGGATCATTTTTTGATACAACGGGGACCGCCGGTCAAACCTACTTCTACTGGGTGCGGACAGAGAGCGGAAGTCTCGTCAGTGGCCTAAGTGCGCCGGACCAGGGAACGCGCGCCAATGGCGTTATCAATGGTCCGGTTGCGCCGCTCAATCCACCACCGGCCCCGCCCGGCAACGCTGTGACGGCGGCCAAAGCATACCTCGGAAAGACGCTCTTCTGGGACGAACAACTCTCTTCGACGCGAACCGTCGCCTGCGGCACATGTCATTTCGCGGCGAGTGGCGGATCTGATTCCCGCGCCATCGTCAACAATGTGCGTTCGAGAAATCCCGGGGCCGACTCAGTGTTTGGGACAGCCGATGATGTGTTTGCCTCACCGGGAGTGATCAGCAATAGCGCCGACGGCACTTATAATCTATCGCCACTCTTTGGGCTTCGTGAGCAGGTCACCGGCCGCAAGTCGCGTTCTTATATCGATGCCGGATACTCGAACTCGCTCTTTTGGGATGGCCGAGCCACATCGGTTTTCACGGACCCAATTGGCGGAGCAGTGCTGCTCAATGCCGGTGCGGCTCTGGAAAGCCAGGTACTCGGCCCGCCCGTCAGTTCGGCAGAGATGGCGCACGCAGGGCGTAGCTGGATCGATGTCGCTGTGCGCATTTCTTCCGTCGCGCCACTCGCGCTTTCACCGTCGATACCCGCGGGCCTGAAAGAGTGGATCGGAGGCCGCAGTTATCAGGAGCTGTTTGCGGAAGCATTCGGAACATCTGAAATTACGCCGGCGCGAATCGCGATGGCGATCGCCACCTTCGAGCGAACACTTTACTCAGACCGGACGCCGTTCGATCAAAGCGTAGCGCAAATCAGTCCGCTGACTGCGGCGGAGATACGCGGCCAGGGTGTCTTTAATCAATCGAGGTGCAACGTCTGTCATGCCGGGAGCTTGTTTAGCGACAATCAGTTTCATAATATTGGCCTGCGCCCGCAATTTGAAGACACCGGCCGCTTTCAGGTGACCGGTAACACCAACAACATTGGAGAGTTTCGCACGCCGAGTCTGCGTAACGTCGCAGTGCGCGGACCCTACATGCACAACGGACATTTTGCCACGCTCGAAGAGGTGGTCGAGTTCTATAATCGGGGCGGCGATTTTGACGCTCCCAATATTGATCACAATCTGATTAGACCTCTTAACCTTGCCCCACAACAGAAGTCCGATCTGGTCGCTTTTCTGAGCCGTCCACTGACCGATCCGCGTGTCGCGGCGGGTATAGCACCCTTCGATCGCCCCACACTCTACAGTGAATCCAGTCGCGTCCCGCAAATTCTCGACGGCGGCACCCCGGGGATGGGAGGAAATACACCTCAGGTGATTGCCGTCGAACCGCCGCTGGTTGGCAACCCGAATTTTACCGTCGGTGTTATGAACGCGCTCGGGGGCGCTCAAGCAGTCCTGTTGATTGACGCCAACGATCCGGGCGTGGGACCGAACATTCCAGCGACGGCTTCGTTCGCGCGAATCAATCTGAAGCTATCCGGCAGCGGCGCGGGTCAGGGTTTTGGATCAGTCAGTCTCTTGATTCCAAACCTCTCGTCGTTCGCCGGCTCGACCTTTTTCGGCCGCTGGTTCATCACCGATCCGAATGCCGCCGGAGGTGTGGCCGTGACCCCTGCGTTCAAGTTCACGGTCTTTGGTGAATCAACGTCCAGCGCAAATGCTATCGATGACGCGCAGTTCTTCGTTCGTCAGCAGTATCGAGATTTTCTCGGACGCGAGCCTGATGCTGTCGGCTTCGACAATTGGGTCAACACGCTCGTTAACTGCCCCAGCGGGGGTTTCGGCGAGTTGGATAATCCTCAGTGCGACCGCGTACACATCTCTGCAGGATTCTATCTGTCGGACGAGTTTCGCGGACGAGGCTATTGGATTTATCGTTTCTATCAAACGAGTCTTGATCGGGCGCCGCGTTATAGTGAATTTGCCCCGGATATGCTTAAAGTCGGAGGAGCACAGTCGCCCGAAGCTGAAACTGCAAGCAAGGTGGCGTTCACTAACGAGTGGACCAATCGCACCGATTTCAAGAGCCGGTATGACGGACTCAGCGACGCCGGCTATGTCGACGCGCTACTCGGGACCGCAGAGGTGACTCTGGCTAATCGGGACGCTCTCTTGCAGTCTCTCCAGAGCGGGGAAAAGACGCGCGCTCAGGTTTTACGCGACATCGTCGAAAGCAAAGAGGTTGAAGACAAGTTTTTCATCGAAGGATTCGTTTCAATGCAGTACTTTGGATATTTGCATCGCAACCCGGACTCAATTGGCTATGATAACTGGGTCCAGTCGTTGAGGGCCGATCCCGGTAATTATCGTCACATGATTTTTGGTTTTATCTATTCCAGTGAGTATCGCCAGCGATTCGGCCAGCCGTAGCAACGCCGTAACGTGCGTTTTGAAAGGCTTATCCGCCTGCGGAGGCTTTATCAACTCAAAATAGTATTCATCAATCGCTGCCGTACCTGATCTCTATCCGGCGGATGCGTCTGCTGGCCAGGAACAAAACTAACGCTGTTACAACCAACAACGCCGGAATTGAAATCCAGGCCGGCGTCGGTTCGGCCACCACGGCGAACGGACCTTCCGATAAGGGCACGGGAACCAGCGAATTCAAGTAATGAATCACGCTGATTTTTTTCAACAGCGGCGGGAGCAGGAAGTTGATCCATTCCCACCCATAAAGCACCAGGGCAGGAATTATCGGATTGCGAAAAAACAGACCGACGACCATAAAGAAAGCGCCGTAGCCGATACATGCCAAAATGGTGATGAGGCCATAGGTTAAGAGTTGTGAAATCCCCGCACCGTCAAGAAAAAACCGCACGCTGGCGGAAAAGAAATGCGGAAAGAACGTCAAGAACATCGAAACTACAGTCACGGTCGTGAATAAGACCACCGAAGTCACCAAACCAGACAAATACTTGCCGGCGATTAGCACCTCACGACGCACTGCGGAAAGAAAATAATAATGCAGACTGCGATCGACGATCTCTCCCCGAAAAAGGTTCATGAATATCCAGGCACACCCGAAGAAGATGACTGTGCGAAGGATCAGCGCGTTATAAATCACCGAGAACAGCTCCGGGTAGTGCGCAAAGTCGATCCAGTCGCGGTCGTTGGGCTTCACCACCGCGATCAAAGCGAGCAGGCCGATCGGCATGAGGGCCAGCAGGTAAATCAGGGCCGCTCGCTTGCCAAGGAAATTCTTCTTTGTCTCCAGGCGCATGACGGCCGCAATTTGCCGCAGCCAAAGCGACCACGAAGATCTCAGCCGGTAAGCCGGGTTGCTCTGAATTGTTTCGACCGTTGCACTCATAAATCAAAACCTCGCGGCTTGCCGCCTGATGTGCGAAAGGTCCCGACCTTCCGTGATTCGTGATTCAGCTGGGCACTAGGCCTCAGATCGACCAGCGCTTGACGGGCCGGGCGCAGCCCCTGAAAGTCTTTAAGAGAACGCTTCCGGAAGATCCGAGACCCTCCGCACATCAGGTGGCAAAACCACTAACTCATCTGGGCGACCTCGCTCACTCCGATCCAATCAAGTATTCGTAAACCGCGCTCATGTCGTCGTCGACTGGAGCCACCGATTCGACTTCGATTTCTCCTGTCGCTACCACTTCGTTAAGCGAGAGATAGAACCGATCGGGATTACGGGTCTTGATAAACAACCCATGCCGATCGTCATGCACGCGCGCTTCGACCACTTCATCCTCTTGGAACATCCGCGCCGCGAGCAACGCAGGCTGGTCACAGCGAATCAGGATCTGCATCGGGTGCTCGACATCCATTTCATCGCGTACGCCATGAATTGCGCCCTCTGCTACTACATAGCCGTTGTTCAGCAGCACCACGCGGTCTGACATCATGTCGACCTCGTGCAGAATGTGACTTGAAATAATCAAATGCAGTCCGTCCGCCGCAAGTTGTCTGAACAAGGCGATAGTTTCGGCGCGCACCATCGGATCCAAGCCATTGAGCGGTTCATCCAAAATCAAAACCGAAGGCTGGTGTGCAATCGACTGGGCCAGACGCACGCGTTGACGCATGCCTTTGCTATAGGCTCCAACTTTGCGATCGGCTGCCGGAAGTAAATCGACACGCTCCAGGGCGATTTCGGTAAGATCGTCAGTCTGGCTGGCCGGGAATCCCGAGACCCTGAGAAAAGCGTTGATGAACTCGCGGCCCGTCATGCCTCTGGGGAAGGAATCGAATTGGGAACAATAGCCGACCTTGCGAAACAACTTTTCCGGTTGGTCCGTCGGCACTCCGAGCACTCTCACCTCGCCCCGAGACGGCCGCAACAAACCGGTCATCAAGTTCATCAAGGTCGTTTTCCCTGCTCCATTGGGCCCAACCAGACTGGTGATCCCGAGCGGGATGGTAAGGTTGACGCGATTCACCCCGAGTATCTCGCCGTAAAACTTCGAGACATTGTTGAACACGATCGTTTGTTCGGGTGATGTCACTTCACAACCTCGTACGCTCGGACCTTTCTGGACAGCAGCCACAAACACAGAGCGCAAATCAGAAACAACACGAACCATGAAGCCCACAACGGCGGCTCTGACATGATCACCTGACGTATGAGCCGGCCATTGCGAAACTCGTCCCGCTCTCCGGTCTGACTTACGAAGGTGCCGAACAATCCTGACCACACATTTCCAATCAAACCGCGTAGATCGAAGATGTGGCCCCAACGCGTCTGGAAAATTTCGTTCACGATCGCGGCAAATGCGGTGGGTATGAAAAAGGCGGCCAGCAGGGCAGCGCGCGCTGCCACGAGCCATTTCACCCAGGCCGAGATCGCCTGTGACATTAAGGCCAGCAAAAGAATCCAGACCAGACTGCCGATAAAAATCGCGCTGGCGATCCAAATGTTGCCCGCAAACCAGGACCATCCTTCCAGATAGCTCTGTAGCAGAAACAGTATTAGGCCAGGCACCCACGTCACCGTGGAAAGCAAAATAATAATGATCGACATTTTGCCAACCACATATTCACTGCGATTAAATGGCCGGCAAAGAAATAGCGGCAGCGCATTGTTCGTAAGATCGCGCGAGACCTGCTGGGGACCAACCAGCATGGCGAGAAAGAAACCGATCGTCCCCTGTGTGATCACGTAACTCTGGAAAAACGATGCGTCGATGGGCAGCAGGTTGCGGATGTCGATCTTCAAGATCCCCAGTGCCTCAACGTTGTGGTGCAGATAGATTAAGATTGCGCACACCAGCGGCCAAATGAACGAGAGGGCAAAGAACGCCGTAAAGAGTTTCGAGCGAAATACGTCCTTGACGGCGTGCCGCGGAATGATCAGAAAGCGGCTCCACTCCGGAGTCAGCAAACCATCGTATCGTTTGTAAGAGCGCTCTAGTACGGCCATTTCCGCTCTCCCTCAGTTTAGACGCCGGGCCTCTCCGGCTTCTGAACCATTCTCCATCGCTTTTAAAAAGATATCTTCCAGTGAGTCGCGTTTATAGGCGAGGCGGCGAATCTGCACGTTGGAATCCGAGGCCAGTCGATACAGATCGCGAATCTCAGTCCCCTGCTGGAGAATGATCTTCAAGCGATGATCGCTGGTCATGGCGCATTCGCATCCCAGTCGGTCGATCGCCGCGACAAAAGGCTGTAGCTCGCCGCGTGTTTCCAGCATCAGGAATTTCTTGTTGTCTTTTCGTTCTTCCTCGAGATTGCAGTAAACGGCCAGCCGGCCGTCCTTCAGAATCAGTATCTCTTCACAGCATTCTTCAACGTCGCGCAGCAGGTGCGAAGAGAGAACGATATTCGCCTGGCCGCTGTCGCGAATTTCCCGAATCATTTTGATCATGCGTAAACGCGCCGGCGGATCCAGTCCGTTGGTCGGCTCGTCGAGAAAGATCAACTTAGGACCATGCACGATCGCCTGGGCCAGCTTGGCCAACTGTTTCATGCCGAGGGAGTACGTATCGAGATTTCGATAGCGCGCTTCTCCCAACCCCACGAAGAACAACGCTTCATGCGCGCGTTCCAATGCCGTCGCCGGCGGCAGTCCGGAGAGCTCGGCCATGAAACGCACAAAATGAATACACGACATTTTCGAGATGAAAGAATCGCGCTCAGGCATGTACCCGATCAGTGACTTGATTTGATTTGCTTCAGCGCGGATGTCGCGGCCAAAGATGCGCGCGGTCCCGGAAGACGGAGGATGGAACCCAAGCAGGGTATGTATCAGAGTAGTCTTGCCGGCTCCGTTCGGTCCGAGCAAACCGATGGCTCGTCCGCGCAACTCACCGCGCAGGTCCTTAAGAATTGGTCTGCCGCCAAAGCTTACTGATAAACCATCGAGGCTGATAACGCCGGAGGGATCGCCGTTAGGTCGAGGATCGATAACTGCTGCGGCGCTGTGCGTCATTCTTTTGCCTGAGACTTTGGAGTGTCTGAACGAGACCTGTCCAGTTCGAGATTAAAAAGAACGTTCCCCAGAATAAGCCAATCGCTGTTCTTACGAAAAGAGTGTCCCATGAGTTCAGAAATAAAACCGAGAGCCCCAGCGCCACCAGCGTCAGGCCGTCGATTAGAATTCTGCGATCGGCGGGAGAGTTTCGTTTAATCGGTATAGTCGTTTGCATCTTCTCAACCCTCAGTTGAATAACCTCGACCCAGCCGCTTTAGCAATCTGCCGGAAAAAGAACTCTGCGTGTTCTCTGCGTCCTCGGCGTCTCCGCAGTGAATGTTTTTGGGCTCTAATTCACCGCCGAGACGCAGAGCACGCGGAGGTCGCGCAGAGAGAAACATTTTTCCCCACAGACTCCTTCGCTGACTGATGTGCCATTCTTACTGCTTTGTCAATGATATTTAGAGACACCAGACGGCGAAACTTACTTCCTGCCACCCATCCCCTGATCGAGAATGTGTTGCAGTTCAAAAGCGTTCGGCATTCCCAACAGCGTTGCCGGACTCAAGCCGAACGGTCCACCTTCGGTGTTCGAGGAAAACTCAATCCGATCGCCGAACGCATAGGCATAAGCCAATGTAGGCTGCATGTTCGCCGCCATGCTGGCAATGCCCTTCTGCTGCTCTTCCGAGTTGACGCCACCAGGGATCCGATTTGCGAATGGCTGCACCAGCGGCGCCAGGTTGTGATATACCAGCGCCGAGAAATTCGTATTTCCGTCGGCCGGCAATCCCGCCGTAAACCTTGCAGAGTGCGTAAGATTGACGTTTGAATCGTGATACTTCAGGGCTTGTTCGACCAGCGCGCGCGTTGGCCCGGCGATCAAGTAACCATTGGCAAACACGTAGTTGACCTCGACACCAAAGTCTCTCGAACGCAAAGTGTAGTACGTATGCCCTCCGGCATCGGACCGATCCCACGCCAGTCCGCCTTTTCCTTCCTTTGCCATCTGCTTGTTCACTTCATCGACCACGTGCTCAAACGCCTGTTGCAAGTGAGTGGGATCGTTCACCTCGAACACCAGCTTCCATGAAGGCACGGGCAAGATCGGCCCGTCGATTGCGAATGCATACTCGCCTCCGAGTGGCGCCGCAAAATCCTTACGCAGATCCAATCCATGATCGCTCTGCAACTCAGCGAGCTTCTTATTGAGATCAGGGCTGACCTTGTTCAGCACGCCCAGCAGATCATCGACCAGGGCTGTCGGGTTCTTCACTACAAAGCCAGCCACCACATTGGCATCGGGTGAAATGTATTCGAGCGACCCCATCGGCGCCGGTTGCGCCAGCCATGAAGTGACGCCACGATTGGCCTCGGCATATGAAAGCACGGCCCGCGTGTGCGTCTTACCGTCAACGTCCTTTTGATCCAGAACAAACGACTTCATGTTAAAGACGCCCAGTTCATTAAGCGCCTGTTCGTGCTGGTCACCCACCGCCAGGCGGCGCAGACCGCGCGTGTGGGCGATGATTTTTTCCAGGTCCGCCGCGATGACCAGACCTGCGCCTTCGCGATAGACTCCGGCCACGCGACTATGAAATGGCGTCGCAGCGAAGTTGCTCGCCTGAGCGCCATTCGCGATCCCGTGCAACTGATCGAGTCTCGGAGATGCGACCAGGATGTCGCCGGCGATCCAAACGTAGATTGGTTTGTCACCGCCTTTGGTCGCAGTATTAACTGCCGCCGGCTGGGCGGACTTCGGATCTTCAACCCACTGAACCGGCGGCGTCTTACCCTGGCTACCCAGTTTTTCTACTTCTGCGTCAAAGAAGGCGCGGAAGCCAGCCGGGTTCTTGAGTTCAGCCAATACGATCGGCTCGACAGGCTCACCGCTATCGTTCATGCCCGCGCCGACCGCTATTTCGTCGCCGAGCTGGTCGCCAAATTCCTTGATCGTCGAGATTGCCTGGTTCACGCCAGGGCCTCTCGGTTCATGGCGATTCGCAAACCAGTCTTTTAGCGCCGGGTTCTGCTGAATCCGCTCTTCGATGATGCGGTTTGATTCGGCGATCGTCGCACTGAGATTCGGCAACGCCGCATAGATCACGGTGTTCTCGGGCATCATGTCGAGCAGGCGCGTCGAGTAACGCACGGCCGGCTTGGCCACAGCACTTAGTTCCTTCTGCAGCGCGGTCAACCCCTGGAGTGCCTTTGCATAACGAGCGGCATTTCGGCTCCACGCGATTTCGTCTTTCACCGGAATGGTCTCGATGGACGCATTGGTCGTGGCCTGTTCACCGGCGCGCAAAACACGATCGTCGCCAGAGCGATCGAGATGAACTTCGCCTTCGATCACACTGACGCGCGATCCCTTGGTGCCTGAATTCACGGCAAACGTGGTGCCCGTAACCGACACCAGCGAGTCGCCGGTCTCGACAAAGAAATGGCCTTTCTGTTTGGCCGCTTCCACAATCACACTGCCGCGATCCAGATGCAGAGTTGTACCCCGCAGCGTCTGATTGATCGAGAACTCTGAACGGTCCGTCATTTCAATGAGCGAGCCATCGCCCAGACGCACGACCGCATGAGCATCCTTTGCAGTGCGGATCGTGTCGCCACGCTTTATCTTTTCGCCGGCATTCAACGAGCGAGTCTGAGAGTCGGTAACCGCATAAACCGGACCATCGGCGGCCTGGACTGTGGCGTCAAAGGAACCGAAAGGCACATAACGTTGAATTAGCGGTAGCGCGATCAGTCCCAGACCGATGACTAAAGCAGCAGCAATCCCCCAACGCAAAACGACCGGCCGCAGACTGTACGTCGAGATTTTGCGACTTTGCCTGCGCGCGGCGGGAGAGACTTTTCCCACGCGAATTTCGCGTGCTTGTTTCAAAGCCCTGCGACAGGGAATACACTCGTGCGTGTGATCGACCAGCAAAAGTGAACGCGCTTCAGACAGCTGGCCGTCCAGATACGCCGGAATGAGCGTTTGAAAATCCGCGCATCCTTCGATTCGATCGGTCACGACGATAGCGCCGGCATCCTGCGGGCGGTTCGCGCGCATCGTGTGCGCATCCGTCTCAGACGATAGCCGCGCCCAAACCCTCTCGGTCGCGTCGCTCACCGTTGCGTCGTCGACCTGCTCGGCACGAATTCCGGCCGTAACTTGATCCAGGATATTGTTGAGTTCTTTGTTCTTCATGACCTCTCTCCCAAGATGATTCCGAATAAATTATCTATCGCCCTTGTTTAGCATCGAATTCGGCGGGCGGTAGTCCGCCGCTAAACGATCTACTTTCGATAACGCAAATACCGTCCAATCTCTTTTCGCAAACGCGAGCGGGCGCGATGCAACGTGACACCCACTACCAGCGATGACGTCTTCATGACCTTTGCTATCTCGCTATTGCCAAAGCCTTCAAAATAACGCAACGCAAACATCTGCGCCGCGGTAGGTCCCAGTCTTGATAAAGCTTCCATCAGCAACTCTCTTAACTCGCGATCCTCCTGATGTTTTGCTGGATCATTTCTTGAAACGAACGCGGCCAAACTGGCACGATTCTCAACGTCTTCGATGCTAATCGCTTGCGAGCGACGCCGGCCGCGCAGCAGATCGAGCGAAGCGTTGATGGCCGCCCGCGCAAAATATGCTTCCGGGTTCTCAGCCGTCGCCACCGATTCCTGTCCTCGCGCCACGCGCAGAAAGACAGTCTGCAGGACATCTTCGGCGTCCGCCGCGCTGCCGGTTACCCGGTATGCCGTCTGAAAAACGCGGTTGTGATGCCGTTGGAAAAGACCTTCCAGACTGTCCGAGTCTTCCGGAGAGAGTTGCCGCCAGGCCGCGGTTTGCGGGCCCTCGGACATCCCTGAATTCACGGCCTTGAGCGGTTTTACAGCAGCCAGCATAGTTTCCTCTTGCGAATCCTTTCCGCTCATAAAACGCTCCTCGGGGAAGATTATTAACACCCCGCGGGAGAAACTTGAAGTCTTTGATAGAAGAAGGCCGCTTTTGGTGGGACAGAGTTCAGCCTTCGGTAAGGCGAAACTGGTGGTCAAGTCAATAATGGCTGGCGCTGAGGAAGTAAGGCATTGGGTCGTCTGTCGGACGGTGATATGGAAATTCCTAAGTTTCTATCCTATAGTGCCCGCGTTGCTGACCTGACTATGGGCATATTTCGACAGCGAGAGCCCCTTCGGCAGCCGAAAATCACTTGAGTAAATGCTCCACATCGGCCGGAAAAGATAACAGTACTAACTAAAGGTTTTCAAAATGCCCAGCGACCATCTGTCACGGCCCAGACTCAACCGGGACTCCTTCGATAAAAGGCGCTCCAGCAAAGACGAGCGATCCTACGGGCTATCTCTTAGAGATCTTGCCGAGAAGTTATCGTCTCTAAACGCTTCTGCGCTTCGGCGGCTTCCGGAGTCTTAGGATAGCGCTTAAGAATCTCGCGCCAGGCGGCGCCGTTGTAGTGAAATTTCTTTGCTGCGCGATCGAAGGTGAAGATCACGCCTTGCCGGTTATAGCGATCGAGGCCGGTGTAGTTCAGATAGTAACTGAACTCGGGAGCGCCGCCGGAAGGTAGCTCACGTCGTTCGAAACGGCGCTCAGCCTCGCGTGAAAGTTTTGCGGCCGCCTCTTCAGCGGCGTCACCGTACATTAGCAGGACCTGCGGCCGGAGAGGTGATCGGGTGAAGATATCGAGGAAAACGCGCGCGCGGGCGACGCGATCGAATTCGTCACCGCCGTCAATCAGGCGCAGCAGTCTCTGATCGTCTCCAGGCCGCCACGAAGCAAAGACCGCTTCGCTTTGCAACCATCCTGAAGTTCGCCGGGTGACTACGACATGATAAAAGATCAGACCGTCACGGTTCCGACTTGCGCCTCTGATCGAAACAAAATGTCCACGGTTCAGGCGGCGCAACAGACGAGCGGTCGGTTCAGGTGTGCTGCGTAAGGCCGCGAGTCTCTCATCCGCGACGACGGCCAGATGGCTCCCTGGTGGTATGCGACGTTTTTGAGCGAACGCTGCAGACCCGATCAACTGAGGGACCACCATCACTGCTAAGCCGATCACGACCATTCGCAAATGTCTCGATCGACAAACTTGAGTTGACGGCTTGAGAGATCTTAGTGGCACAGCCTCGGTCTCCTCGACCAGGTGAGGTTGCGAAGACAACAAACTCTCGCGGCCCGACTCCTTCAGTGGTCGCAGGCAAGATGTCTGCGTACCGCACGCAGGATGCGTGCGCTCCTAACGAGTCGCGCGACGACGTTTTGCCGCAACCGTGGGATTGAGTTTTACGCGGGCCTCCGCGGCCAGCAGCCGCTCGCGGACTCCGGCATGATGAAAGTGACAGATGGCAACTGCCAGGGCGTCCGCTGCGTCGTGTGGTTCGGGAACCGCGCGCAACTGAAGCAGCACTCTGACCATCTCCTGGACCTGTTGCTTATCAGCGTTGCCATAGCCGGCGACCGTTTGCTTCACGAGGCGCGGCGCGTACTCGCCAATTTCCAGGGCCGCGCTCTCGGCTACCAGGAGCGCCACGCCACGTACCTGTCCAAGCTTTAGAATGACTTTGGGATTAACCGCGTAGAAGGCTTCTTCGATAGCACAGGCGTCAGGCTTCAGCTTATCAATCACCTCTTCGAGACCCCGATAAATTTTCAAGAGGCGCGAAGAGTGACTCGCCGAGGTTGACAATTTCAGGACGCCAAATTCAACCAGCCGGTAACTTCGGCTGTCGCCTTCGATGACACCCCAACCAGTGGTTTCGCCGCCAGGATCGATTCCTAAGACACGCACAATGCGACTGAGTTTACATCATGCATCAAGCGAGTTCTATAGTTGGGTGTTTCTCTCTAGGGTTAAAGGTCTTAATGCCGGTTGCAAATATGCGGCGGATGGATGGCGAGCAGGGTTAATGGAGCGCGGACATTCCTGTCCGCCTGCGGGCAAAGCCCGCTCAAGCTCGTGACAAAGAACTGATTGAATTGGTTCGCGCTGCGCGATCAGGCGGACAGGATGTCCGCGGTCCATTAAGTAAGAATCACGCGGCGGCCATGTCGGCTTCGTCGATATCAAAATTAGCGTAAACCTTCTGAACGTCGTCGTGGTCTTCGATGGCTTCCATCAGGCGCAACATCGTTTGCGCGCTACTGCCTTCGAGCTTGACGTAGGTTTGCGGGACCATGGAAACTTCGGCCATCTGCGGTTCGATGCCGGCCGACTTGATTGCTGATTGAACGCCTTCAAAGTTTTCCGGCGAAGTGATGATCTCGAAATTGTCTTCATCGTCTCGCACATCATCCGCACCGGCGTCAATCGCAATCTCAAACAACTCTTCCTCGGGTTTGGCAGCTTTTTCGACGACGATATAACCTTTCTTTTCAAACAGCCAACCAACCGAACCCGCCTCGCCCAGGTTGCCGCCATTCTTGGAAAACATGTGTCGAATTTCGGCAACTGTGCGGTTGCGGTTGTCGGTCACAGCTTCGATAAGTAGCGCGACCCCGCCGGGACCGTAGCCTTCATAAGTGATTTCTTCATAGTTCACGCCTTCTTCCGCGCCGGTCCCGCGGCGGACCGCGCGATCGATCGTGTCGTTAGGCATGTTGCCCGCCTTGGCATCGAGGATGGCTTTGCGCAAGCGCGCGTTAGCGTCGGGATCTCCACCGCCCGTGCGGGCCGCGACGGTAATTTCCTTGATGAACTTGGTGAAGAGTTTGCCGCGCTTGGCGTCGGTCGCGCCCTTCTTGTGCTTTATCGAATGCCACTTCGAATGTCCGGACATTTGAGCTTATTGATCCTTAAAAGAATTTTCTATGATTGAGTTTGAGGCGAGAATATATCATAAGTTTCGAAGTGCGGCGACTGGTCGCCTATCATGGTAGTGCCCTCGTTTCCGTCGGGTGTCATTGAGTCAGTGCCGAGAGCGATAGCGACCGGGTCTATGTTATTGCCAAAATCAGGATCGCAAATTATTGTTACCCGGTCGCTACGCTCCCGGTACTGACCTCATCACCAAATTAGGTGACCATGCCAATTATGCTTAGTGGGGTGGTCATTGAAATTCTCTGCGCCCCTTTGAGATTACGCAGAGAAGGCCCAATCAAGCCAGCCACACGACACATCAGCGCTTTGGGTTTTCGTGCATGACGGCCGCGCTCGCCCGTTCATCATTTCAACTTTTCGTATTCCGCTCGCGCCTGGACCAGAATAGGAAGAGTGGGATCGGCATCTTTCCAAAAGGAAAAGAAATCCTGATAGGACTTGCGGGCCTTTGCGGCATCGCCACTAAGGCCGGTGGCGCGAGCCAATCCGAGATTGGCGAGCGGGTAGAGCGGTGACATCGGATACCAGCCGCGATGATCAAGGATGGCCTGAAACTCTGTCGCGGCAGAAGCGCCGTTATGGTCTTTCAAATACGCCAGACCGCGCAGGTATTGGGGCCAAAAATCCCCATAGACCTGGTACCGGCGCGCGGGCTCGAGGAACTGAATTGCTTGCGTAGCGTTGCCGCGGCGCAACTCGCTTTGGGCACGGATGATAGGGATCGAGTTTGTTTGCAGCAGAGTATCCTGCGGAAATCGTTTCGTCAGTTCATCGACGATAGACTGTGCCGGGCCGGATTGACCGCAAGCTGCATAAGCGTTTGCCGAGTTGACCAGATTCGCTTGTTCACGCGATAGATCCAGCGCTTGTTTGGTAAGCCCGGCCACGCGCCCGCAGTTTCCGAAAGTCACATCTCGAATCGCTTCGAGCAAAAGCAACTGCCCAATTATTTCTTTGGCGTCGGTTCGTCTAATCAGTTCGACGGCTTGGTCATTAGCCTGATCGGCTTTGGCCATCTGTCCGGAAAAGCCCGCGGCCTGCGCCTCCCAGTTCCGGGCTTCCTCTGGCTTACTGTTTACCGCCGCCCAATCAAGCTGTTCTTTCATCACGTCTGCATCGCCCTGCACGAAGGCGATGTGAAAGAGGCGCTGGTGCATGTTTGTGCTTTCCAGCTTTTGGGCCTGCGCCTGTCGCAGAATATTTTTTGCCTCGTCAAACCGGTTGAGTCCCATAAAGGCGACCGCCAGGTTCACATAGGCGCGGGCTTCCTTAGGATTAAGATCGATCGCTTCGTGGGCCTCCTGCACTGCTCTTTCAAAGGGGCCGACGAGGGTGTACTTGTTTGCGAGCAGATTCAGGGGGTCCCAATCTCGTGGATAGGTACGCTTCCACATTTCCAGTTGTTTGATTTGCTCTTCCCATTCGCCGGTCACGCCGCCGTAGTAACTCGAGGAAATGAGAAATCTCTCTCGCTCGCTGACGCGGTCGCGCAGGTCGTATGCGGTCTTGGACTCGGCTCGCGAGAGCTCCAACTGTTTGGTGCTGTTATAGCAGAGCGCCAGCCGCGCATGAGCGATCGCGAAATAAGGGTCGATCGTTATCGCTTTCTGATAAAAAGGAATCGCGTGGAGATAGTCAGTCTTCGAATGTTGTTCGACCCCAAGTGAATACTGCCGCAGAGCGTCCAGCGAGGGCGTGGTTACCTGTTCGATGGGCGCATCGTACTTTTGAATCGTACCGAGTGACTCTCCGAGTTTTTCACGAAGTTGCGCGGCGGCGGATCCCAGTAACTTCAAAACCTGTTCTTTTCCATCCGCCTCAAACTGTTCACTGGCAATCATGTCACCCGTGTGCGAGTTCACTGCTTCGAGCAAAACCACATAATGAGACCCAACGCCGGAAATCGTTCCCAGCAACATCGCCTTGAGGCCCTGCCGTTCACAGATATCGTGCGCCACGTCGCGCGTGATGCGGGTGTCGGGCGAAAGATTCATGAATTTCAATGAATCGTGCACGCGATCTTCAGAAAAAATATTCAAAAATGGCGATTGTCCAAGTTGGACTGCCAGGGCCTGCTTCAGCGTCCCATCAAAAACCGGGTCGCCGGTGGTGTTCACAAAGTCAGCCAGAACGATCTGGTCCTTATCCGTAAGCCGCACTCGCTCGCGAAAGTAAAAAAAGTAAACGGCCGCCGAAGCGGCAATCAGAATTAGCAGGGTCGCCAGGACGGCGCCAGTCTTGTGCCGCCTGATCTCGCCAGCGATGTACTCGGCGCTTGATGCGCGGGTTTGAGCAGTGTTGGAAGATAGGGCGCCGCCAGGCGCTGTCGAGTGAATCCGCGCCAGCGACCCAGGAACTTCGGTGTCGGTATAGCGCAGCCCGGAAACGCTAAGTGACCCGGTCAACTGGCCGGGTGGGATTGAGCGCTCGAATTCGGTTTGAAACTCCAGCCGCTGCTTCAGCTTCTTTAGATCTGATTCGAGTTCCTTAACTGTCTGGTATCGCTCGTCGACGTCCTTGCGCAAGGCCTTCATGATGATCCATTCAAATTCCGCGGGTAAGTTGGGCGCGAACCGGGCCAGCGGAGCGGGATCAGTCTTGGCAATGGCAATGATTACGTCGGTCTTGGTCTCGCCGATAAAAGGAGCGCGTCCCGACGTCATTTCGTAAAGCACTACACCCAAACTCCAGATGTCAGTGCGCGCGTCGATCGGCTTTCCTCGGGCTTGCTCCGGAGACATGTATTGTGAAGTTCCGAGTACTACGCCGGCGTCGGTCTGGACCAGGGCCCGGGTTACGGCTTCGGTATCGGTGTCTTCGGTCTCGCGTCTCTCGGTGAGCTTGGCCAGGCCGAAATCCAGAACCTTAACGTGCCCGTTACGGCGAATCATAATGTTTTCCGGCTTGATGTCGCGATGGACGATTCCGGCGGCATGCGCTTCTTCCAAAGCCGCCGCCACCTGGATTGCGATTTCCAGGACCTCCGCCAGATCCATAGGTTGGCCGCTCAACCGTTTTCTTAAAGTGATGCCATCGATAAATTCGGTGGCGATGAAGTGCCGTCCGCCTTCGTCACCCATTTCATAAATGGTGAGAATATTTGGATGGTTCAGGGCCGAAGCTGCATAAGCTTCCTGATCAAAGCGGCTGAGGCGATCGCGATTCTTGGTGAGCTCTTCGTCAAGTAATTTGAGCGCGACCTTGCGGCCGAGTTTCATATCCTCCGCGAGAAACACCTCGCCCATGCCGCCCGCGCCGAGCTTTTCGAGAATTCGGTAACGAGATATGGATTTCAGTTCCAAAGGGGGTCCCGCTAGCAGTCAGTTCAAAATTCAGCCTTCAGGTTGCTGATTTCAGGCGCAAGCTAGCGCTTGAACTCTAAATCGCTCATTTCTACTTCAACAAAATCAAGTTTTCAAGCATGGCAGAGTCGGCGCCCATAATATAAACGATCTTGTTCTTCGAGCCGGCTCCCGAAACAATCTCGACCGCATTCTGTGGCAGTTTGAAAACTCTTGCCAGTGCTCGAATTACTTCCCGATTAGCGGCGCCTTCTACCGGAGGCGCGGCCACACGAATCTTTAAAGCACCATTATACTCGCCGGCAATCTCAGTACGCGACGCGCGTGGTAAAACACGTACCGCGAATGTCAGGCCGCGATCATTTTCGGAATACTGAATCACCCGGTTGAATATATAAATCGCGAAGTGTTGCCAGGACGAAGTAACGGTCTAAAAGAAACTCTTTGGCCAGGCTCGCAGAAGCGTCCCAGCAACAGCCGTCTGACACAACCAGACAATGATAAAGGCCACGATCGGCGAAACATCGAACATACCCACCGGAGGGATTGCCCGGCGCAAAGGACCAAGTAATGGCTCGGTGATCCGGTAGAGAAAACGCATCGACGGATTACCATAACCGACCGCGACGAATGACAGTATGATGCGGATAAAGATCGCCAAAGTGTACAGGCCCAAAAAACCAAAAAGGAGATAGCCGGCAATCGCGACCGGCGCACCCAGTTGCCGGCTCGATACCGCATGGATGATTCCAGCGATGGTGTTCAGAATGCTGCTCGCGACTTGAATCACCATATAACCGGCGACAATTATGAGAATCACAGCGATAAAGGGAGCCGCTCTGGAATCGAGCCTGAACCCTCTCAGCATGGCTCGCACAGGAGTCAGCACCGGTTCGGTCGATCGGCGCAGCGTGACCGCCAACCAACTAAAAGGATTCTCGTCCATGTAATTAAGGACAGAGCGCAGTACGATCAGGACAATCGCCGCGACGATAATCGCACGGACGCCCCAGGTGATGAAAAGAAAGAGTGTCGAAATAATCTGCATAGCTCTTGTCAGAACCGCCTGCGGTAGCGGGCGGCTGAACTGTTCGCCGCCGAGAATGTCACTAGTAATGAGTTCAACCGCCCGCTGCCGCAGGCGGTTCTGACACTCTTGTGCCAAAGATAGCTGTGCCGATGCGCACAATCGTCGCGCCTTCTTCAATCGCCACTTGATAATCGTGAGTCATTCCCATCGAAAGCTCTCCGCTCTCATCACCAAATGCGCCTTGCCCAAAAAGCACGTCTCGAATTTCCCGCAGTCGTCGAAAGAACGGCCGCGCCCGCTCGGAGTCATCAAAATAAGGTGGCAAGGTCATGAGGCCCGTCAATCGCAGTACCTGCGATTGTTTGATGGCCTCGACGATTTGCGGGACTTCACTTTCGCCCGCTCCTGATTTCGTCGCCTCATGTCCCAGGTCGACCTGAATCAGCACCGGCAACACTTCCCGATTTACTTCCCCACAAACACGCTCCAACCGGCGGGCCAAAGCTACGGAATCGAGTGAATGAATTACATCGAACAACTCCACGGCTCTCCGCGCTTTGTTCGATTGCAAGTGCCCGATGAGATGCCAACGAGCGGCCTTGCGCCCGACTTCGGGAATCTTTGTCTCCGCTTCCTGAACGCGATTCTCGCCGAGGTCGGTTATCCCGATCGAGGTCGCTTGCTGAATGATCTGAGCAGGATGGGTCTTACTGACTGCTACGAGTGTGATGTCACTCGGCTTCCGATCTGCCCGGAGCGCGGCCTGTGCTATCTGCTCTCTGACCCGCTCCAGACGCCGGTGGAGTTCTGCCTTACTCTGCTCTTTTGAATCCATCACGACAACACAATTGAACGCCAACTATAACAATCGCTCTCACAGCCGGGCAAACAGTGCCGCGCTGATGCATCGATCAGAGGAGGAAACGAAACGATATGGTACGTCGATGATCGTCCAGCCCCTGCTAAATGGAATTGATACCCACGGCATAGTTCTTGTTGCTTAATCCGCAGCGTAAGCTAGAATTTCTTTCGTATGCTGGAGGTGCTATGAAGTTAATGAAACGTAATCGCAAGATACTGCTGGTAGTCGCAAGCCTTTTTCTGCTGGCCGCGTTGCCAGCCATGAGCTTCGGCCAGGGACGTGGCCGAGGCCAGGAGAAAAAGTTCGATCGGTTTGTGAATGGTCATGACGCGCGCAACGGCCGTTGGGACGGACGGGGTCCGGGGTATTCCCGCCGCTCTCTGATCGGGAACGATATGCGGCACAGGCGTTTGAACAGATTCCGCAATCGCGACTTTGAGCGAAACGACCAGTTCAACAACAGAGGCTTGCGCAGACGTGGTTTTAATAATGATCAATTCCTGCGCTCGCAACGATCGCGCCGGTGGAACCGCCGGTATTAATCAAGCGGTTTCTGAACAGAGCCGCGCAGCTATAAATCCCAGGCGTAGTGTGGTGAATTTGGAGGATGCATCATGAAGTCAAAAGTTTTATCCAGATTGTTTCATGGAGCGGTTTGTGCGCTGGTTTTGAGCGCTCTCTTCCCAGTCGTCGCTCTCGGTCAAAGGAGATGGGAAAATCGGAGGGATCGCAGCCGGATCGTCATCTATAACTATCGACGACCCTACGTCGTTTACCAAAGGCGGCCGTACTACAGTTACCAGTCTTACGGGTATGGTTACCCGCAGGGTTATTACGGGACCCAAGACTCTTCGTACGGCTCATCGCCTTACTACCCAAATCAGTATTACTCGTACCGGTATTCACAGCCATACTTCGCTAATCGGTACAGCTACTCGTGGGCTAATCCGACTTATCGTTATGACGAATCCTGGTACCGCCAGCGACACCGTCGCAGCGGGCTGCGGATCGGAATTCGATTGCGTTAGCTGAAAAGACCGTGTCTTGACACTCCGTGATCCGGTTCGTATATTCGAACGGCACGGGGATGTGGCGGAACTGGCAGACGCGCAGGTCTCAGAAGCCTGTGATGGTGACATCGTGGAGGTTCAAGTCCTCTCATCCCCACCAACAGATTAAGGGCGAGCCATTAGGCTGGCCCTTTTTTGCTTGAAGGTAAAAGGAGCGCGGACATCCGCTCCACCAAACTTTACGCTCGCCGTTTCAGTTTTCCGCCAATAACAACGCCGGCGGCTCCGATAACCGGACCGAGAAATATTACCCATGCCGGGTGCCTGGCTTTGCTCATTGCTTCCATGTTGGGAACGTCGCCGGTTCGTACTTCATGAGTATCAGCGGGTCGCAACGCCATACTTGCAAACCCAAGCGCGAGACCCAGCACCAATACGACGGCCGCGAGCACCAATGGGGCCTTACCTCCCTGGGCGATTATCGCGCAAATCAGCCCGGCGATAATGGTAGTGACCAGAATCACTCCAAACTGCATCACGGTCCATCGGGTCGATGCTTCATACGAAGCTGGCTTAAATGACCAGTTCGCACCCACCATCGTATAGATAGTCATGAACGCGATCACTTGTAGAACAAACATAACTACGTAACCGACGACCACTCCGAGTGCGCTTCTAAGCATGCTATGACTCCTCTTAACTGAGCTGAAACTGCTTTTTGGGTTGCTCGTTTATCACGTGGCAGCGGGCCCGCGCAAGCTCTTTCATCATCTGGCGCGACCTAAGGCAAAGAAGCTTCGCAATTCTGCTGGCCCGATTTACGCGAAAAGATCAAGCTTGTCCTGCAACTCATTGTTTCGCGATCGCACTTCGCCCGCCGCGCAGAACGTATTTTTGAATCTTACCAGTGGCAGTCTTCGGGAGGTCCTCAACAAAGGTGACATCGTGCGGAGCCTTGAAGTGAGCCAGATGTGCACGCGCAAATTCTCGAAGCTCATCTTCCGTGGCGGACACGCCACTGCGCAGGACCACGAAGGCGTGCGGTGACTCGCCCCAGCGCGGATGCGGCAGACCCACAATCGCGACTTCCTGCACTGCTGGATGACGCAACAGCACACCCTCAACTTCGACGGACGAAATATTTTCGCCGCCACTAATGATCACGTCCTTCAAACGATCGCGAATTTCGATATAGCCGTCGGCATGAACGACGGCCGCATCGCCGGTATGAAACCAGCCATCGCGCATGGCCTGGGCCGTGGCTTCCGCATCATTGTAGTAACCATCCATTACGACGTTGCCACGCACCACGATCTCGCCGACGGTCTCGCCATCGCAAGGGACCTCCGCGCCAGCTTCGTCGAAGACGGCAGTCTCGCCTGAGGTAATCAACTCGACCCCCTGCCTGGCTTTGATCACCGCGCCTTTAAAAGCTGAGAGTTGTTCATGCTCTGCTCGAGACTCGCATACAGTAATGAAAGGACTCGTCTCAGTTAGCCCGTACATCTGTGTCACCGCCCAGCCCAGCTCGCCTTCCAGACGCTCGATGGTGGAAGCAGCCGGAGGCGCGCCGGCAGTCAACACGCGCACGCCGCGCCGCGCCCTGCCGCGCACTATTTCATCAGCGTTTGCCAAACCGATCAATACCGTCGGAGCCGCACACAGCATCGTAATCCTCTCCCTTTCAATTAGTTCGAATACCAGTCTGGGATCGATGCGGGGCAAACATACGTGGGTGGCGCCGGCCGCGGTCACCGTCCAAACAAACGTCCAGCCGTTGGCGTGGAACATGGGTAGAGTCCATAGATAACGATCCGCGCAGTCCATGTGTTCATGCACCAACGTCCCCACCGAATTCATGTAAGCATTGCGATGCGTGATCATCACACCCTTTGGCCGAGAGGTAGTGCCACTGGTGTAATTGATCGTCAGCAAATCGCCTTCCTGAATCTTCGGACCTACAAAGTCGCTCGCGTTCTCAGCCAGAAGCGCTTCGTAATCGAGCCAGCTGTCGCACGCGCGATCGAGGGCCACAAAGTGATCGACCGTGGAAAGTTGTGAACGAATACTTTCAATGCCGGAAAGGAAATCTGATTGGGCGCAAACCACTCGGGCGCCGCTGTGATTGATCAGGTACGCGAAGTCGTCGGGCGTCAAACGATAATTGATCGGCACCAACACTGCACCCATCTGCGGGACTGCATAGAACGACTCGAGTTGCGCGTGCGTGTTCTGAGCGATGTAAGCAACCCGATCGTTTTGGACCACCCCGAGTTTCTGGAGAGTCGTCGACCAGCGATCGCAGCGATCGAAGAATTGCTCATAGGTCAGACGCAAATCGCCATCAACGACCGCTTCGCGCTTGCCATAGAGCTTCCGCGCGCGCCGCGCAAAATCCATGGGGCTCAACGGAGTTTCCATCTTATGAAGAGCCGACAGTGACCCGCAAGCTCTGCGCAATCAGGGGCACGATCTTTCGCGGCACGTCGATGGCCGCCTTAATGTGACGGGCATTGGTGAAGTGGCCCGCGATATAGATTCCGGCCACATTGGTTTCGAATGTTTCCGGATCATAGACCGGCATTTCGGTCACTTTTCCGGAGGTCGTCTCGACACCCAGACTTTTCAGCAACGTCAGATCAGCGTCACTTCCCACCAGCACAAACACGACGTCGTTGGGAATCGCTAGCGTCTCTCCGGTCTCGGTCGTCAGTGTAACGTCAAGCGCGCTGATCTCATCGATGTGCTGGTAGAGGATCACTCGCAGGCGGCCTGCGGCGACCTCGCGCTCGAGCGGTGAACGCACCCAGTGTTTCATTGCGCCGGCTTTTGGATCCCGGTTCTCCCAGTCTTCACGCCAGATGGCCATTGTGGTGCGCGCGCCCTCTTCAGACAGAAACAAGGCGGCCTCAGCGGCGCTGTTACCACCGCCGACGACCAATGCTTCCTTGCGCACATAGGGATAGGGTTCGATGAAACGATGATGGACTTTCGGTAAAGTCTCGCCGGGCACATTCAGCCGGCGCGGCCGGGCCATGGCGCCGATCGCAAACAGCAGACGCCGCGCTTGATAAATCATATTGGTCTGTTGCCTAATCGTGTTCACGCTCCTTGTTTCCACGGTGAAGACTTCCGAGTCCGGGTGTCGGACACGAGTGACTTCTTCGCCGGTGTTGATTCGCAAATCACCATCCAGCACGAAGTGAATGTAATGTGACAGCAGCTCTTCGCGCGTCGGCTTCTCGCGCACTGGCCGCAGCGCGCCTTCGCGCATCTCCAGCTCGTTTGGTGTCGAGAAAAGAGTGCGGCCGACGGGGTACTGCCGAATAGTGTCCGCAATCGTTCCCTTCTCAATCACGAGATAATCGAGACCTTCGCGGGCCGCCGCGTCAGCGGCAGAAAGACCTGCGGGTCCGGCGCCAATGATTAGAAGATCGAGTGGTTCTTGATCCATCTTGAGTGACTTCGGTCCTTATTCTTTGGTCCCTCTCCCTTCTGGGAGAGGGTTGGGGAGAGGGCCTACGTCGAGCCGGGCCCCCTAACCTCGCGTCCTGCGGAGGACAATGGAGAGCTAATTTGTTAGCCGCCTAATCCCATTTCCCCCAACCCTCTCCCAAAGGGAGAGGGAGTTAAATCTCTAAAACTCCAAGACTCCGCGCGCCACCACGACTGAAGTGCCGCTCACGCACACTCGTTCGACATTGCCGGGCTGGCCTTTGACTTCCAATCCAATCCGGCTGGGACGATTGATGAAGTCGCCTTGCTCGATCACAAACTTGTAGACGCCGTCGACCGGATCCACCCGAGTCGCGTCGTGAAAAACCAGATAACCGCCGAGCGGTCCCGCGGCGCTCCCGGTCGCCGGATCTTCGCCAATGTTCTGGCCGATGAAAAATCGCGCGTGTGCGCGGGCCTCGCCAATCTCGAGCGTCTCGCGGGTAAACGCATAGCAACCCGTAGCACTCCCAAAGGAACTATTGCCTTCGTAAATCTCGCTGAGCATCGGCAGATTCACTTTGGAGTTTCCCAGGTCAGCCAGAGAGCGCACCGGCACCAGCAACATCGTGTTACCCGTCGACACTGCTTGAATCGGTAAACTCTCGTCCAGATCCTCGCGGGCCAGACCCAGCGCGCGCGCAATCTGCGATTGGTCCTGCCAGTCGTCAATCTCGCCGCGAATCTCAAACTTGCCCTGTGTCATCACTACTCGCGCGGGCTCTCCGTCTTTGAACTCGATGTCAATCGGGAGCACGCCGATGCGGACTTCGTGTTTCAGGTGAACCCAGCCGTTGCCGCTCTCGGGAGGCAGCACGACGCCTTCGCGCGCCAGACAATTCCATGTTCCCACTATCGGATGACCCGCAAACGGAAGTTCATTGCCTGGCGTAAAGATGCGCAGCCGACGCAGTGCCTCTTCTTTATCAGACGGCAGGACGAAAACTGTCTCCGACAAGTTCATCTCGCGCGCGATCTGCTGCATTTGTTCATCGCTGATTCCTTCGGCTTCCGGAAACACCGCCAGAGGATTGCCGGCGAAGGCACGATCTGTGAAGACATCCAGTTGCAAAAATCGATATTGTGCCAAGGTTGGGTTCTCTCTCTTTCTAATGGATGTCTTCACCGCTTCGAAAGACCATTACGAAGTCCGGCTATAGACAAAAAGTCGCTGAAGCTGGCGCCCGATGGAAAAGCGCATTGTACTAGAAGCGTTTCCGGCGCCCTAGCAGTACTCCAGGATGAATCTTTGAGGACGGAACACCGCGAGGATTGACAGCAAAATGAGTCCTACGGTCATGGGAAGAAAAGTCCACGAGATTATGGTGGGATAGAGCAAGCCGGCAAGACCAATCACCGCAGTTAAAGTTAAGGCATAGCCAATGAGGGACAGCCAATCATCCAATCCGTAGAAGGTCACCGCCAGCAGGGCCGCAGTCACGAAGCTAAGCGCCCATTTCAGAAACGCGGCCGCATGGATGGCATTAATTATCTGCTGATCTATTGGGTGGTTCAGATCGAGCGTGTCCAGGATATTTAGGATGGCGAGGTTCTCGTGGACGTCAAAGAGCGCCGCACCCACACCACAAACTCCTGCGACGCAGGCCAGATATACCGCCCACGGGCATTGGCGGCGTGCTAATAGTAAGCTCACCGCAACGTAGAGCAAACCGTAGCAAAGAATAAAAACAAAGTCGCGCCCCATCTCGGCTCGCATGGCGAGACGATTTTGCGAATCGATCGAATTATTCGCGGCGCGGCTCCGTGGAGAATGAGCTCAAAAGGGTCTTTGGGTCGATTAGTGCCGCCTGATTTTTCGAGGGGCAGCAGGTCTGGAGCTACGCAGAGTTACCTGCTGGGGCCTTGTCGCAAAGGACTAGAATTTAGACACTTAAGAACGCCAGCACGATAGTAGCGTAGCAAGGCGTGGGAATGTCAATATTTAGTTCGGAGAGAAAATCGGGAAGAAGATTCTGATCTTGCCTCAAAAGAATGTCATTGGAACCAGATCCAGGCAGAAGGCTTAATCTGACTTAAGCCAGCCGGCAACCTCATCGATTATGAGTTCATAGACGTTCTGTTGCGGCGGACCGAGAGATTTCGGAACTTTGAAAGAGTGATCACCGCCTTCGATCACATAAATCTTCGCGGCCAGTCGCAGTCTCTTAATCACTTCGCGAATTTCTTCCGCTTTCCCAAAAGTGTCGCGCGCGCCCTGCACGAAAAGCATCGGCGCATGAATATCTTTCAGGTGCGCGTCGCGCAACTTGTCGGGCCTGCCCGGCGGGTGCAGCGGGTATCCCAGGAAAACCAGGCCGGCGATCCCATCGGGCGCTACAGCCGCAACCTGCGACGCGATGCGGCCGCCCATCGACTTGCCTCCGATCACCAGGCGATTCTTCTTTAACTTACGATTCGTCTGGGCCATTTTGATTACCGCTTGATAACAGGATTCAAGTCGCGCCTTTGGATCCGGAATACTGCGCCCCTGCTCTTTGTAGACAAAGTTGAAAGTCATGACGTCGATTCCACGCGCCGCCAGGCCCTGCGCAATCATCACCATGAAACCGCTCAACTGGTTCGCGCCGGCGCCGTGACCCAAAACCACAGTTACACCCATTCGCGTGCGCTTTGCTGCGGGATACAGCAAGGCCGTCACAGTCTCCCGGTCGTTGACGGCAATCTCCAACTTTTCAGGTTCCATTGTTATTAAGAGTAAGCCCTGTTTGCCTGACCAGCAATCGTTTGTTATGAGTTCGGCCTGGAAGGCGGCACTCCAGGCTAACGTCTTGGTGTGCGATGGACATGAGCTTCCGCCTGCTTTCTAAATCTATCCAGCGGGCCCTTGGCCGAAATCGCTTGTTCCGCACAGATCGTTTCGATCATGTGGTTTCCCAACATCCGGTAGCTTTCAAATTGAGATTCGCTGAACCATTGATCTACGATGGTTTCTTCCGGAAACGTGGGATTTGACTGGTGATAGTTGAGCACGTCGCGCGGTTCACCGTCGGTCAGCGAAGGCTTAAGGTAAACAAGATAACCGTCGTAAGCGCTGTCATCTTCGCCAGCCACCAACTTATCCACGCACGAATATCGAATCTTGCCAATCGCACAATAGTTATGGCCGGCGTCGGGCGCTCTGCCAAAAACCATCTTCTGCATATCGATCGGCACGCCGAAGTCTACCCGGATTTGCCTGATTGCCATCCCCAACGAATCGAAAGCGTAATCGGTATCCGTACTGGCGTCGCTCACCACAATTAGACGACAGCGCCGCAAGACCATTTCATACAAGCCCAGGTTTTCGAAGTGCCCACCGTCTGAGAGGTAAACGTAGGGACTCCTTGCATCGATCATTCCCAAGGCCTCGGCAACAATGGGCCGCACCGACTGAGTGGGCGAGTCGCGCTCAAACGGTGGATTATCGCCACCACCTCGTAACCCTGGATTGCCGAGCCAAAACCCTAGTCTCACATTGAACAAGGTCATCAGAAAGCGGGCTATCGGGGAGGTCATCATATAGCCCATGTTGGGACTGGCGGCTGCGCCCGAAATGGATACCGCCGTGCCCAAAGATATGCCTGTTTTGGGATCGCGGTCATTCTTCTTTTCGGCGCCGCGAGCGTAATCTTTCGATCTGCGATAGCCCAGCCAATAACTGCCGCAATGCAGCGGCCCGATAGTGAAAGACTCGCACTTCCGATCTTGCCATTCAAGCTTTTCGCCGCCGGCGAGATTGAGGGCGGTGTTGATAACGTGATAGAGCTTCGTGAATCCCGAACTTGCTATCTCATTCATCCGAATTGAATCGCTCTCGGCAAAGTTAGTAAAGTCATTGGCGAGCTTTGTTTTGTCGGGCGATTTCTGGCGGTCAGGATTGGACGCCCCGAGATAAGCTCGCACAATTCGATTGCGCCAATAGTAATGCAACGAAAAGCGATTCGTGTTAATTAAGTATCCGGTAATCGCGGCCAGCAAAAACAGCGCGGCGCCTGTTACCGCCTGAAGCCATACCGGCAACAGTCTGAGCGACTCGAGGAACTTCCCGGCGAGCGGAAGGGGTACCCGCAGGGCCCTGGCTAAACCGAACAGCAACCAATCCGTAAGCCAGACGAGAAGGATGATAATGAAGAGAGCAAAGATTGCCGCGGCTGCGCTCGTGGCCAGGCCTAGGAGCTTCGACTTGAAATCGTTCGGGGCTACTTCTTTGTTGGCTGGCGTCTTTGGGCTGAATCCTCCAAGCAGAGTTATGGCTCCCGAAACGATGCCCACCACAGTTGTAATGATGGACTTTGTCGTGCCGAACTTATTTCCACTGAACAGGCCACGGATGTCGACTAAAAACATCGGTCCGAACATAACCAGCGGGCTGACGACCAACCAAACTATGACAATGATTAGCGACCACCCTCCGCAACGGGCCCACCATTCCTGGTCCTCAGCTTTTGAAAACCGGCTGCTGAAGCCCGCCACCAGCGTACCGCCAATCATCAGCACGATCATAATGGCTGGCACCGCCAGACATGCAAACATCTGGTCATACCTAACGCCGCACAGCACCGCCACGCGCCTGATGAGTTCAGCGTGCACGCCAACGTAAGTCAGGATGCCTGTCACCGCGCCGGCAGCGATGACCAGCAGCACTGAGACTATCCGTGCGCCGAGGCTGGCGTTGCGTTGCTTCAGGGAAATCACCAGCAGCGGACCACCTGGTACGAAGGCCCCGATTAGCACAAAACTGGGCCAGCCGGGCCTGTATCCTCGCCAAACTGCGCCAATGTCTTGCAGGAACGGTTCCCAGAATCTGGCGTTGATCTGCAGATTGGCCAATGATGGTTCCTTCTTGATGCCGAGCCAGTAGATACAAAGGAGCATGGCCATCAGGCACAGTGGCACCACGACGCCCGCCAGAATCTTCGCCGTCCTCCAGTTCTGGTTTTCGATGCTGGGCAGATTTAGCAGAATGCCAACCAGGCAAACTCCTCCGGCAAGCACACCCAGAATTCCCACTAACATATAGAGCGAGGGGTGTCTGGCCGCCTCGACATTACTAACCAGGGCGGCCCAAATTCGCGGCACCATCAAGGCAGTCATGATCGCCGGCAGGAAGACCAGCCAGTTCAAGATCAAATTTCGGAGATAGACAGCGATCAGCGTCCAGGTATCGACCGACAGTAAACCTTTCCTGGGTGTGAGATAGTTACTGTAAACGCGTAAATTTTCGACCGGCTGGGGCTCGGGATTCAGCGGCGTTGGTTCGCCTTTTTTATTCACTGGCCGAGAGCGGCCTAATTCCGTGATTGCGCCAATGCCAGCGCGGTGGATCCAAGCCGTTAGCCAACTGCCGATAAAGCCCCCGCCAGACACAGTGGAAAGAAAACTGAACTCACCCAACTGCCCGTTTCGCGCCAGGCCTTGCAGCACCCCAAGATTGAAGGTCCCACTGCGAATGCCTCCGCCCGATAGACACAGCGCCGAACGCGCTTCCGGCAACTTATGAATCAATCGATAAATCTTCGGAACGAGTGTTGAGCTGAGTTCGGTTTTGTGCTTCCAGATCAAGTCTGTTGAATCGACTTCGCCAGCCGAAGTCCCAATTGAATCTGGCGAACCGGTGGTCACCGACCGTAGCTTTGCAATTCCTTCTTCGATTTCCCCCTTACCGAGATCGGGAGGTATTTCGCCGCCGGTCAACTCAAGTTCTTCGAAGAGAACTTCCGCGAGGGTAAGTGGATAGTCTGATTGAGCGTTTGGCATGGTGGGTTTACTCCTGTTCTAAACTTGGCAAGTGCGTTAATAGTCTTCAAAGGGCCGGGGCAAGGTTCAGCCCGAGGCGAGAAGACAGTGCGTGCACTTTTGGCTGGCACGGTAGGAGCACGACTGAGGCTCTGAGGACCAGCCTGGAAACTCCCTAATTGGCGGTTGGACGATATGCCAGATTCATAACTCCGTCAATGTTTTTGGGCAGAATCGCGTTGGAGGTTTGAGGCTTCGGCCGCTTAGCGCGCTTGCTGGCAGTGTGAGAATCCGGGTTGGTTGAGTCTCGGACCGCACACATCGCGACGTTCAAAATAGGCCATTCGGCGAAAAGACTTTCGCTTGAATTTTGTTTTGGACTTTGCGGCCGGAAAGTGTTAATTAGTCTCGTATTCTCAAGCCTTGCGACGCTGGACTCTTATGAAACATCAAGTCATTCTTCACTGCGGTTTAGCACTCTTGGTGTGCAGTGCTCTTAGCTATTCGATCTCAGCTCAGCAACAAAACTGCGCTCCGCCGGTGGCGCTGCCCACGTCGTCCGAACCAAATATTTTTACCGAAGAGCAAGAGGTCTATCTTGGCGATGCAGTTGCCGAGCATATCCAGCGTAACTATCACGTGATCGAAGATGCGGACGTTACTGTCTACTTGACCCGCATCGGCGAAAGACTGACCAAACATCTGCCGTTGAATCACCTGCGGTTTCAGTTCTTTCTGGTCGATCTGGCGGATGCAAACGCTTTTGTATTACCCGGTGGAAGGATCTATGTCTCGCGCAAACTTGTCGCCTCAGCGCAAACGGAAGATGAACTCGCCGCCGTAATGGGGCACGAGCTAGGCCACTTGGTTGCACACCAATCAGCCATCGACACTACCCGAATACTTAGAGACGTGCTGGGAGTAACGAAGGTTGGAGACCGAGCAGACGTTTTCGACAAGTACAACCAACTCCTGGAAAACCTCGGTCGCAAACCCGGCGCGTTCAAAAGCCAGGACCGCGAAAAGGGTCAGTTGACAGCGGACCAGGCCGGGCTGTTTGCTGTGGTCTCGGCCGGGTACGACCCGGGAGCCATGGCCCGCTTTTGGAATCGCATTACCGAAACCAAAGGCAGGAAGGGTAATTGGTTCAGTGATCTCTTTGGAACAACTCGTCCCGAAGAGCGACGCTTGCGCGAAATGATCAAAGTGGCCGATGCCGTGCCGGCGGGTTGCCGGCAAACCGGTGTTGCCAGCGAAACTGAAACCTTCAAACAATGGCAGGCTCAGGTCATCGCTTACAATGGGTTGGGCCGAAAAGAAGCGCTGCATGGCGTCATCTCAAAGCAGCGGCTCTCGCCGCCGCTGCGCAGCGATATTATGCACCTGCGTTTCAGTCCGGATGGCCGTTATCTAATCGCGCAGGACGATTCCGGGATCAATGTTCTAGCGCGCGAACCGTTTGCCCCACTCTTTCGCATCGAAACACCCGACGATACCTATTACGCAGCCTTCACGCCTGACTCGCAGGAGATAGTGTTTTTTACCGGCAACCTGCACGTGGAGAGATGGAGCGTGGCAGAACAAAAACGTATCGACGTCAAAGAGTTGGTGATTCGCAAGGGCTGCCTTGAGACGGAACTTTCGCCGGATGGAAAGGTGATTGCGTGTTTGGGACCTGACTATGATCTGGCCCTCATTAAAGTTGAGACCGGCGAAACCATATGGCACAAGAAAGACTTCTTCGCGCCAAATTACTCGCAGTACCTGATGATCTATGCGGAACTGTTTATCCGCCGGGTCGATAACAGCGATCTCAATCTGGCATTGATCAATATGCGCTTCTCGCTCGACGGTCATTACTTCGCTGCGGGTTACCACGGGCCATATGAATTCAGAAGGACCGCCACGGGCAACATCGGCGAAGTGCTCGACACGACCACGCTGGCGAAGGTTTCCATCCCTGATTCGATTAAGAAATTGCTGGCAGGCGGCTTTATCTTTCTCGCCAACGACCGACTGGTAGGTATCAATCGCGAAAACGTTAAAAGGTCAGCGGTGGTTAAGTTCCCTTCCGGCGACCTCGTAACTGAGCTGGAATTGTGGCGCCAGGGAATGGCCGCTGCGACCTCTGGAGACTATCTGCTGATTCGCCCAATCAAAGATTACCCGTTGGGCGTGATGGATCTTAAGAGTAAGACGATCACCAAGGTAAACGAGCGGGCCGCGCTCGATATCTATGAACCGTACTTTGTCGCCGAGATGCGCAACGGGCAAGTAGGCCTGTACCGAATGGACAAGAATGAGTTGCTGGCCACAACTGTGTTGTCCAACCTTACCCTGGGGCGTTTACGCGTCGCAGAGATCTCGCCGGACATGAAATGGCTGGCGCTGTCCGGACGTTCACGCGGCGGAGTCTGGAGTTTGACGAGGGGCGAAGCAGCCCTGTCGCTGCGTGGATTTCAGGGGGGCTATTTGAGCGACGACGGTTACTTCTTTGGCGATTTTCCGAAATATGAGGAAGCCGAACGGAATGTCGCAAAGTTCAACCTGGCGACTGGAGAGATTGTGCCCGGGCCGAAAGTCGCGGGCCGCACCTCTCACCAGTTTGGCAAATACCTCTATACCACTAAGTCCGCCAAGCCCAACACCAAACGGCAGGATGATTTTGAGGCGATCGACAAATCCGAAAACCCAAACGTGGAGGTTGACCAGACAGACTATCGTAAGAATGTGACCGTCGAGCTGTTCGACGCGCGCACGATGAAATCGCTTTGGGCAAAGACGTACTCGAAGGAAGCGCCACGCGTTTGGGTAGCGCCCAACAACGGCACACTCGCGATGGTCTGGGATGTGCAGGATGAAGCAGCCAAGACGGAAATCAAAAGCGACGCGCGGCTAAGCCAACGCCAATCGAGTATGAAGGAGAAGGAAGGCGACTATTTCCTTAAGATTCTAGATGCGCAAAGCGGAGACGAGATCGGCAAACTCCTGATTGAGACCGGCAAGGGTTCCTTTCGCCTCTCAAATGTTTTTGCGGCCGGCGACTGGGTGATCATCTCAGACACGCAGAACCGAGTGCTGGTCTATTCGCTGAAGACCGGCGCACTGAAGGGTAGAGTCTTTGGCGGTTACGCCACGATCTCACTAGCGAATAACCTGCTCTGCGTGGAGAACGAAGTAGGGAAACTTGCAGTCTATGATCTCGACACCCTGGAAAAGCGCGATGAACTTGTGTTTTCCAGTCCCATTTCAATGCTGCGCTTCAGTCTCGACGGCCGGCGACTGTTCGTGCTGACGGTAAACCAGACAGCTTATGTCATGGATGTTTCCAAGGTGGCTGCGGCCGCGGCGAAATAGTGATCAGCCGGGACCTTTATTCATGAATTGAGGCGCCGATCCAATTCGAACGCTGAATCCGAGGAGAGGTCGACCCGTCCTCAAGCTTCTAACGCTTCGTAGATTCTGGGAACGCGATTACTGATGCCGCAAGTGATCTCGTAAGAGATCGTTCCGGCAAGTTCGGCGAGGTCTTCTGCTCTGATCGATAATGTGCCATCGCTGCCCATTAAGGTCACCTGATCGTGAAGCGAAACTCCCGGCACGTCCGTAACGTCAACCAACGTCAAATCCATCGAGACGCGGCCAAGTACCGGCGCGAAAGCTCTGCCTACAATTACGCCGCCACGATTTGAGAGCGCGCGTCGGTAACCATCGTCGTAGCCGATTGGAACTGTCGCTATCAGTGATTGGCGCGTTGTTTCGAACGTGCATCCGTACCCCAGCTTTTCGCCTTTGCCGACCGACTTCAAAAGCATTATTCGCGAGTGCAGAGACATTACGGGTCGCAGTTGTGAAGCGTGGATATTCGGCGGCAACACGTCGCGCCGGAAGCCGTACAGGGTTCCGCCTGGCCGCACCATGTTTCCACGCGACTGTGGATAAGCAAAAGCGGCGGCCGAGTTCGCTGCGTGCACATAAGTCGGCGCTAAACCTCGCTCTCGAAACAAATTTACCGCCTGTTGAAATCTTCTGAGCTGGTCCTTTGTGAAATCCTCATGAGCGGGGTCATCCGCAGCGGCCAGATGCGTCATCAATCCATCAACCCGAACACTCTGGTAACGCGATAACGCCTCACAGAATTGCCGGACATCGTCGCTACGCACTCCCAGTCGACCCATACCAGTGTCAATCTTGACGTGAACACTCGCAACCACTCCCCGGTCTCGGGCAGCGCGATCAAGCGATTCGATCATATCCACGCGATAGACGACCGGAGTCAGGCCCTGCTGCAAGCAAACACTTTGCTGACCTTCCCAAAACCCGCCGAGACAAAGAATTGGTTTGGTGATACCGGCAGCTCTCAATTCGATTCCTTCTTCCGGCATAGCCACGCCAAACCAATCGACGCTTTCGCTCTGCAAACGCCGCGCGCAGGCCACCGCGCCGTGACCATACGCGTCGGCCTTTACCGCCGCCATCACGCTCACTTCAGGTCCGATCTGCTCGCGAATCGTGCGCAGGTTTCCTGCTAGCGCATCGAGATCGATCTCAGCCCAGGTCGGCCGCCGAGCCATTTTGTCTTCAGTGGTCATCGTTTTGACTTCCCCTTTCGCACTGGGAGAGGAGCAAGGGGGAAGGGTGCGAAGCTTAGCGCGAAAATATTTCTTAACCACCCGTCATGTTTAGCAAAGACAACACTATATCAAAGTCGGATTTCGCACAGGCCCTCACTCGACCCTCTCCCAGAGGGAGAGGACAAAGAACGCGACCCAAAAAATGTTTAGAATTCTAGCAGGCTGCTGAAAAACTAGGAACGATCCACGAAATCGGGTAGTGCTCCGCTAGTTTGTTGCTGACGCCCAGCTCTGGCACGTCATTGATTTTACTCCCTGTTCACATGTAGAAACAGACGAGTGGTTCAGTTATTTACCGGTGCTAAGGAACTGAAGGAGGCCCCTGATAATCACTGCCGTCTTCCGGGATCTCTAGGGTGAACGGCGCGGAAGGCGGAGCCGCATCTGATGCCATGCCATCACTCGCGCCGGGTACGGTCCAACCTATACACAGCCGCGTTCCGCAAAAGTAAAAACTTTGAATTGTCGGCTGAATGCCGTCCGCAAGAGCCCATACATAGAATGTATAATCGTGGCTCACAAGTTTCGTCCTTCTCCAGGGCGAAGATTCACTTAGATATGCTGTGCTCGATCCCAATCCGACAAGGAAATTATACTCACCTTGCGCTGTACCCTGCAGAGCAAAACCTTCGATAAAAAAGCCCGCTTTAAAAAAACAACTGCCGCTATCTTTCATTTCAATGTAGAAAGAACTGTTACCCGTCGGTAGAGAAGCAAGATCCCCCACGTGATACATACACTGTTCGTTTAGGGTGGTGCCGTTAAATGGCGCACCGGAGTTGTTGGTACATTGACTGTAAAATCCCGCTCCCATGGTTTTCTCCTCGTAAGCTCAGGCGACTCCCGTAAGGTTAGAATAACGAATTGCCCTAACTCATGCACGATGAGCGGAATCCATCGCATTTGAGAGCATTCTACTCCCGTTTCACTAAACATCAAAGCCGCAATCTATCATCAATCAAAACATCCGTAGAGACTCCCGCTAACCGTGCGTATTTGAGCAGGACTGGCAGAGGCGGTTCTCGCTTCCCTGTCTCGTACCCTGAGATATGCGCCGGATGAATCTTAGGAAAGCCAAGCCTCTCACACAGCACAGCCTGAGAGACACCTAAACGATCGCGGACTTGCCGGAGCTTCTTGGCGAGATGCTTAGGAGTTGGGCGGGACGATCTTCCCATTAGATGCGCCCTCCCGACTTGAGGACACATCTTCGATCTTTACAGGCGCGCCTATATAGGCGTACTCTCGGCTCGTCCATATCGGGTTGCCCGGATAACTACTACGATCCGGGCGCGAATCATTAACCGGAAGACCCTCGCGCCTTAGTAAACATCACGACCGTTTTGAGGTTCGCATAGGATATGGAAGAAACCGCTTTGATTGTCGGCTTTCTGCGACGTTTCGATTTTCCAGCATCTTTGGCCTGTGTCTGCCGAAAGCTGTCTGTAGGCGACTTCGGAAGCTGATGGATTGTCTTGATTGGTAAATAGCGATACGAATGCAGGGTCGTATTCGTATAACTCGCTGGCGTATTTGACCCAAAATTCCTGCCACTGCGCGGGCTTGTAACCGCTTCGACGATGCGCCTTATCAAATCTCAACAGTGCCGCGTCATGATCTCTCTTTATTATTTTTGCCGTTTCGTAAATCTCGTCATACTGGACGTGAAGAGATCGTCGCACCTCCTTTTTCAACCGAGCTTCGCTGCCGCCATGCCAGTCACGCGCAAGTTTTTTTTTCCATTTCTTCGCGACGGTCACTAAACGCTGGCGTCAATTGCTCGAAGAGTGCAATCCAAGCTTTCTGAGTCTCTTTGTCGCTGCGCGGTCGGACCTTCAGATTAAACACTCGCTTGAGTAGCTTGTGCTGCGTGGTGGGTAGGAGTACGGAAACTGTCGATTCGAGATATTTGAGAACGTCAACTAATGCGTCTATCGCCTCTTGGTCATCTCCAAAACCCTCCGCAGTTCTCGTGGCTAAGTGACGGAGTGATATGAAGCAGTGAACAGACCCGACTCCGCCGTGGTAATACGAGAACACCACCTCTATGTCGCTATTGGCACTCTCCCAGCAGATATTTGATCGGGGCGGGGCTTCGGATCGCTCCGGGATTTCACACTGTTCAAAAGCCTGAATTAGTAAGGCTTGTCCGCGTTCATCCGCGAATTGCTCATCTGGCATGTTCGGCTTTTCCTGAGAGCCTTGATCCTGAAAAAGTAATCGGCGCGTCTGCCGCGTCAGGAATTCGCGACTTGTCCTCTGCGTTACCTGGCCGGGTAAACGTAGAGTTGAGACGCGCCGAAATTGGTTATTGGATTATACAGTCAATTCGATTAGTGATATAAGGCCCGCACAAGTAAACGATTCATCCTCTGGAGGCTCCCATGTCAACATCAATCGGAACCGAGTCAGGTTTGAGAATAAGGAAGAAAGGTGAAATTGATCCTGCGGCGTTAGCAGTCGCAGCTCTCGCCGCTGCCGTATCCGTCATTGCGGGTCTTGGGGCTTACACCCCAAGATGCTCGATGATCGGCGTTACCATACTGTTCGTCATCTTCGGATATGACTTCGAGCCGCATAGAGCTTGGCGGGAAAGTCTAGCCTTCAGTGCGGTCTGTGGTCTGGTTACCCTGCTTGTGTTGGGTTATCCGCTGGAGTACGCTTTTGCAACTAATACACACCATCGCCTTCGTGAACTGCTCGATATCGTTCTATGGCTCATTATGTTGTGTGTTTACTTTGAGTGGGATCGTCGGCGATGTCGGCCTCCCGCCAGCAACACAATAACGGAGTAACCGATGCCAAAGGTCGAACGACCGATGACCTCGCGCCAATGCGAAATAGCGGCCGAGTCTTACGTCACTTGTTTGTTGGCGCAATCCGCCTATGATGTTTTTGTGCAGTACGGCGCACATCAGCAAGATTTCGATCTGGTTGCCACCAAGGGCAAAAGAACGGTGCGAATTTCGGTTAAAGGAACCCAAGACGGTGCTTGGATGCTGGCTGTCAAATATCTCCAGCCGGGAGTGAACTACACTGCCGCTATCAAGAAATGGCTAGAAGCTCAGCCTGACGAGCTGGTGTACATGTTCGTGAGTTTTCGCGTTCCGCTTGGTGAGACTTCCCGCGTCTATGTCGCGCGCCCATCCGAAATCGCCAAACAACTACAGGCCCAATCCTCTGGCCAAGGTAAGGCCGTGCTACGCGAAGACACCCCAACACATCACCCGCGAGCAAAGTACCAAGACAAGATTCCGGTTGAATGGCACTACTCCACCGAGCGTATTGATAACATTTAATGACACTCCAATGACAGATAGGAAAATCCTGCAAATAATTCCCGCCGACGGTTGGTGGGTTGTCGTCGAGAACGATTAGGAGCCTCCGACCCGTATGCGGTTGACTTGTTGGGCTCTGGCGAAACGGGAAGACGATTCCACGGAAATAGTCGGAATGTACGCGGGCCAGGACTATGTAGGCTGTGCCGAAGAATACATCGATGATGGCTTTAAGTACGAATATCTAGATCCAGCAACACACTAATAGAGCACTACCCGAAATCGCACGAAGCAGCACGAAAAGAAACTCCCAGTTCGCGTTATTTCGTGTGCTTTCGTGGATCGTTCTGTTGCTTCCCAGGAATGGGAACGTCTTTTTCAGCAGCCTGCTAGAACTCGTCACCGCGGCTGATGCGCGGCGAGCCCTTCGAACGATCGAACCTGGCCAGATACGCACCCAGCGCGTCCCGATCAAGGTCGGCAAATTTAGCAAACTGATTCAGGAAAGCCAGATAGACAGTGTCGGTAGGACCATTACGTTGCTTGGCGACAATCAACTCGGCAATGTTCTTGTTCTCATCGCTCTTGTGGTATTGCTCTTCACGATAGATAAAAGCCACCACGTCCGCATCCTGTTCAATCGCGCCCGACTCGCGCAGGTCGGCCAGCTGCGGCCGGTGGTCGGTGCGGTTTTCGGGCGCGCGCGATAATTGTGACAGCGCGACCATCGGAATGTTCAATTCTTTCGCCAGGGCTTTCAGCTCGCGCGAGATTTGCGAAACCTCCTGCTGGCGCGATTCAAAACGATGAGACGAGCCCGACATCAGCTGCAGGTAATCAACCACGATCAAATCGAGTTGCTTCTGCTCGGTCGCGAGGCGCCGCGCCTTGGCGCGCATCTCGAGCACTGAAATCGCCGGCGTGTCATCGATGAAGATGCGTGCTTCGGTAAGTTTGCCCAGCGCTTTTCCCAGGCGCGACCATTCTTCGTTGGAGAGATATCCGCTGCGAAATTTTTGGGCATCCACACTGGCCTCGGAACAAAGCATGCGCATCGCCAGCGATTCTGCGGACATTTCCAAAGAAAAAATTCCTACCACCGCATTACTCTCAATCGCCGCGTGCTGGGCCAGGGTCAGCGCCAGACTCGTCTTACCCATCGAAGGCCGGGCCGCAATCACCACCAGGTCCTGTTTCTGCAAACCCGAAGTCAGCGCGTCAAGGCCGCGAAATCCCGTGGCCACGCCTGTTACCACCAAATCCCGGTGCTCGACGGCTTCGGCTTTCTCCAGCACACGTTCAGCCGGATGCTTAATGTGCTCGAAGCCCTGGCGAATGCGTTCGTCAGCCAGCGCAAAAATCGCATGCTCGGCGTGATCCAGAATGTGCTGCGGCTCGTCCTCTTCTTCCAGTGCTTCGGCACTGATCTTATTGGCGACTTTGACCAACTGCCGCAGAAGGAATTTCCCGCGAATAATTTTGGCATATTGAAGGATGGTTGTGACGTGTGGAAGCCCGAACGACAAGTTGCTCAAGAACAGCATTCCGCCTACAGACTCCAGGGAGTTGTCCCGCCGAAGTTCCTCAGCAACGAGGATGGGATTAATCTCCGAGCCACGCTCGAACAGAACGGTCATTACTACAAACGCGCGGCGATGTGATGGAACGTAGAAGCACTCGGGTTTCAGCAGCTCAACGGCCTGTGCGATTAGCGAGTTGTCAAGAAGAATTGAGCCCAAAAGCGCGCGTTCTGTGTCCGGACTGCTCGGTAGAGGGCGTTCGAGAATTGGATCTCTAATGGGTTCCGGCGTTGCCATTGTTCGGAAAACTTCCAGTGGTTAGATCAAGACGTGGAGGGCTAAGGTTATCTGTTCGAAAAACTTTAGGCTAGTTTTTTTACTTGTTTGCGCGATTTATTTTTCTTAGGAAGTACCACGTGTCTACGGAATGGTGAGTGTCTAATTAAGTCTTCGATAGGCGACATGCCGCCAGTCTCGACCCGGTGAATGGCGATGAACCAAGTCTAAAGTCATTCCGTATTAGACTGCAAAAAGTCCAAAGGATTGCCGATCATTTTTTCCCTATGAGTTTATCGCCAATCCTTTCCTTCAGAAATGTTCTCCGTCACCTGACCTTTCGAGTCAAGCCTGACCCAGTCCGAGCTGAGCGGACAAGATCCCTTAGGGTGCATCGCGTAGAACTCAGTAACCGGTCGCTTTTCCGTGGCTGTTACGTGCAATAACACACCGCACTTGCGACATATGAGGTTCGGCACTGGTAGCCAGTCATTTTGATCCATAAAAGGTGCCTCCTAAGAATCAATCAACCTTCGTCGCCTCGCAGGCTCGTCGCGCATTACCTGTCATTCTTCGGTTTCGGCCAAGATCTCCGTCGCAGAAGCCCCCTTTGACGCACCTTCTCCAACGGTTTCAGCATCCAGGGCCGTCACATCGATCTCGATCCCGCCTTCGCCGAGAACACTCACCGGCAACTGAACCGTTACGTCGCGATGCAAACGAACGGGAACTTCATAACTGCCGAATCGCTTAATTGGTTCGCGCAAGAGAATGCGCCGGCGATCGATTTCATAGCCTTGCTCTTTCAGCTCGTGACCAATATCCATGGACGTTACCGACCCGTAAAGCACTCCGGCTTCGCCCACTCTGCGCTCGAACTTCAACTTCAGGCCGCGCAATGCCTCGGCTTGTAATTCCGCCGACGAGCGATCTTTCGCTTCGCGCTTGGCCAGCGCCGCGCGTTCGCCTTCAATCTGCCGGACATTGTTGACCGTGGCTTCGACCGCCAGATTTCTGGGCAGCAGATAGTTCCGGGCGTAACCCGCTTTGACGCGCACAATCTCGCCGCGGGCGCCCAGGTTGTCGATATCTTCGCGTAATAGAACCTGTTTATGTGACATTTTGATAACTCCCATTGAATCAGCAGTAGATTTTCGTTAGTGACTACTCCCGACTCGAATCACAGACTGCAGTCTGTGCCGCTAAATTCAGTCTGCTGCATAAGGCAACAGCGCGATGTTGCGCGCGCGCTTAATCGCTTCAGCCAGCATCCGCTGGTGCGCGGCGCATGCTCCGGAAATGCGCCTCGGCAGGATCTTGCCGCGCTCAGGAATATAGGACTGCAAGAGCTTTACATCCTTAAAGTCGATCAAATCGACCTTGTCCATGCAGAAGCGGCAAATTTTCCGACGCTGCATGCGGCGACCGCCGCGACCAGGCATGGCTCTCTCATATTCGCGCTCAAAGCCGTATGAGTTCTCGCGATCTTCATAGTTTGATGACATATTCTTTCCCTTCTATCGACACCGCCAACTTCGAAACTCTTTCCAAAGTCAGGGATCTTCCGGCAACGACGCACGCCCTCGAGCGCAGTAGCCTAGGCTTCGTCGGACTCGGCAACTGCCGCACTTGATCCGGCAGCCGCACCGCTGGCCTTGTTCTTCGCACCAGTCCGTCGGGCCGCTTTGCGGGCGCGCCGGTCCTTCAATTTATCGGCACGGCGCCGATCCTCATCCACGCGAATGGTCATGTACCTGAGGATCTGATCGTTGACGCGCATGCGGCGCTCCAGCTCTGCAATCTCAGCGCCGGATCCTTCGACCTCCAGGAGCACGTACGTGCCATCCTTCTTGTGATTGATCTCGTAGGCTAGCTGTCGCTTTCCCATGACTTCAGTTTTGGTAATGACGCCGCCCTGTCCGGTGATGATTTTCTGCACCGCTTCGCTGAGCCGCATCACTTCATCGTCGCTCGCTCCCGGATCGATGATAAAGACCACTTCGTACGTTCTTTTTTCCGCCAACTTTCAACCTCCAGTGTAGAAGCCGGATTTGTCCGGCTGCGACCAACTCTCGTTTAGATAACGGCTTGTCCGGCTGTGACCTTCCTTCTTTAGAAGTCGCGCGGTTTAGAAGCCGTGTCCGTCAAACCAGGTGCGCGGAAAGGTCCGCCGTCTAAACGAAATTAAGGACCAATTAAGAATCACAAATCGAATCTGATACCTCACATTTCAGATCTCAAATTTCAAATCTGGGATCCGAAAACCGAAATCAGTTGTAAAGCGACATCGCCTTCGCAATGCCCTCTCGCAAAACCGAGCGCACCGCTGCGTCACTACGCTCCAAAATCTCTTTCAAGGCCCTGCGTTCCGGCGATGCAAATTCATCCAGGACAAACTTCTTCGCGTCACTTACCGGATGCTCTGGTTGAATTCCGATCCGCAGCCGGATGAACTCGTTGGTCCCCAAAACCGCAATGATCGACTTCAAACCGTTGTGCCCGCCGGCGCTGCCGCGCGCACGCAAGCGAATTGTCCCAAAGGGCAAGGCCAGGTCGTCGCTAATCACAATTAGCGATTTGCCTATTTCAACCAGCTCGTCTTTCGCCCTCAGACATCCCACCGCTTCACCGCTCAAATTCATGTAAGTCTGCGGCTTCACCAGCTTCGACCGCTGGCCTTCAATTACCCCGCCGCCTACTAGTGAACGACATTCACGTCGCTTCACGGTCACGCCGGCGTCAGCGGCCAACTTATCAATGAGCAAAAAACCGACGTTGTGCCGGGTCCATTCGTACCCGCTACCGGGATTGCCGAGCCCTACGATTAAATTCATTTCCGATTTTCAATTGCCGACTGCCAATTGAAACTCGCCAATTCACGATTCGAAAACCAGTCGGCAATTGGCATTCGGAAATCGGCAATGTCCTTACTTCTTTTCTTCTTCGCCGCCTTCTTCGTCTTCCTTCTTGCCCTTGCCGATTACTTCGGGTTCCGCGGCTCCTTCGCCTTCGGTTGGCGCTGCTGCTACCGGCTCTTCCTTAACTACGCCGACGGTGGCGATTACGGTATCTGGAGCTTCCAGAATTTCAACCCCTGCGGGCAGCGGAATATCTGAAACGTGTAGCACATCGTGGACGCCAAGGTTGGTGACATCGACTTCCAGGGCTTCAGGAATTTCACGAGGTTCGCAACGGATCTCAACTTCGCGCACGATCTGCTCGAGCATCCCCGCCTGCTCGCGCACGCCAATCGAATCTCCGACGAGACGGAGCGGCACGGTCGCTTCGATCTTCTCGCCTTTCACCAGCCGTTTGAAATCAGCGTGAATCAAGCGGCTACGGACCGGATGAATCTGCCGATCAGCAAACATCACCTCGGCGGCTTCGACACCTTCGACGTCGAGCGTGAAGATCGTGTTTCGGCCGGTGTCCGAACGCAGGATGGCCGCCAGATCGCGTAACTCTGCCAGCGCGGAAACCGCTTCGCCCGCGCCGCCGTACATCGTCACCGGCACCTGACCCTTAAGACGCGCTCGGCGCGCATCATTCTTGCCTCGGCCCTCGCGCCGCACGGCACGGACTACAATGTCTTTTTTCTCCGCCATGATTGCTCTCCCTGAATGTCCGGCAAACTTCAGTGCCGCTACTTTCGGCGCGACACGACAAACTCAAGTTCGTCGGACACCCCGATCCGATTGGGTCTCAAATTGTTGTTGCTGAAAGCTGAGGGCGACGGCTACTTAGCTTTCAGTGTTTGCCCTTCGTTTACTGAGGCCAGCCCAGCCCAGTTCTTATACAAAGAGCGAAGAGACGCTGGTCTCTTCGTGGATCGACTTGATCGCTTTCGCCAAAAGAGGCGCAATACTCAAAACCTTGATGTTCTTCAGTTCCGCTGCTTTTGCATTCAGCGGAATTGTGTTCGTGACAACGATCTGCTCAATTCCTGAGTTCCCCAGATGCTGTGCGGCACGTCCTGACAGTACCGGATGTGTGAAGCATGCGTCAACACGAGCGGCCCCGGCCTGCTTTAAAGCCAGCGAAACCTTGGTCAACGATCCGCCTGTATCGCACATGTCATCGACGATCAGACAGTTCCGGCCTTCCACGTCGCCCACCACATTCATCACTTCGGCCACGTTAGGCTTATCACGACGCTTGTCGCACAGCGCCAGTTCGGCATCCAGCCGCTTGGCGTAGGCGCGGGCCCGTTCGGCTCCTCCCGTGTCCGGCGCCACTACTGTCAGATTCGGCAGCGGGCGCTCCTGATAGTAACGAATCATCACCGGGGCCGCGTATAAGTGATCGACCGGAATATCAAAGAACCCCTGAATCTGCGCCGCGTGCAGATCGATTGTCAGAATGCGGTCGGCTCCAGCAGTCGTCAGCAGGTTCGCGACCATCTTGGCCGCAATCGGCACCCGTGGCCGATCTTTCTTGTCAGAACGGCCATAACCGTAATACGGAAGCACCGCGGTAAGACGCTCGGCCGATGAACGACGAAACGCGTCGAGCATCACCAACAGCTCCATCAAGTACGCGTCGGTCGGCGGGCACGTCGGCTGCACGATGAAGACATCGGCGCCGCGAACGTTTTCTTCGATCTGGAAATTAAACTCGCCATCAGAAAAGCGCGCCGCCGTCGCCTTTCCCAGATCGCAACAGAGTTCATGACAAATCTCTTCGACCAGGGCGCGATGCGCAGTACCCGAAAAGATTTTGATGCCGCCGGTCGTTCCCATTCTATGTCCGACAAGCTCTGGCTTGTCGTTGTCCCGCAAAAGTCTGACACTCTTGACTTGTCGAACTTAGATAAAACAACCACACGCTCACGACAAACTGAAGTTTGTCGGACAAATGAAATTGGCTGGGGCGGAAGGATTCGAACCTACGAATGCCGGATCCAAAGACCGGTGCCTTACCACTTGGCGACGCCCCAACATTATCGGCCCACGTCATCGGCCCCTAAAAGATCTATACGCCACGCGGAAAAACTTCGCCCGCGTCGCCCAACACGCTTCTATAGAGGTCGCGCCCAACCGTTCTACAAGGAAAGACGCGCCAACCAGCCTCAAGTTCAATCATCTGAATGGCGCGTTCCTGCGCATCCTCATTGTCAAAAACCCCAAATACAGCCGACCCGCTGCCCGCCAGCAATGCCGCTTCAGCGCCAGCCTTCATCAAGGCAACTTTCGCCCTCTCAATCTCTGGCTCGAGTTGAAACACAACCGGCTCGAAGTCGTTGTGAAAGGCCCTGAAGTCAGAACTGTCGGAAATCTCACCCCGTTCCGAACTAGAAAGAATAGTTTTGGCTTCCACTGTTGTCAAGGAACGGGTCTTAAGCGATTTATAGGCTTCAGAGGTCGGGATGTTCGCATTAGGTTTGACCACCAGCAGGAAATACTCCGACGAGTCAGGTAAAAACGATAAATTCCTACCTGTGCCAAGTCCTCTCGCTCTACCGCCAAAAAAGAAAAAGGGAACATCCGCGCCCAGACTACTGGCAACCTCTAAAACATCGAGCGAGGTTGCGTTTATTTCCCATAGATACGCCAAAGCGAGTAAAGTCACGGCCGCGTCTGCAGAGCCTCCGCCGAGCCCGGCCTGAGCGGGAACTCGCTTTGCCAGAAATAGTCGAGCCCCTTTGTCCGGCGCGAAACGATCCTGCAATGCCTTCGCCGCCCGAGACACGAGATTGTCCGCGCCCGTGGGCAAAGATCGATCGTCGCATGAAAAAACGATCTCCGGCGTTTTGGTGATAGTGAATGTAATCGTGTCGTGCAGGCTGATCGTCTGCAAGACCGTGTCGACTTCATGATCGCCATCCGGGCGCTGGCCGAGGACCCGAAGGCTCAGATTGACTTTAGCGAAGGCCGGAAGTGTTAACGTTGCGAAGGACATACTAGTCAAATACCGCTCAAAAATCCCAACGCAAAGAGCGCAGAGTCACTCGCAAAGAACGCAAAGGAATTCTTCTTTGTGTTCCATTGCGAGAACCTTTGCGTCCTTTGCGTTAAACCAATTTCTAGCCAGCGATACCTGCACGTTCAGTCAAACTCTTCGCCTCGCGATTTGCGTCTTCAATCATGCTGGCTTCGTTCATCATCAACAGCTTCCTCTCGCGCATCAACACTTGCCCATCAATTATTGTCGCGCTGACGTCTGAAGCGACCGCCGAGTAAACCAGGGCTGAAACAATATCTCGCTGTGGGCTCGAATGCAGTTGATCGAGGCCGACCACGATCACATCCGCGCGCTTGCCTGCCTCGAGACTGCCGATTTCCTTTTCCAGACCGAGTGCGCGCGCGCCGCCAATCGTCGCGATACGCAATGCCCGCCCGGCCGGTAAAACTTCCGGTCCATGCGCCAGCTTCTGCAGCAATGCGGCTGTACGCATTTCCGTAAACATGTCGAGGCGGTTGTTGCAGGCGGCGCCATCCGCGCCGAGAGAAACCGGAATCCGGCGCGCCAGCATCTCGGCTATGCGAGCCAAACCCGATCCAAGTTTCAAATTCGACGACGGACAGTGCGCCACGTTCGTCTTCGTTCGCGCCAGCGCCTCCATTTCTTCGGTGTCTAAGTGGACACAGTGCGCGAGCAATACATGCGCGCCCGAGATTCCCAGCGAATCCAGATAAGCAACGTTGCGCCGGCCAGTCTCGGCTTCGACCAGTTCGCATTCTTTCTTGTTTTCGGAAGCATGGGTGTGAATCATCACCCGATGCTGACGCGCTAGTTTGGCCACCTCGCTCAAGAGTTCCGGGGTGCAACTGATGGCAAATCTGGGAGCAAAACAACAGCGCACGCGGCCACCTGAGCTTCCGTGCCACTGTTCAATTAACGCTACAGACTCGCGAATCGACTCGTCGGTTTTTTCGAGCAAGCCCGCCGGCACTTCTTCGCCTTTGTCCATCATGCACTTGCCGACCGTGGCGCGAAACCCGGTTTCATCGACCGCCCGCAGAACTTCTTCGGTATGCCTGACTGTTTCCATCGTCAGCGCGCAGGTCGTACCGCCCTTAATCAGTTCAGCGATTCCCAGACGGGCAGAGGCGCGAATTGACTCTGCGGTGTGTGCCGCTTCCATCGGCCACACGCGCTGCTTCAACCAGTCAATCAGCGCGAGATCGTCGGCCGCTCCGCGAAACAAAGTCTGACACAGATGGATGTGTGTCTGGACAAAGCCTGGTAACACCGCACATCCCGCCGCATCGATGATCGTCGTCGCGACCCCGTGAACCTGGCCGATTTCGGCAATTCGCCCGTCTCTAATTAGTACGTCACCGCGCACGATGGAATTCTTTTCGTCCATCGTCACAATGGTGCCGCCTTTGATTAGAATCGTTTCGCTCATGGATTGAAATCAGGCCGCGCGGATTATGCGGTGATTGTTGATGGGCTGTAAAGGAATCAACTCTTGAGCGGGCACGATGAAGTGCCGTAGGCACGAAATATTTATAGAAGACATACAAACAATCATCAAGACGACTTGAGCGAAATGCTCAGCATTTCGCTCAAGTCGGAAGAAGAAAAAATGGACGTGTTCGGTCTATAAACATTTCGCCGCTACGCGGCTGAGTGTTGTAGCGCTTCGCGAGCTGCTTGCATTACCTCTTCGTGGGTCAGACCAAATACTCTCCCTGAGGCAAGCTCTTCATGACGTCGGACAGCTTCACTAATGTGGAAGTCGTCGAATCCCGAACCGAGCATCATTACAAGCCAATGTGTCTCACCCGAGGGAAAGGTTATTCTAACAAACGGCTCTTTGTGATCAATGAAATCTGAACCAGAAATCAAATCAGAAACACCAATGTCTGAGATGGTTCTGGAAGCCTCCTTTAGCGAAATAATGAACTCTCATGGGCGGCTTAAATTACTTTCGCCAGGCCAAGATAGCCGTAATCTGTCGTTCGAAAACTCCTCAATCACTCACACAGTTGAACCGCCAGACTTTCCTGGAACCTCAAAGATGAAGAACAAGGAAAGTCTCCTCGGGCCCAAAGCGCCAGCAACTCGTCGGCTGATTTGTGAGACATTGAAATACTCCTCTCGAAACCCTACTTTTTATCCGCAGCCGTCGCCGCCGCCGCTTTCTTCTGTTCAACCGGCGCCGCTGCCGCCGCAACTTCACCATGCACCGGCATACCCAGCGCTCGCCGCACGTCATTCTCAATTCGCTTCAGCACTTCCGGATTGTCCTTCAAAGTCTGCTTCGAATTCTCGCGACCCTGGCCCAGGCGCTCGCCTTTGTAAGAGAACCAGGCACCGCTTTTTTCCACTACGCGATTGTTGGAAGCGAGATCCAGGAGATCACCTTCGCGCGAAATGCCTTCGCCATACATGATGTCGAACTCGGCCTCGCGGAACGGCGGCGCGACCTTGTTCTTGGCGACTTTGACCTTGGTCCGGTTGCCCACGACCCGATCGCCGTCTTTGATGGCCCCGATGCGCCGAATGTCGAGCCGCAGAGACGAATAAAATTTCAGCGCCCGTCCACCCGTAGTGGTTTCGGGACTACCGAACATCACGCCAATCTTTTCGCGAATCTGATTGATGAAGATGAAGCAGGTGTTCGACTGGGCCACGATCGCCGTCAGCTTGCGCAGCGCCTGGGACATCAGACGGGCCTGCAAACCCGGAAGCGAATCGCCCATTTCACCATCCAATTCAGCGCGCGGCACCAGCGCCGCCACCGAATCAACCACGATCACATCGACGCCGTTAGAACGCACCAGAGCTTCCGCGATTTCCAGAGCCTGCTCGCCTGAGTCAGGCTGTGAAATCAGCAGGTCGTCGATGTTCACGCCCAATTTGCCGGCATAGTCGGCATCCATCGCATGTTCGGCGTCGATGTAGGCAGCCACGCCGCCGGCTTTCTGAGCTTCGGCGACAATGTGCAGTGCGAGCGTCGTCTTGCCGGAGCTTTCCGGGCCATAGATCTCGCAGATGCGGCCGCGCGGCACGCCGCCGACACCCACGGCCGCGTCCAGCGACAAAGAAGTCGTGGAGATCGCCGGGATATCGGAAATCTCACGCTCGCCTAAGCGCATGATCGATCCTTTGCCAAATCTCTTTTCAATATTGAGCAGCGCGGCTTCGATGGCGCGGCTGCGGTCAGCAATTCGGTCTTCAGGCATAACGGGCATCTCTTTCTTCTGCTCCTCTTTTGATTAAGTTGCGTCTCGGGGCATTCCACAGGAAACCGAGGATAGCACAACTCAAGCGAGAATGGAACAGAGTTTCATACATGAAACGCGGATATTTTCAGCAGAGGGTTTCGGAAGTCAGAGCCTGCTAATCTGGCGCCTCGGCAGCCCTCTCTGCGACCCGAAGGTGAGGCGACACGTTATTAATTGGCCGCAAAAGAACGCGTAAGGATAACCTAAGATGCCAGCCTCGTCGATAAGATAATACTTGGCCCTAAAACTTCAACTGACCAAAGACCTTTAGACGCAGTTGCAATTATCATCACAGGTGGTCTGACTCGCCATCCAAGAACTCAACATCCGGGATGCGCTAACTCAAACTCATCCACTTAACAGAACCACTAAACCCAAAATTGACAAAGAAAGCGTAACGCCGGCCCACGCTCGCATTGAACTTTGGCCTGCACCAACAACGGTCGCGGAAACAATGGCGGACGCCAACCAGCCTGCAACAACGACGAAAGCAAGATGGCCCACGGGCCGTAGAACGAAACGTCATTCATCCATAAACCCTGCGCCCAAATGCATCATGAGCGCAGCCAGGCACGTCCCCCACAAAGTAGAAATCGTCAATCTGGATTCGGTATCCATTGGTTATCCCGAGATTAGTTGTCGAGCAAACTGTCCAACCCGAGACACTTTGTTGGAAGCGGACTGTGCACGCTCGATCTCGGCGACAATAGCTGAACCAACTACCGCGGCGTCCGCGTAGCGCCAAACGTCAGCCACCTGGGCCGGCGTTGAAATGCCAAAGCCCACCGCTACCGGCAAGTCTGAAACTCTGCGGACGCGACCGACGAGCTTCTCGGCTTCGGCGCTTAATTCATCACGAGCGCCGGTGACACCGGCGCGCGACACCGCATAGATGAAACCGCTGGCGCGCTCGGCCACCATTTGCAGACGCTCATCAGTGGAGGTCGGAGCGACCAGAAAGATCATGTCGAGATCGTGCGCGCGCAGGATCGAAGCAAACTCGCCCGCTTCTTCCGGCACGAGATCGGTCACGAGGATTCCGTCAACACCCGACGCCTGTACTTCACGCGCGAGCTTCTCGAATGTTGAGAGTGCGAGAGCGCGGGGTCCCCGGCGGGGCAGCCCAGCTGGGGTGATCGACTCGTCCGCCTTCTTCACGTCAAATTGCAGTAACGGGTTGAAGTAACTGAAAAGAATAATCGGCACGTCAGTTTGGGTACGTGCCTCGACGACAGTTTGCAGGATCTCGGTAATTCCAAAATCATGCCGCAGGGCGCGCTCAGAAGCGCGTTGAATGACCGGGCCGTCGGCCATCGGATCAGTGAAGGGCACGCCCAGTTCAATCAAAGTCGCGCCGGCGCCCGCCAGTTCAACGATCAACTCACGAGTGGTTGCAAGATCGGGATCGCCGGCGGTGATGAAAGGGATAAAACCGCGACGACCGTCGCGTTTCAGAGCAGAAAACGTTTCAGAGATACGATTCAAAAGATAGATTTACCACGGAGGTCACAGAGAAATCTTCCCGCTCTGTTTATGATCCTCTGTGTCCTCTGTGGTTGTCCAACCCCCGAACGGTGTCAATATCTTTATCGCCGCGACCAGACAAATTGATAATCAAGATCTGATCGCGATTCATCTCGCTTGCGACTTTCAAACCGTAGGCTACCGCATGCGCGGACTCGAGCGCTGGGATTATTCCTTCCACCTTCGACAATATTTGAAAGGCCGCCAACGCTTCATCGTCGGAAACCGACGTGTATTCGACTCGTCCCTCGTCATGAAGAAAAGCATGCTCCGGCCCAATCGAAGGGTAATCGAGTCCCGCAGAGATCGAATGCGTGGCCGCAATTTGTCCCCGTTCATCCTGCAGCACGTAACTCATGGTGCCCTGCAGAACTCCAGGACGACCGCCTCCGGAGACATTGAAACGCGCGGCGTGCTGCCCCAGATCATTGCCCGAACCGCCGGCCTCGACGCCAATCATGCGAACTGATTTATCCCCCAAGAACGGATAGAACAAGCCGATGGAATTCGATCCACCACCGACACAGGCAATCAGGCACTCAGGTAAACGTCCCTCCTGATTCAGAATCTGTTCGCGGGCTTCGGTGCCAATCACTTTTTGAAAATCACGCACCATTACGGGATAAGGATGCGGTCCCAGTGCGCTTCCCAATAGATAATAAGTGTCGACGACATTCGTGACCCAGTCACGCAGCGCCTCGTTAATCGCATCTTTCAGCGTACGCGATCCGGAATCAACTTCGCGTACCTCAGCGCCGAGCAGTTGCATGCGAAAGACATTCAGTTCCTGCCGCCGCATATCTTCCGAGCCCATATAGACGACGCACTGCAAACCGAACAACGCACAGACGGTCGCGGTCGCCACGCCGTGCTGGCCCGCGCCCGTCTCGGCGATGATGCGTGCTTTGCCCATGCGCCGGGCCAAAAGGATCTGCCCCAGGGTGTTGTTGATTTTGTGCGCGCCAGTGTGCAGCAGATCTTCGCGCTTCAGATAAATGCGCGCACCGCCGGCATGCGCGGTCAGACGCTGCGCGAGGAAAAGCGGCGTCGGACGTCCGGCGAAATCTCTGAGCAGAGCATTGAGTTCCGTCTGAAAAGTTTGATCGGCGCGCGCAGCCTCATATGCCGCGGTCAATTCTGCGAGCGGCGCCATCAAAGTCTCAGGCACAAAGCGGCCGCCATAGCGACCCCAATGCCCAAGGAAATCAGGTTGAGTGGTTGGTTTCACGGTTTTCAGTTCAGAGATCTTTCCCCTCTTAACAGGAATCGAGGGAGAAGACTGCCGGCAGGATGCCGGCGTACCGCAGGCAAGATGCCTGCGCTCCAGAAAGACTCAGGGATTTTTATTAACCTTGTGCGTCGAATGCACGCGGCCGGGCGACTGTGGGCCGCGCGCGTCATCCACGACGACTCGATTCTCGCGCCGGTACAATGTCAGACGATTACCGTCAGTAGTTCCCTGTTCGGCATCTTCAACATGCGCCGGGTTGCCTTTCAAGATAGCCACATCGTCTGCATTCGTGTACTGGCACCAGTCTCCAGTGCCGCGCTTGCCGGGCTGGATCAACACCACGTTGTGCTGTGCGATGGTGCGCTCGACCTCGTTGGCGTCTTTCTGCAAATAGACATCGGCGACTCCGGCACTCATTCGATCGGTTCCCTGCTTGATATCCACGTTGGTTTCATAGTGCAGTAGGCGATCCGGATCGGAATATTTCATGTATTCAGCCGTAGCAAATACTGGAACGACCGTGGTTGAGTTACTCGTCTTTTGTTTCGCCTGGTAAAGCGCGCTCTGTACGTGGCCGCGGCCTTCCATCTGCTTCTGTTCGCGGAACAAGGTAATCGTGTCGGCCCGCACAAAGTTGTCGTCCTGCCACATGCGCCCGTTGCCAAAATAAGTCGCCACACCGGTATCGTGATTGAGTTCGGCGCGATCGCCCTGCATGTATACCGGGCTCTTAACTTTTCGAAATGGCGCCGCGCCGTTCGTCTGCTCCTGACTGTAATAGGTCGTCTGCACTTTTCCGCGGCAGGACGAAATGTGCGTGCCGTTGTTCGAATCAATCTCAACCGCTTTGGTGCGCGCGCGTGAATCCCAGACCGTCGGGTCGCCGCCGCGCAGTCGCACGGTCTCGTCAGATGCGCCGTAAGACATGGCGCCGGCGATTCCATTGCGATCGTTTTCGTTGAATTTGGCGTCGCCGGTAGCGTCGACTTTATCGATGTCCTGCGTCTCGCGCACAAAGAGCGCGGCCATCTTCTGCGCAGTCATGGTCCGGGTCCCGTGTTTATCGTTTGGCTGAAACGGATCAAAGACCGCTTTGGCGCCGCCCGTGGCGGTGCAATTGCGCGCGATATTACCGCCTTCAAAAAAGTCGCAATCGAAGCGCGGGGCGGTCAGTGTTTTGCGGTCACCTTTCGCCGTCTTCTGCACCGGCTCTACATATAACTCGGCATTGCCGACGGCCTCGGCTTTGTCCAAATCTTTGCCGGTCGCGCGCCAGCTCATCTTGATCGCGTCTGCCGTCAGACGTTTGCTGGCCGCGCGCGGATCATTTGTTCGTGACTTGGGCGCCGAAAGCGTAACGATCGAACGCCCGTCAGCCCGCATCTCTTTCAGCAGACTGCGATCGCCCTGGGCCTGGAAGTTCAACTCCAGCCCGTTCGCCCCGCTCAATTGCATATCGGAATCCGCGTTGAGTGTTTGGGCGCGAATGTCACGCGAGCCGTAAGCGCGCTGCAAACGCTGATCGTCATCGAGGAAGAAATCCATGTCGACCGAATGCGCTTCGCAAGCGTGTCCCACTTCCATCGAGCGCAGATAAGAATTGCCGCGCATCTCGATCTTTTCCAGCTTCTTTTTCTGGTTAAGAATGGCGGTCAGGTTGTCGCCGCTCATCACATCCTGATCCTGTTCGGCGGTAGCGCCGCCTGAAAAGGTCAAACGCATAGTAGTTTGCTCGAATACTCCCTGAGCAGCATGAATCGTGACCGGCATGGCGCGCGAGCCCTTCAATTTGGACGGCTTGGGATCTTTAGAGTTTGGCTTCTCAAAGGCCGCGGGCGCGACGGTGACGGCGACCTGGCTACGCAGTTCCATGCGTTTCTTCTCGTTGTCCACCAGGGCGCCGACGGAGCTGCCGGAAACATTTTCACGTTCGAAGGTAATCGGTGAAGACGTTTCGGCTATCTTGGAATCCTGGTAATAGACGAGCGATTCAGTCTTCACTTTCAAGGCGTCGTGCGTTTCGATCTGCACGTCGCCGATGAATTGACCCGATCCGCTTTTCTCGTCATAAATCGCGCGGTCTGAGGTGATCTGATCCGGCTTATCGCCTTTGGGCGGAAACACTTCGAGGTTGACGCTTTCTAGTTCGTGATGACCATCGGCATAGGAAACATCGCGCGCGGCCCGCAGCCAAAGGTACAGACGATCGTCCCTGGTAATGCGCCGTTCGTAGCCATTGATGATCCCGGTAATCTCTTTTGACAACGCAGGCGCTTCGGATTTCAAACGAAACGGAGTGTTGTTGCGCATCTTGTAGTAAGACACGCCCACAAAAATCGCGCCGCCTATCAGCAGCAAGAGAGCCAGTCCGCGCGCGATGGCCGGGACCCGGGCGCGCAAGTCAACCGCGCTGATTCGCTTCTTTGGGGTTACTGCCTGCATAAGTCTCACTGGCACCTTTTAGCTGGGAGCGCGGACGTCCCGTCCGCTCTGAGCGCGCAAGCGCGAATAAACGTGTGCGAGTCGCTTCAATATGTAACAAATGAGCCGGGTTCGCTGTGCGGACGAGACGTCCGCGTTCCCAGCATTAACCTGCCCGAGCCTAAGTCTAAGCCACTTTCATATCCTTAATATTTAACTGCACTTTGATATCGCCATGCCAGCGGTTTGCCTCCAATTCATATGCCAGATCGATGCGGTCATTAGCCCTTGGCGTTTGCTCGGTTTCTTCCAGGCCACGCCACCAGATCGCTTCGATCGGCGGATGGCCGTCGCTGGCAATTCGGAGCTTTAGATGTTGCTCCTTGATTACCCGCGGCTCGCCCAGAACCCGAAAGCGGCGAGTCGCGAAAACCGGGCGCGGATTGCCGGCGCCAAACGGCTCGAGCGCACTCAAATCTTGCGCCAGCTGGAATCCCAGTGCCTGCGTTGGGACTTCGGCATCGATCGCGAGCACCGGCTCTAAATCTGCTTCAGTCAAGCACGACGCTGCATGTTCATTCAAGCGCCGGCGGAATTCCGGAATGTGTTCGCGGCGGATGGCCAATCCGGCGGCGTGCGAGTGTCCGCCAAATTTGTCCAGCAAATCGCGGCAGACCGTCAGTCCATCAAACAGATGATAGGCTTCGATGCTGCGGGCTGAGCCGTGACCGACGTCACCCTCAAGCGAGATAACTACACACGGCCGATTCAGCCGTTCGGCAATCTTAGAGGCAGCCAGGCCAATAACTCCGCGATGCCATCCGTCGCCGGCAATTACCGCTGCGTGCGTCTGCGCTGCGCGTTCCGCACCGCTCTCAAACTCTTCGACGGCCCGGTTGAAAATCTCTCGCTGCGCTTCCTTGCGCTCGCTGTTGCGCGTGTCCAGATGCTCGGCCAAACGCCGGGCTTCAGCTGTTTCTTTTGCTTCAAATAATTCAATGACAGCGCGTGCCGCGTCCATGCGGCCGGCCGCGTTAATGCGGGGTCCGATGCGAAAGCCCAGATCGTAGGCGGTCATCTCGCCCTCGTCGCCGCATCCCGCGATCTCGATCAAAGCGCGCAGTCCGGGATTTACTGCACGGGGCAAATCAGCCAGACCTAAAGCTACAATGGCGCGATTCTCGCCCGACAACTTCGCCACATCTGCGACCGTGCCGATGGCTACCATCTTCAGAAATCCCGGCACCTGCGTTTCTCGTTTGCGTTCGCGGAACAACGCATGAATCAGTTTGAAAGCAACGCCAACCCCAGCGAGATTTTTATCCGGATAGTCGCAGCCGTGTTGGTTGGGATTCAGAACCGCGAGCGCCGGAGGAGCGCCTTCGTCTGCGTCGGGCAAATGATGATCGGTAATGATGATGTCTAAGCCGTTCGCCCGCGCCCAGTACAGCGGCTCGTGCGCGCGTATGCCGCAATCGACGCTAATGACCAATTTGTAACCATCACTGACAGCTTTTTCCAAACCAGCTTGCTGAATGCCATAGCCTTCAGTGAAGCGATGCGGGACGTGATAGCCGGCCGTTGCGCCCAACATCCGCAGCGCTCGCAAAAGGAGTGCGGTGCCGGTGGTGCCATCAACATCGTAGTCACCGTAGATCAGGATCGGCTCCCGCTGATCGATTGCGTGCAGCACACGGCTGACCGCGTCAGACATCCCGCGCATCAGAAATGGATCGTGAAGTTGGTCGAGACTCGGACTAAGAAAAGCTCGGGCTGAGTCCAGGCTTTGATGGCCGCGCGCGATAAGCAACCCGGCCACAATTGGCGAGACGCCGAGGGCGGCGGCCAACTTTGCGGCCAACTCTTGATCGGGCTCGCGTATTATCCAACGCCTGGATGAACGTTTGGCCTTCATGACAGGGGGAGTTTACTTGTTGTTCTGCCGAAGAGCTAACGAAAACCCTCGCGCGATTCATGGAAGGTAGTTGGTTCTTAAAAACGAATTACATTAAACGCAAAGGACGCTACGGTCTTCGCAAAGTGCACAAAAGTTTTCCTGCGCGTTCCTTTGCGATTAACTTTGCGGACTCTGCGTTTCAATTCTTTGTTAAGTAAGCGTGACCGGCTCTCCAAATCAAACCGATCCACGAAAACACACGAAGCAAATCGTCTTTTTCGTGCGGTGTCGCTCTTCTTTCGTGCGGTTTCGCGTGATTTCGTGGATCGCTTCTGTTCGAGCGGTGGAAAAGCACCCAATCAAACCAGGGACATTACTCACAGCGGACTAATGCGTCCATTGAAGAGCATGATCAGGATCGCGACTCCTACAATCAAACGATAACCGATGAAAACACCGGTGGTGTGCGTGCGCAGAAAGCGCAGCAGGAACCAAATCGACGCATATCCCACGATGGCGGACATTAACGTACCCACCGCCAGAGTCATAAGACTGTCATGGGTCAGCAGGTGTAAAGCTTGTTTCAGCTCCAGCAAACCACTGGCGGCGATCGCCGGCATCGACAATAGAAAGGAAAAGCGGGCTGCCGTCTCGCGTGTCTCGCCGACAAACAAGCCGGCCATGATCGTCGAACCGGAGCGGCTCGATCCGGGAATTAGCGCCAGGCACTGGGCAAAGCCGACCGCGAGAGCGTCTCGAACTCCCAACTCCTGCAGGCGTCGCTGCTTTTTGCCGACTACTTCCGCTATTGTCAGAAGCAACGCCACCACGATCATCATCGTCGCGATCACCCAGAGGTTCTTGGTGAATGTCCCTTCGATCTGCTTTTTGAACACGAGGCCAACCACAGCAACCGGCACGGAACCAATAATCACCAGCCATCCGAGCCAGGCATCATGCGAGAGTCGCGAGTCTGAATTAGTGCGATGGAACTGATCTCGCCGGCCGTTCTTGAGTAACATTATGTGGTCGTAAGCAAAAGCGCGCGTGATGTGCCAAATGTCGCCGGCAAAATAGACAATGACCGCGACCAGCGTGCCGAGTTGGATCACGGCGATCGACGAAGTCAGTTGTTCCGGAGTAAGCGCCAGATTCATCACCCGGCTGCTAAGCACCAGGTGAGCCGTAGAACTAACGGGTATGAATTCAGTGAAACCTTGGACAATGCCAAGCAGAATAGCTTGAAGAAGGGTCATTACAAATTAGACTCATAGATTCTGATTGAAACGCAAGATCGTGCTTTGTACTTAGTGCTTCGTGCTTTGATGTGTAGGTACAGAACCGCTCGCCGTAGCGAGCGGGTTACCTCAACGGAATGTCTTACCCGCTTGCCACCGCAAGCGGTTCCGTAAATGGTTGAAGTCTCAGCCTGGGGCGAGACACTCAAAGTACAAAGGACTAAGCTCAAAGAACAATTCAATCTATTCGCGAAAAGAATTTCTGGCCGCGATCCAATCATACAATGGATTTGGCAGAAGCATGCAGGCCCGCACGATGTTCGCCAATTGCCATGGAAAGGCATAACTCTTCTTCCGCTTCTCGATCGCGTGTACCATCTTCCTGACGGCTTCATCAAGTTCCATCAGGTAGGGCATACGCTTGCGGCCCGCGGTCAGAGGCGTCTTGATAAAACCCGGATGAATAATCGTCACGTCAATCCCGGTGCTCATCAAATCGATCCGCAAACTTTCAAACAGCGCCGACACGGCCGCTTTGCTGGCGCAATACGCAGCCGATTTAGGCAAACCGCGATATGACGCCAGACTGGAGATCGCGACCAGCTGTCCCTGGCCGCGCTCAATCATGTGAGGCATTACGGCGGTCACGCTATTCACAACTCCCATCACGTTGACCTTGATCAGTTCGGCGACTTCTTTTTCGCAGAGATCCACGGCATAGGTTGTGGCGCCGACGCCGGCGTTTGCGATTAGTACGTCGATGTAATCAAATTTTCTTCGCAATTCGCAGGCGGCGGAGCGCACTGCCTCGGCATCGGTCACATCGCCCGGGAGCGCAATTGCGCGACCACCCGCCGCTTCGATTTCTTCTATGACCTCGTGTAAAGCATCAGCCCGCCGCGCGAATAGTCCGACCGCCGCACCGCGCCGCGCCAGCTCAACACCAAACCCGCGCCCAATGCCTGAGGAAGCGCCGGTGATTAGAACAACTTTTTTGGACCACTCCATAATAGTTCAGACGCGTGACTGCCGCTCTGTTTGGTTTTAGAGGGCATTACTGGCGGATGTTTGGGATAAAACTGACTGCCAAGGGTGAATCGATTGTCGTCAGCACCCCAACACTGGCGGGAGCGCCGCTGACCGGGAGTTTCTTAAGTGTCGCGATTTCAGCGAGCGACAAGGTTAAGAATACCAAAAACGAGCCCATCTGAGCGATAGAAATCTTTGGGAATGAAATCCGACCTGCGCAATAAAAATCAATCCGTCAGGAAAGCGTAGTTTCCTTAGGATAACCGCCAAATCTGATCATTATTCACTTGCGCCTCTCAGATCGCGGCCAATCGACGGGAGTGTCGCGACGATTAATCAGTCGAGTTTTTGGATGACGGGTACTATGACCGGGCGGGCACCGGTCTCTTTCTGAATGAACCGCTTCAGCTCGACGCGCAAATGCTCTTTCAGCAACGATAGGTCCGCGAGCGTTTGTTTTGAGGCTCCAGCGATGGCCGCCGTCACCACGCGTTGCGCATCCTTCACCAGTTGTTTTGAGCCCTCATAACTGGACATCTGGGTCCTGCGATTTGAACCGTTTCCGTTTGTAGATTCAAATCCACGCACGCCCTGGGCGATGATTTGCGGCGGACCTTCCAGCTCGCCAGTCTGGTCGTCGATGGTGACAAAGAGCGTGACCATGCCTTCGTACGCCATTTTCTTGCGCTCGCGCACGGTCTCGTAATCGATCTCTTCAAATCCCGAATCATCGATGAACGTGCGCTTGACCTCACGACGATCGATGACCGCGGCCCGTTCGCCATCCAACTCGAGCACGTCACCGTTCTCGATCAGGATAATGTTCGCCTCAGGAAAGCCCAGGTGGTTTTTGACAAACTCTTTGTGACGAAACAGCATGCGATACTCGCCATGAATCGGCACCAGAAACTTTGGCCGCACGGCTTCGGTCATGATGCGAATGTCTTCCTGTGAAGCATGACCACTGACGTGAATCAGCCTCCGCTTTTCTTCAATGATATTCGCACCCTTCTTGTAGATGAAACCAATGAGCCTCGAGATCGCGCGTTCGTTGCCGGGAATAATACGGGCGGAGAGCACAACTGTGTCTGTCTCTTCGATGGTCAGTCCTTTGTAAATCTGCGTGGCCATCTGGTAGAGCGCCGCCCGCGGTTCGGCCTGCGACCCAGTCACCAGAAAAACGATTTCGTCATCGCGCAAATGCTTCGAGTCATTGATCGAGACGAGCATCCCATCGTGAATGTCCAGATAGCCAAGCCGGTCGGCGATCTCGACGTTCTTTTGCATGGACCGGCCGAGCACGCAGACCTTGCGATTGAACTGCTGTGCGACGTCAAAAACAATCTGAATTCGATGAATCGACGAAGCAAATCCGGCCACAATGATGCGCCCCTTGGCTTCGGCAAAAATTTCTTCGAAAGCCGGAATTACCGCCCTTTCAGACGGGGTTCGGCCTGGAACCGTAGCGTTCGTTGAATCGGACAGCAGCGCTAACACGCCTTCCTGTCCGTATCGCCGGAGCGTTCTTAGATCAATCGGCTCGCCGATCACCGGCGTCTCGTCTACCTTGTAGTCACCGGTGTGAATGATTGTCCCAACGGGTGTTTTGATCGCCAGTGAGAAACAATCAATCAGCGAATGCGATGCGCGGATGAACTCGATCGCGAAGGAACCGATCGTGACTACGTCGCGCGGCTCGACGCGATGTAGCATCACATCGCCGAGGATGCCGTGCTCGTCGAGTTTGCTTTCCGCCAGTCCGAGCGTGAAGCGCGAAGCGTAAACCGGAACATTGAACTTTTTCAGGATGTAAGGCAGCGCGCCCAGGTGATCTTCGTGGCCGTGAGTGAGAACGATCGCGGTGATCTCTTCGCGATATTGTTCCAGGATTTCGAAATCCGGAATGCAGATATCGACGCCATAGACACTCTCTTCGGGAAAGCCCATACCCGCGTCGACGACGATCATCTCGTCGCCAAAACGCAGCAGCGTGCAATTCATCCCAAACTCGCCGATGCCGCCGAGGGGGATGATTTCTAGAACGTTAGACACTTATCGTTTTTTCTCGACTCTCTGGACGGGCTTCGTGAGTATAGCATGTCGCAGGTGGCTCAAGCGTCATGAGGAGCGAATCACCTGCGAAGACAAATCGGAGCGCGGACATCCTGTCCGCCTGAGCGCGAAGCGGGAACAACAACTTGAGTATTACAGAGGTGCGGCTGGAGCGCGCGTCGCACGCTGGCGGACAGGATATCCGCGCTCCATTCGGCGTGTGCTACAGTTTCACGAATATGACAAGAACGTTTCTGTCAGTCCTTGGCTCACTTTTCTTTCTGGCCTTTACGGCATTTGCCCAATCCCCCGAATTCACCGAACCCTGGAAGAACCCAAGCATCGCCCTCGCGATCGACCCTTACGAAAGAAACGACATCCATTGGGAAGCCCTTGCGACGGACAAGCGCGTGGTGGCTATCATTCATCGCGCCACCATCGGCGATCGCGCGGATCGCAAATACGCCGAGCGCCGCGACGAAGCAAAAAAGCGCGGTTACAAGTGGGGCGCCTATCACTTCGGCAGGCCCGGAGACCCAATCAAACAAGCCGACTTCTTCCTCAAAACTGTTAAGCCGGCGGCGGACGAGTTGATTGCGCTTGATCTTGAGAGCGTGGATGAGGGCAAGGACATGAGTCTCGAAGAGGCGCGTGTCTTTATCAAACGGATCAAAGAGAAGACCGGCCGCTACCCGTTGATCTACGCGAACAACGACGTTGCGAAGGCCATCTCGGATCAATACGGCGCGGATGATCTGTTCTCAAAAACGCATCTGTGGTACGCGCGCTTTAAGCGGAACGTGACAGATTTTCCTTCCGTCACGTGGAAGACCTACGCCATCTGGCAATTCTCGAGTGAACAGAATTGCAGTCCGTCGAATCGAAGCGCCTGTCTTTACACAGTTCCCGGCACTGAATACGACATGGATGTTGATGTGTATAACGGCACAATTGAAGAGTTGAGAAACAGATGGCCGTTTGATAGGTGATTTATGGAGTGCGCCGGCAAGCGCAGCGTCAAAGGCGCTTTGGTTTTCCGAGTCGGCCATTAGGCGCGCACGATCCAGCAACGTTGGACCCGGCGTGTCCGGGGGAGTGCCCACAATCTAATTATCATCAACTAATCATCAAAGATCGGTAGATTCAATCCGCTTCCCAGGAGTAAAAATCTCGTTTACCTCCTGTCCTGTCGACCATTTACCCCCTTCATAATTTAGCTCAGGTCTCTCCGCATGTCTCAACTTTCTCCAATCCAGAAGGGAGCATAAGCAATGTTACGTCCGGCATTTTTCCGCTTGTCAGTTCAGCGCGCGATCGTTGCGCTGCGACAGTCGCATTTAATGAAAAGAGTAGCCATGCGGTCAATGATCTCGGCAATGGCGCTCTGCGTTTGTGCAACGGTTTCCGCCCAGCATTACCAACAGACTAATTTAGTCTCTGATGTTCCGGGTTTGGCGGCAGTTACCGATCCGAATCTGGTAAATGCGTGGGGTCTGACGGCCAGCGGTACCAGCCCCTGGTGGGTCGCGGACAATGGCACCGGTGTCTCAACCCTTTACAACGGCGCCGGTCACATCGTGCCGCTGGTAGTTACGGTGCCGCCACCGCCTGGTAGTCCGCCGCCATCGACGCCTACCGGCATTGTGTCTAACAGCAGTTCAGATTTTCAGGTGGACACAAATAAACCGGCAAAATTCATCTTTGTAACTGAGGACGGAACCATTTCAGGATGGAACAGTGGCCCGAATGCAATTTTGAAAGTCAACCACGCCGGCTCAGCGATCTATAAAGGCGCGACCATTGCACAGGTCAATGGATCCAATTTTCTTTACGTCGCGAATTTCTTCAATGGCAGCGTGGACGTATTTGATACGAACTATGCTCCGTCTCCAGTGCCAACCGGCGCCTTCACCGATCCAAACCTTCCGAATGGCTTCGCACCTTTCAACATACAAAACATCGGCGGAAACATCTTTGTCACCTTTGCCAAACAGAGTGACGATAAACACGATGAGATTGATGGGCCCGGACTTGGTTTTGTCGACTCGTTTGATTCAAACGGAGTCTTGCTGCAACGCTTCCGATCCGGCCACTGGATGAACGCGCCCTGGGGCGTCGCCCTCGCGCCTGATGGTTTCGGAAAGCTAAGCGGCAAATTGCTGGTGGGCCAGTTCGGCAGCGGTGAAATAGCGAGTTTCGATCCGGGCAACGGCAACTTCCAGGGCTTGCTTCGCGGCCTTCATGGCCAGCCACTTGAGATCGAAGGTCTGTGGGCTTTGCGATTTGGGAATGGCGCCGCCGCGGGTCCACTAACTACCTTATTCTTCACCGCTGGTATTGATGACGAACAGCACGGATTATTCGGCACTATTACTCCCGTGCCCAAGGCCGACGACGACGACGACGGAGAGGGTATCTGATACAAACTGATGCAGCAACCGCTTGAAAGGGTTCGCAATGCTAAAGGCTATCGGACCCTTTCATGATTCCGGTTTGGTCTTACCACAGTTCTCCAGACTGATTTTCGGTAGTGACCTAATTTGCCAACACATAATGGAGTCAGTACCGGGAGCGGTAGCGACCGGGTCTCTGTTGCCAACAAAGTTAAGCCTATTACCAGCCTTACCAGGTCGCTACCGCTCCCTGTACTGACCTCATCGCTCAAATTAGGGTAATAATATACTTGACACCGCGCGCCCGATTTAGTATTATTCGGGCATGGAAAACGAGAACTTACCGAAAACGCTTCTTGAGGCCGTTCGGTTCTTTACCGACCTCGACATCTGTACTCAGTTCATGGCGGCTGTCCGCTGGCCTGATGGCGTAACCTGTCCTCATTGTACTGCTACGCGGAACTCATTTAACAAGGCCCGTAGGTACTGGCAATGCAAAGATTGTCGCAAACAGTTTACCATCAAAACCGGATCGGTAATGGAAGATAGCCCGATAGGTTTGGACAAGTGGCTCCCGGCAATCTGGATGATCGTAAATGCGAAGAACGGCGTTAGCTCATACGAGATTCACCGGGCGTTAGGCATCACGCAAAAGTCGGCTTGGTTTCTGCTTCACAGAATCAGGTTAGCGATGCAGTCCCGGTCATGGAACAAGCAGCTATCCGGCCACGTGGAAGTTGACGAAACTTTCATCGGTGGTCTGGCGCGTAACCGTCACTCCAACAAGCGCAAGCACGAAGGCACTGGTGGTGCTGGCAAGGTTGCGGTTATGGGCCTGTTAGAGCGCCACGGCGAAGTGATTACGCACGTCCTACCGAACACTCAGGCGACCACCTTACAGCCACATATCAAGCGCCACGTAGAAGCGGGATCAAATCTGTACACAGACAAGTATCCCGGCTATAAGCATCTTGACGAAGAGTACATCCACGGCGTTATCAATCACGCAATCGAATACGTGAACGGCAATGTTCACACGAACGGAATTGAGAACTTTTGGTCGCTTCTGAAACGAACGCTCAAAGGCACGTATGTTTCAGTTGAACCCTTCCACCTTTTTCGCTATTTGGATGAGCAAGCTTTCCGGTTCAATAAGCGCACTGGCAACGACCTTTATAGGTTCATCGAAACCGCAAAATGCCTCACTGGACGCCGTTTGACCTTTGACGAATTAACGGGTGAAACGACTAACCACTGAAGAAACAAGCGGTTAAAACGTGGCAAAAGCATAAGGAAAAGGCCCCAAATCCCCAACGAAAATAATAGAAAATAGTGCCCCACGCGCGCATCTAACTCTGTTAGACTGCGCTTGGGAAGCCTATGAGATACGCCAGCATGTTTGGCCTTACCCCTGAGGATTCGGCCCGCTACAACTTAACGTTTGGAGAGGATAGTGAGCAGAGCCGTGAGCGTCTGTCTGAACTCATCCTCTACATCGCTGAGAAGTCGCGCCACGACATAAAATTCAGCGCCACAAAGCTGAACAAGATTCTCTTTTATTCCGACTTCGTGTCTTTCAAAACATACGGTCAACCTATAACGGGCGCTCAGTATATGCGTCTCGAATATGGGCCTGTTCCAACCCATTTGAAACCGATTAGGCAAGAGATGGAAGAGCGCGGCGAGATAGTGATCGAGAAACGAGAATACTGGACGAGAACTCAGGACGTTGTGAAGCCGCTTCGTCCTGCGAAGATCGATCATTTATTCACCCCCACACAGATTGCGTTAGTTGACGGAATCATTGATGAGTTGTGGGAACTCGATGCAAACGAGGTAAGCGCGCTCTCACACAAGCGAGGTTGGAAGGTTGCCAACTATCGCGACGCGATTCCATATGAGGCAATTTTTCTCTCTGACGAACCTCTAACGGAAGACGATATGGAGTGGGCCTACGCTGCCGCGATTAACGCTGGTTGGATGGATGCGTTCTAAACATCGCACCATCGTGGAGCTTGAGATATACACGACTCAAGCCAAGCAACTACGTCTCAGTATACGTACCTTAGACGAAGCCTTGAACCTGCTGACTTGGGCAATATCCAAGAACCCACGAGCGTTTGATGAAGTACCAGGGATGCTGAACTGTTACGTAGCGAAAACAGAACGATGGGTGACATCGGGAGGGATCGTTATCCCGCCCTTGCGGATTTTCTACCGCCTCGAAGATGACAATTCAGTCCATCTGGCCGCAATCGGGAGAATTACATGAAGAAACAAAAAGAAGAAAAACCTTCCCAAGAATTTGAGAGATTCCGCGATTTTACCAAACGGCTAATGGCTGTCCCAAAAAAAGAGATCGACCAACAGAAAGCGAAGTACGACAAGCAGAAGACCGCACGGAAAAAGAAAGCCGCGTGAACTCCTACTAGGCGACTCAAGTCGCATTTAAGGTACTATCGGCTCCCTTCAAATTATCGCCCTTGTTTTGTGCGTTCATTTTTCGTCGCCCTCGCCACTGTTACCATCCGCCACACCATGCCGGAATACCCAGAGACGCCAAGCGGCTGATTAGCTAGCTTTTGGGAGAACTCTCGCTTTATTCCTCAATTTGTCGCCTTTCTCTCAAATCGTTGGACAATACTCGCTTTGGGGAGTATAGTTCCCGTGACTTCAATCAAGGAGAACCTTTTTCGATGGATCTCATCAAATCAGAACTAGAGCGACGGCTGAAAAAGAAGCGCGCCGAGGTCGCTGCGCTTGACGAAGAGATTGCCCAGCACGAGGACGGCATTAGGGACTGTCAGGACGAAAAATCGACGGCGCAGGCTACGATTGACGAACTCCAATCTCTTTACAATCTGATACCCACCGCCGATGTTAACGGCTCGCAACCTACCTTTAGACAAAACAGCGACGGATTCTTGGTTCACCAGATTTTAGTCGAAGCCGGAAAGCCGCTCTACATCGACGAAATTCTGAACGAATTAGAACGAGGAGCTAATCCAGACTCTCGCGCATCTTTGGCCGGACAGCTTGGGGGCTATGTCCGAAAAGGTCAGGTCTTCACTCGCCCCGCTCCGAATACGTTCGGCTTGAGAGAGTGGGAAGTTAACGGCCACAAAAAGGAACCGGCCGGTCTGAGTTTGGCCAATGAATCAGAGGAGTCTGAGAAAGAAGTCGAGCCGGTAGCTTTGAGCCTCGATGATGATTAAAGAAAGAAAATTGTTGCTCACGCGAATCGGAATTTTTGCGATCTAAAATCGAAAGAAAAGAAGGGTTGCAAAAAAATTCGTGATGGCTATAGTGAGAATTGATCTTTGAAGTCACAACGGCGAGGGACAAGCCCTCTTGAAAAACTTGTCTCTCGCCGCAGCTTGGCCCTGAAAGCTCAGTTGGAGAGCGTGTTGTCCGTCAGAAGATGAACACGCCAAGAGCAGTCGCGTTACTGTGCGACAGGATCGTAGGTTCGAATCCTGCTGGGGCCTCCCTTCTATATGCAGAATGATGCCGCATACAGAACTGAAATAATTTGTGCAAAGATCGTTCCGGCTGATATTTGAAATCACGACGGATGAGAGCCTTCCTGCAAAGTCGGACTCTCCCCGAAGTGCCAGTGATGGCCCGCGATAGCCTAGACGGATAAGGGCAGTCGCGCGGTACTTAGCGACAGGTCTCGGGTTCGAGTCCCGGCGCGGGTTTAACATCACGCTTTCGTGTGCGGGCGTTAGCTTTGACCGGCGCGTCCGCATACGGAGTTTATAGTTGTCAACCAACGAATTAGATGCTAAAGTGTTGCCTGCTTGAGTCCATAAGGTAGGTAGCCTAAATCGCCAATTTTAGGCCCAAAAACGGTGTATGCTGGAAACAGTGTACACCGTTTTTGTATAGCAGACAATACCGTCAACGTGTGAGCCTGTCAAGTAGATTTCTGTTGAGTCAAGAGACTTAGGGCACGAGCACTATTAGTTTAGGCGGACGAAGCAATTCAGGCGACGGGCCTTTTGGCTCAGGTTCGCCAGTGGAGACACGCTGGCATTTACGACACAGCATAGAAAATTGCTTATCAGGTATCGTCTCAGATAATTGCCTATCGTCTCTGCGCTTTCGATGCTCAGGGTTTGAGTTGAGCGATACATGGCCGCACCAGCTCAGAGACGGACAATCGGTTCGCGCTAAGTGATAGATTCCTTCGCTGGAAGTGACGATATACATGGTATCCTATGCGAACCTGACCGCTATGCTTACCAAGCCACGAGGTAGAACTGGTTAATGGCCCTCGCCCGGACGAAACGGGCGTTCCGGGCTTCCTCAGATTCGGCGCACAGTCTATATACAAATAAGTATAGAGGCAAGGTAAGAACGGCGATCCCGTCAGGAGAGCGATCCTGATGGGCCGCTCTCACCGTCAAAAGCCTAAGAGGTTAGCTGACAAGTTGCTGACTATTCGGCAGGGATTGAACGCGAGTCAGACTGAGATGGCAAAGCTTCTCAAGCTGCGAGGGTCTTACACGGCTGTTTCAGCTTATGAGCGGGGAACTAGGGAGCCCGATCTACTTGTCCTATTGCGTTATGCGAAACTCGCCAAAGTTTCAACCGATGTTCTCATTGAGGACAAACTCCACCTTCCCCGGTAGCGGTCTGCGGTGTCAACTATATTGTTACCCAAATTAGGGCACTATCTGATTTTCAGCTCGGTTGCATCTCGCCTCGCATCCGCTTCTCCGCTAAACTAACTCACGATGCCCGACATGCTGGCAAATCTCTTGAAGCTGCCGTCGCTTGGCCGATTGAATGATGACACCATCAACCTCCGGCGCGCCCAACCGTTTGAGATTACTCCGGTGCGCGAGTTCGTTGAGCAGAATTTCTCTCTGGCCTGGGCCGACGAGATTTCGGTCGGCTTTGCCAATAAGCCGGTTTCAGTTGTCGTTGCTACTCGCGCTGGTCGTGTGATCGGTTTCGCCGGATATGAGTGCACTCGCAAAGCTTTCTTTGGTCCGACCGGGGTCGTCGAAAGCGAACGCGGGCAGGGCATCGGCACGGCGCTTTTGATTGCGAGCCTGTGGGGATTGCGCGAGCTGGGTTACGTTTATGCCGTCATCGGCAGCGCCGGGCCAACTGATTTCTATGAACGAACGGTTGGCGCGATCGTGATTCCAGACAGCGAGCCGGGGATTTATGTCGACCTTTTGAAGTGAGTCACAAAAGTAGGTCCGTGGTTTCAGGCCCGTAGGGACGAAATATATATAAGGTGGGCGGCGCCGCTTTCATAGGCGATTGAGCTGCGCAGGAGCGACATACATTTCGCGCTGCGGAGCTGGCGTTCCCCCTCTTTGGATCGATCCATAAATATCTCGTTCCTCCGGGGCCGAACTTATCCAAATGAACGAAGAAGCTCACAACCTCGCCACCAACCTCAAGAGAAGATCAAAAGCGTCGCGCCCACCTGGTCCGAAAGGAACTCCCCTGATGGGCGTGATGCGCGACTTCAATCACGATCAGCTGAACTTCATTGAGCGCTGCCGTGACGAATATGGCGACGTCGTCTGGATGCGTTTCCTTTATGTGCCGGCGATCTTTCTTTATCACCCCGATGACGTCGAATACGTGCTGGTGACCAACGCGAAAAACTTCCTCAAGTCGATGTCCTTGCGATCAAATTTTTTTCAGCGGGTGGTCGGCAACGGTCTGCTGACCAGTCAGGGTGAAGAATGGAAACGCCAGCGCCGTCTTTCGCAGCCGGCCTTTCATCGGGAGCGCGTCGCATCGTACGGGCAGGTCATGGTCGATTACACAACCCGTCTAACTGCGAAATGGAATGAAGGCGAGAGCCGCGACATTCATCGCGACATGATGCGTCTGACGCTCGAGATCGTAGTTCAATGTCTGTTCGGTGCAGACGTTTCGAGCGATGTCGATCACGTCGGCGCGACCCTGAAAGAGCTGGTTAAGCCTTTCGCTGCCCAAGCAACGCTCGGTTGGATTCTCAATAATCGTTTGCCGACGCCCACCCACCTGCGCTTTCACGCGCTGGCCAGAAATATCGATAAGGTCGTCTACCGGATAATCTCAGAACGGCGCGCGTCGGGCGAAGACAAAGGCGACCTGTTGTCGATGCTGCTGGCCGCACGCGATGAAGACGGCAGCCGGATGAATGACCGGCAATTGCGCGACGAGGTGATGACGCTATTTCTCGCCGGCCACGAAACCACGGCGTTGACGCTGGCCTGGTCGTGGTATTTGCTCGGTACAAATCCGGATACGGAAAGAAAATTTCATGCGGAGCTTGATGAAGTGCTGGGCGGACGCGCGGCGACCATGGCCGATCTCTCGCGGCTGAAGTACACCGAACAGATCGCGAAAGAATGCATGCGACTGTATCCGCCCGCTTATGGTTTGGGACGCGAAGCAATTAACGATTGCGAAATTGGCGGCTATCGCGTGCCGGCTGGGACCCAGATCTTCATGTTTCAGTGGGCCACTCAAAGAGACTCGCGGTTCTTCGACGATCCGCAAGAATTCCGGCCTGAGCGTTGGACCGAAGCTTTTGTCGAGCAGTTGCCGAAGTACGCCTACTTTCCCTTCGGCGGCGGGCCAAGAGTTTGCATCGGTGCTTCGTTTGCGATGATGGAAATCATTCTTTGCCTGGCGGCGGTTGGCCAGAAGTTCCGCCTGGAACTCGATCCCAAACATCCAGTGAGTATTCTTCCGGCGATGTCTCTGCGACCGAGGGATGGGATTAAGGTCGTAGTAAAGAGTCGATGAATTTCCTGGAGGCGCGGACAGTCCCGTCCGCACAGCGTGCGAAGCACGCTCAATTTGTTGTGTAGATAGAAACAGTTCACGCTTCGCGCTCAATGCGGACGAGGCGTCCGCGCTCCCAGCATTAGCTGGACTGGTCGTCAACAATGACTCTCACTGCAAACCAACTCTCAGTATCCGCGACGCGACGCAAACGCCTCGTCAAAATCTGTCGGTCCTTTCCTGAAGTAGTCTCAGAAGTGGCCGGCGATCAGCACATCGCCTTTCGCATTCGCAAACGGATCTTTGCCTACTACCTCTTCGACCATCATGGCGACGGCATGATCGCTTTCACGTGCAAGTCGAGTCTGAGCGAACAGCGTCGTCTCCTCAAAGACGATCCGATTAGCTTCTTTGTCCCCGCCTATCTTGGATCAAGAGGCTGGATCGCAATTCGTTTGGATCTGGATGAAGTTGATTGGGAAACTGTTGCGGAACTGGCGCGACGCGCTTATCAGGGCACAGCACCCAGAAAGCTGGCGGTTGCGATTGAGTAGCTGATGCTCGGAACGCGGACGTTCCGTCCACACTCAGCGCGCGGCGCGAACTTTGTTTTATTCTACCTAAAAACCGAGCGTTCTCCGCTGGCTGTGCGGATGGGACGTCCGCGTTCCCGGCAGCAGGTTCATCAATTTCTACCGAGTTTGAAATTTCAAGTAGTAGTTCGTGTCTATACAATCGCATTCACCAGCAGCGCCCATTCTTCCAACGTAAGAGTCTCAGCCCGTCGCAGAGGTGGAATGCACGCATCGCACAAGACGATGCTGGCACCGCCTCGCTTCTTTAATAACTCCTGGATACGTGAGGGAGCATCACGGAGATTATTGAGGATCGTCTTGCGACGTTGGGCAAAACCGGCGCTGACTACTTGCCACAACAGCGCTTCATCTTTTACTTCGGCCTTGATTTTTGGTCGAACCCGCAGGTTTACAACTGTGCTCCATACTTTGGGCACGGGCCGAAACGCCTGCGGCGCTACGTCAAATAATTGTTCAGCTTCGCAATAGGCTTCCACCAGGACGGAAAGATAACCTCGTTCAGGGTCGCCGGCTGCCGCCGTAATCCGATCGACAACTTCGCGTTGCAGCATCAGCGTCATCTCGCTAATGCTGCTTCTTTGATCGATCAATCTCTGCAGCACCGCAGTGGCAATGTTATAAGGCAGATTCGCGACCACGCGAGCCCTTGGCGCAGGTGCAATGGCTGCGCAGAAGTCCGTTGTTAAGGCGTCGGCTTCGATCAGCTGAAAATTCGCGGCGCCGGCAAATTTCTCTCGCAGAGACGGAACGAGATCGCGATCGAATTCAACCGCCACGAGCCGGCCGGTCTGCTCCAACAGACGCGCAGTCAAAGCGCCACTGCCGGGACCGATCTCTATAATCGTTTCATCAGAGCGCGGAGAGACCGCGGCAATGATGCGATCGACAACGCCGCGATCGACGAGAAAGTTCTGACCAAATCGGCGCTTGGCGATGATCATTTCTGTTGCCTAATTTTGGCTTCGTGCTTTCTTTCGCACTAGCAAGAACGATCGCCGATATAACACGAAGCGCACCCACAAGACTTTTTCCGGCTCGTGTAATTTCGTGGATCGTTTTACCTTGCAAGCCTGTCTCAAGATCGTACGTCACCTGATGATCGGTTGGCTTGAGTGAGCCCTGCCTTACGGTCGGGCTACTGCCCCGTTTGTCTGATCGGGTATCCCGTGACCTCAATATCGGGACCACGACGCTCGACGGAAACATTCTCGAGTCGCCGGGCGTCGGCGATTCTTTCGGCTCCGTCTCCGCCAATCGCTGATGGCGCATCCTGACCGCCGATGATCATCGGGGCAATGAAGAACGTAATCTTATCCACCAACCCGGCCTCGAGGAGAAGACCAGCAAGGATGGGTCCCCCTTCAACCAGGACACTCTGAATCGATCGCCGGCCCAGTTCTTCGAGCACGCTCGAGAGCTCCAGTCGCGAGCCTTCATGGCAAATCACTTCCACGGCGCGCGATTGCAGAGCACTGACACTCTCAGGATCGGAGTCTCCGTGTACAAATATGAGCACGGGCGCGGCATCGGTGGTCTGCGCGAGTCGCGATTCCGTCGACATGCGCAAGTACTGTTCAATTACCACCCGCACCAGCGGCCGCCGTCGCTTTCTGCCAGAGCGGTCGGTCAGTAAAGGATCATCTGCGACGACTGTACGACCGCCCACCATGATCGCGTCGTACTGGTGGCGCAATTCATGCGCCCGCGCGCGTGCTTCCTCGCTCGTAATCCAACGCGAATCTCCGCCAAACGTCGCCACCTTACCGTCGAGCGATACTGCGAGCTTCAGATGAACGAAAGGCCGCGCCGTGCGCATGAAATGAATGTACGCTTCATTCAGTCGCGCAGCTTCGTCCGCCATCAGACCGGTGCTGACTTCGAGCCCGGCTTTGCGCAAGTGAGCAAAGCCGCGGCCCGAAACCTTGGGGTTTGGATCTTCAATCGGCGCTGCTACTCGTTTTATGCCAGCCTTGATGAGCGCGTCGGTGCAGGGTCCTGTGCGGCCTTGATGCGCGTGAGGTTCCAGAGAAACATAGGCTGTACCTCCGCGAGCTCTCTCACCGGCCTGTTCCAGCGCAGTAGTTTCGGCATGTCTTACCTGTTCGAAGAGATAGAAGCCTTCGCCGGCAATTTCACCATCGGCGCCGACGATCACTGTGCCGACTAAAGGACCGGGACTCACCTGGCCGGTGCCTTGCGCCGCCAGCTCAAGCGCCCTGGTCATCATCCGGCGATCCGTTTCAGTCCACTGTTCCAAGATTTTGCTCAACCGCTGGGCGGATGTTATCGGTCTACGCGCGTAATGAAGTCAGTACCACCTGCGTGAGCGGGTGGATCATTAGTCAACCCGCGCTTGAGTTCTTAGCCCACCCGCTTACGCAGGTGGTACTGACCTCATGCGGCGATGGCGGCCATTACGATTTAATTGAAAAGGCTATTCACGTATTGCTCAGGGTCGAATACGACCAGGTCGTCAACCTGCTCACCGATGCCGGCATAGCGAATCGGCAGGCCCAGTTCTTTCGCGATTGCCACGGCGATGCCACCCTTCGCAGTACCGTCAAGCTTAGTCAGCACAATGCCGGTCACGCCCGCGACTTTCAAAAACTGCCGCGCTTGCTCGAGTCCGTTCTGACCCGTTACCGCATCTACGACCAGAAGCGTTTCGTGCGGCGCGCCTTCAACTTCGCGACCCGCAACCCGTTTCATCTTTTCCAACTCGGCCATCAGGTTCGATTTGTTGTGCAACCGGCCCGCTGTATCCACAATGAGCACATCCGAGCCGCGCGCCTTCGCTGCCTTCATCGAGTCGAACAAGACGGCCGCAGGATCGGTGCCCTGCTTCTGCTGAATCAGAGGGACGCCAGTGCGCTCTGCCCAGATCGCCAATTGATCGCTCGCAGCGGCCCGAAACGTATCGGCAGCGCAGATCAAGACATCGTTTCCCTCGGCTTTGATTCGCTGCGCCAGCTTACCAATAGTGGTCGTCTTTCCCACGCCGTTAACGCCAACAATCATCATTACATATGGAGCAATGTTCTCTGGCACGCTCGTTTCAGAGGCGACGCCTCCCTGCTCTGAAGCATGGAGAATGGCAATCAACTCAGACTTGATCGCGTGTTTCAACTTTTCGATATCGTCGATTTCCTTGCGGCTGATTCCGCGCCGCACCGTTTCCAACACGTGCATCGTCGTCGGAACGCCAATGTCGGCGGCGATTAAGGCCTCTTCGAGTTCATCCAGGAGTTCGGCGTCAATCTTCTTAGCGCCGGCAAAGACGGTATCGATCTTTTCGGAAAGCGACTCGCGAGTCGCCGCCACGGCCCGGCGAAATCGTGTGGAGAGTTCCTGTTCCAGCGCAGCTTCCCGCGCCTGGAGCTGCTCGATCGAGAGATCGAGGCCGAGGACTGAAGTTTGCCAGGGAGTGCTTGCCGGACTCGGAGACGATGCGTCCAAGGGCGCCGGTGGCGGTTCCATTTCAACCTCAGATTCATTTCCGGTTTGAGCGTTGGATCCTCGCTCGCTCGCTGTGCGGCTCAAACCAAGCGAGACAAATTCATCCTTCTTCCTGCGCCAAAAGGCCATTAAGACTCCACTCTATCGAATGACTGCAAAGATTTGACCTCGATTATAAGCAGAAGCGGCGCATCGTCACAAAAGCGCCGCCGCAAAATGCTAAGAAGATCCGAACCAGCCGGAACTTCAACCCGCTACGCTTCTGAAAAAGTGGTTCAACTAAGAAGACTGCCAATGACAGCATTAAGGCGATCCGCGAACTCACACCAAGCGACTCGAACCCAATCCCTGCGGTTCGTCCATTTCGTTTGGTTTGGTGGATCGCATTCCTACCGCATCACCAGCTAGCCGCTGTCACCGTGGATAGCAGAAGGATTTTATCGTCTGCCCGGTCGTTGATAGATTAGCTGACTGCGAGTACTGAATCAGGTGTAGGAGAGCCGTGTGGAACCGACAACGGGCTACTTGGTCGCGGAGATTGGTTGCGATTAACGCGCGTCACCCCAGGGCGAATCTTTCCGGCTTCGCAAGCGGCAACGAAGGCCGCGACTACACGCCCGTCATAACGCGTGCCGACGAAACTCTTCAAGCGCGTCAGTGCTGCTTCCAAATCCATCGCGCGCTGGTAGGGCCGTTCAGTTGTCATCGCGTCAAACGTATCAGCGACCGAGACTATGCGCGCTTGCATTGGGATTTCGTCACCCTGCAGGCGCTGGGGATAGCCTTGCCCATTAATCATTTCGTGGTGCATGTACATGCCTGGAAGAAAATCTCGCATCGCGGGAATCTGCGACATAATCTTATAGCCCTTCTGCGGATGCGTCTTCATAATCTCAAACTCTTCATCCGTAAGCGCCGATGGTTTTTTCAAGACGCGGTCATCGATTCCGATCTTGCCGACGTCATGCAACAGTGCACTGATTCTGATTTGTTCGATCTCGCTATCGGGTAGATCCAAGCCCTGGGCGACAGCGACCGAGAAACGCGAGACGCGTTCGGAATGGCCGCGCGTATAAGGATCTTTGCCATCGATTGCCGCGGCCAGCGCTTTGACAGTGCCCAGAAAGAGTTCGTGGTTTTCGTCGGCCGAACGCTGCAGATCGCCCACGAAGCTTTCTATCCGATCGGTCATCTGATTAAACGAGGCGCCCAACTCACCCAGTTCGGTCCGGCCCAGGACTTTTACCCGCTGCGAAAAATCTCCAGCGGCGATGCGCTGCGCGCCGGCGGCCAACTCTCGCACCGGCCGCGTTAGTTTTTCGGCGAAGTAGAACCCGAACACTAACGCCAGCGCCGCGGCCAGCAAACTGATAAATAATGTCTGAGTTCGCATTTCACCAACCGAGACCAAAGCGGCAGCTTCATCCTGAATCGCTATGACGCCCAGCAGAGAGTTCTGGTCGAGTTCCACGGTAGCGTAAGAACCCAACATGGGCGTCGCACGGCCATCGCGGTCGAGCGTAAATGGCGCCAGAGCGGATTGCACCTGGGCACCCGTCTCTAACCAGTCCTGCACAACCTTCAGATCAGTCATGGGACGTTGCGAAAACGCAATCGAGGCGTCGGGGTGGGCCACGGCCCTTCCGTTCTGATCAACGACGAACACCACTGGCAGACCTGCATCCAATAATTCACGGGCGCTCTTTGACGATGCTTGTTGAACTGCTCTGAAAACTTCCTGAAAGGAAACGACGGCTACGACTGCGGCAACGATTTCATCGCCATTCATTACCGGTGCGGCGATGGTTAACGCCATCTCCTGGCCCGACCGAATAATTTGGGGACGGCTGATAATTACTCCCCGCCCGCTCATCCGCGCCAACACGTCGCCTACCCGGTGATCCACTTCCTCGCGCTTGATTAAGTCCGGCTGAAATGCGCGATGGACCTCTCCTTTGACCGGACAGATCGCCAGCGCGATCAGGTTTGGATCTTCCTGCAGTGTTCGTTGGAGCCGGGCATCATAACCGGCATCGGTGAGCGAGCGAATGCCGCCAGCGATCTCGAAAGCACGCGCAACTCCGCCTACGACGTCGCGATACCGTTGACCATACAATTCGATCTGTCTGGCTTTGTCCCTAACCAACTGGGCCTGGTAGCGTCCTTCGATAGCGCGCAATTCTTCGGCGCTGCGGCTGGACAGTAAGATGCCAGCCAGAGCAAGCGGCAAAAGGCCGACCAGCAGCAACACTGCCAGAACGACATAAAGAAGACGAACTCTTTTAAGGGCTTCCAACACTGAATGTTTGGGAAAGTGACGAGCAACGAGGCGAGACCCGGTATCTGCTAACGGGCACGACCCGACTTGAAAGGCCGCAGCCTAGGCTAGAGTAGTTCGTCTACAGCCTCACTGTCAACAGCTTTGGCTGGTTATTAACTGATGACATACTTAAACTAAGCGGCCAAAGGTCGCATCCTGATCGCTTTCTTCGCTAGCAGCAGACAGGAGTGCGTCGGTGGCTGCAACGAGCTCAAGACACGAACAGACTCTGGCAACAAAATGGGCGAAGCAACCTCTTCCTTAATAACGCCGAACCCTTCATGTGATACTTTTGCCGACTTGAGACCGGGCGACAGCGTCTAAAGGATTGACCGCGCGAGTTCTTACGCGGCATTTGGATGCGCCTCGCGGCCGGCCGCGAGCACGAACCAGGTGGATTTGGCGACAAACGACGAGCAGATGGTAGAGCGCGCCTTGTCGGGCGACCCCGAGGCGTTCGGAGAGATCGTGCGTCGCTGGGAGCGCCGGATCTTCGCCCTGGCCTTCGGCATGCTGGGGCGTGAAGAAGATGCGCGCGATGCGACCCAGGAGACATTTCTCGCGGCGTTTCGAAACCTGCGTGGCTTTCGTGGCGACTCCAAGGTTTCGTCATGGCTGCATCGAATTGCCGTCAATCAGTGCATCACCCGGCAGCGTCGCGCGAAGGTGCGTGGCGAAACGGGCTTGGAGGACGAAGCTGAGAGGAACGCTGGTGTATTTGCTTTGCCGTTGGACGCGTCGCCGGCGCGCACAGCAGAAAAGATCGAGCGAAGCGTCGCGGTCAGACGTGCGGTCGGTGCACTGCCGCCGGATTTGCGACAGGTCGTAGTGATGAAAGAATTCGAGGAACTAACGTTCCAGCAGATCTCAGAAGCGCTTGAGCTGCCTTTGAGCACGGTCAAGAGCCGGCTGTACACAGCTCTAAAGCAATTGCAGATGCGCCTGCAGAAATTCGGCGAGTAGGTTATGCAAGTCGATCGCGAAAAGAGGTAGTTGAAATGGCAAACATTAACGAACGACCAATTTGTCATCGAGCGGAAGACCTGGTCACTAATCTCTATGGTGAGGCCAGTGAGGTCGACGCCAAAGACTTTGACGGCCACCTGAAAGAGTGTGCCGCCTGTCGAAGTGAGTTTGGAGTCTTCCAGCAAGTCCACGACTCAATTTTGGTCTGGCGCAATGAGGCGCTCGGCTCGGCGTTTAGCCCGGCGGTACGTCGAGTTGAAAGTGCCGTTGAGCCCACGCAATTCGTCCGACACGGGCGACGACTTTCAGCCCTCGGTGCGTTGCGCGAATTCTTCAGCGTTTCGCCGCTCTGGTTGCGCGCAGCCACGGGTGTCGCTGCATTGCTCCTTTGCGTGCTGGCAGTGCTGGTAATTTCACGTTCAGGAAACAAGCCGGTGCAGGTTGCTAATAAGACCGAGGAATCGAAATTCAGTAAGGAGCAGTTTGATCAGGCAGTAAAGAAACAAGTTGATGAAAAGATCGCTCAACTCAATGTCCGCCAGACTCCGCCGAAGATCGACGTCTCTACTCCTGAAAAATCGAAGGACAACGACACTCGAGTCGCCGTTAATCATGTCCAGCCGAAAACCTTGCGCGCCCGCGGATTGAATCGACAGGAGCGAGAGCAGTTGGCAGCCGACTTGCGACTGATTCCCAGCCGTGATGATGAGTTACCATTTGTGTTGTCAGATGAACCTAATCAGTAAGGCTTCCACGGAAACATTGGGAAGCAGGACGGTGGAACTATGAAGAACGAAACCGAGTTACGAAATAGAGGGACGATATTGACAGTCGTCCTGCTCGTGGTTTGCGGTTGGACGCAGACCAGGGCCCAAACTCCAACGACGACGCAGAATCAGGTCGAACCCGTTGAGAGCCAGGCGTCCCAGGCTTTTCAGATTCCGAACCTGAAGCCACTTAACTTGACGCCTGAGCAGGTTCAAAAGATTCGCGATATCTACGCTGAAACCAACGACCAACGACAGGCAGCGATCCTGAAAGTGCGCCGGGCAAGGCGTGCGCTGTCCGACGCACTCGAGTCGCCGGTTCCAGACCAGCCTTTGATCGAGCGGCGCTCTCGCGAGCTTGCCGACGCTCAGGCTGATAACATTCGGTTGCGCTCACTGATGGAAACCAGGATTCAACGAGACGTGCTTACTCCCGAACAACGCCTCAGGGTTCGAGAGATGCGCCGTAATCAGGCGATGCGGCGCCAAGAAAATCAACAGAATCCCGGCAAGGGATTGCGCCAGCGACAGCAGGGCTTGCCACGCAACATCAATGCTCAGCCCGGTCTCGCTCCCAATCAACGCAAGCTGTCTCCCCAACAACAGAAACCCTGAACGCGCGTTCTAATGACACCCAAGAAGCCGGCTCCGAACCACTCGGGCCGGCTTTTCGCGTTCATCGAAAAGAGAGTGAGCCGCGTTTAAACCTTGACGTAAACGGTTGGTTTTGCGCATTATAGGCCGCTCTATTGAATTTGGCTCGCGCCGCGGTGACCGCTCTTGAGCAGTCTTTGAAGCCACCCCATGCGCCCGCCTGCTCGTTTATTAAACCTCTAACAAGCAGCGGCGACCGCGGCCAGTGAGCGGCCTTCTTATCGTCGCCGGGTTTCGAATGAACATCGTCACGCGTCTTTTACTGGAACTGCAGGAAATGTCCCTGCTCGCGGCGCGAGCCGCGCGTGGCTCGTTCAAAAAACCCCGTTACGTTCCCGAGACCATCGCCCAGATGGACAGCGTCGGCGTTGGGTCGTTAACAATTATTATTCTCACCGGCTTTTTTACCGGGGCCGTGCTGACGCTGCAAACGTACCAAACACTCGAGTCTTATGGAGCGGTGGACCAGCTTGGTTACCTGGTGTCGATCTCATTGGTGCGAGAACTGGGCCCCGTACTATGCGCCTTGATGGTTACCGGCCGCGTGGTTTCTGCGATCTCGGCTGAGCTGGGCTCGATGGTGGTGTCCGAGCAAATAGACGCTATGCGCGCTTTGGGCACCGATCCCGTTCGCAAGCTCGTGGCGCCCCGAATCATAGCGCTGATTATTACGTTGCCTCTTTTGACTTTGATAGCCGACATAATGGGGATTACGGGAGGCTGGGCAGTATCAACTTTTCTTTACGGTTTGCCTTCGTCGATGTTTCTAAATTCGGTGCGCGACGGCATTACCACTGACGACATAATCGGCGGGGTCATCAAACCGCTGGTCTTCGCGTTCTTGATGGGTACCATCGCCTGTCATAAGGGTCTGAAGACCGAGGGCGGCACAGTCGGCGTAGGGCGTTCGACGACTTCCGCTGTGGTGACCGCTTCCATTATAGTGATCGTCACCGACTTCTTCCTGGCGAAAGCTTTGCAGATTATCCTGGGCACTACGACATGATGACTCAGACTTCAATTGACCGGCCGGACGACAAAGGGACGGATAACCGCGTCAGCGATCAGGCTGCCGAATCGACTTTTCGTGAGGTCGATGATTCCGACCGCGCGATCCCGGCGATCGAATTTCGCAACGTCACCATGATCTTCGACGGACGAAACATTTTGAACAATCTTAGTTTCAAAGTGATGAAAGGCGAGACGAAAATCATTCTTGGCGGCTCGGGTAGCGGTAAGTCGACGACCATCAAGCTGGTGCTGGGTCTGCTCAAACCTGATAGCGGACAGATTCTGGTCGACGGTGAAGATGTAACCAACTACGGCGAAGCCGAAATGATGAAGGTGCGTAAGAAGATTGGCATGATCTTCCAGGAAGGCGCGCTGTTTGATTCGCTTTCGGTTTACGAAAACGTCGCCTTTAAACTTCACGAACAGGGTGTGCCGGAAGAGGAAGTCGAAAACGAGGTGCGTCGCATGCTGCGCTTCGTCAATCTGGAAGAAGCCATCGACAAAATGCCTTCCGAACTCTCCGGTGGCATGCGTCGGCGCGTCGGGATTGCCCGCGCGTTGGTGGGTGACCCGAAGATCGTCATGTTCGACGAACCGACCGCGGGTCTGGATCCGCCTACGGCGCGCACGATTTGTGAGCTGGCCATGAAGCTGCGCGATCTGGAAGATGTCTCGTCGATTTTTGTGACTCACGAGATGAACAACCTTGATTATCTAACCTCGGAATACGCAGTGGTAAATGAAGCCGGGGACGTGGTTTTCGAAAAAGAGGGCGAGAAGCTTTGCCTGATTAATAGTAAAGTCCTGATGATACGCGACGGAGAGATCATTTTCAGCGGCACGGATGAAACGCTCCGCAATGCTGACGATCCCTACATTAATAAATTTTTGCGCGGACACTAGAGAAAGGATGAAGGACGAAGGATAAAGGATGAAAAGCGAGCGATGAGCGTCTTCACGCTCATCCTTCATCCGTCGTCCTTCATCCTTTAACGTCATGCCAAAATCAACCAGGAATATCGGCTTAAGCGAGTTACGCGTTGGCTTGCTGGTCCTGATCGCAATCGCGGTCTTAGTACTGCTGATTCTTAACGCCTCAGGCACGCTCAATCCTTTCGCGAGTCACATCCATCTGCGGGCGCGGTTCGCCGACGCCAACGGCCTGCGTGAAGGATCGGAAGTACGTCTGGCGGGCGTGCGCATCGGCAAAGTGGATCGCATCAGACTGCTGAGCCCCTCGGAAGTAGGCAACGGGCCAGGCCCGCAAAAAGTCGAGGCGTTTATGACCATCGACAGTAAGATCGACGGCGTGCCCGCACAAGATCGGATTCGCTCAGATTCGACGGCCCAACAAATGGCGCCGAGTATTCTGGGCAGCGAAATGATCGTCAACATAACGCCCGGCACCTCACTCGGCCAGCAGATCAAAGAAAATGATCTACTGACTTCGACTTCTGGCAGCACGATCAGCGACCTCGCCACGAATGGCACTGAACTCGCTCAGAAACTAAGTAAACTCTCGGATCAACTTAATGACGTCGTCAAGAATGTCCGCGAAGGCAAAGGGACTGTCGGCCGCCTGTTCAATGACGAGGCTCTCTATAACAACTTGAACGCGACGATTCGAGATGCCGAGGAATTAGCGACCCAGATTAAGAGCGGCAAAGGATCTGCCGGCAAATTTATCTATGACGAGGCGCTCTACAACAACGCGAATGACATCTCGGCTAACCTGAAGAAACTTTCCGCGGACCTGACCGCTGGCCGCGGCACCGCCGGCAAGCTGCTGGAAAGCGACGAGATGTACAACAAGATCAGCCGTATTGCCGATCGCGTCAATCATTCGATGGATCAAATCGATTTGATTGTGGGTGACGTTAACGCTGGTCGGGGCACGCTGGGCAAGCTGGTCAAGGACGAAGGTATCTATAACGACGCGCGCACCGCGATTGCCCGCTTCAACACGACCGCCTCGCGGATTGACAGCGTGGTGGCCGGGGCGCAGCGCGGCGAAGGAACTCTGGGTAAACTGATCACCGACGACCAGCTCTACTCGAACGTCAACAACCTCTCGTCTGAAGGCGTGAAGCTGATGTACGACTTTCGGCAGAACCCGAAGAAGTATCTGACGATCAAGTTCCAGCTGTTCTAGCGGACGCGGCTCCAACCCAATCGCTGGGCTATTTTACACCCGTCCGCTTCGCGGACTTTGTGGGTCATCGAGCCCGAAGCGAGACATTTGGTCTTTGTTGCGGTTCGCCGCTATGGAGAAATCTACGCTACTTAAGAGATCATCGTCACAGTACACTTTGACCTTAATGCTTCCGCTCGCATTCTCATACTGATCGAATCGCATTTGGTAGTTATTATTCATCACAAGATCTGACGTGTCGTTTGGGAAGAGGATAAAGCCAGGATGATCTTCGTGAGTATGTCGGTACACCGTTACATCACCCCTTACTTGCCGGCGATCTCTCATTGAGCTTTCGTGCGTCGGATCCGCGTACGCATTTGGGATCTCCACCTCAAGACGATAGCTGCGCAACGTCTTTCGACCATCATTTCGTAAGCTTACTCTGAAAGCGTAGTAATCGATCTGTCCTGCGTTGTCGCAAGATGTTCTGTATGACTCTATGACCGGAACTACTGAAGGCAGTGTCGGCTTCGGTGTTTGTAGCGCGAGAATTAGGTTAGCTACCCGCTCAACCAAGTCGAGCTTCACGGTCTGGTTGTGCATGCGTGACTCGTGATCCGCTTTGAATTCGGCCAGTAATGCCACCGGGAACTGGTCGCGTGTCGCTTCGTCGTCAACGATCTTGTTATGGGTTCCACACATTACGAGCAGATTCTCGTACGCGTTACGTTCGTCCTCGGTTTGACGGGCATCGTATCGCGGTCCATTGGGACTCTTGCCTTTGATGTGACAAATCTGGCCTGTTGGAACGCCGTATTCGGAATCTATGACAGGCAGCTCACAACCAGGGAACGCACACTCGTTTCCGCTCAGAGCAAAAAGTTTTTTGAGAGTGACATCGCTATATCCCATTTAGGCTTGGAAGTCCCTTCGTAACTTAATTTCCACGGCGCTTGAATAGGAGCCCTCCCTGACGGTCGGGCTAGTGCCCCGCTACGCGAGTCGTTCTCGAATATCAAGCAAGCCTTCCATGATCGGAATTTGATTATTGCCCCGCATATCGCACCTTCTCGTTTGCACAAATCGTTGCATTGACGAACAGTCTAAGATTGACTTGTTCGAGTGTGCAAACGGGGCGCTAGCCCGACCGTGAGGGAGGGCTCGGATCTTAATCCTGCCGTGAGAGATTTCGATGACAATGAGTTTCCGCTGGGTTACTTGATTACGTTCAGGTGTTACGGCACATGGTTACATGGAGACGAAAGAGGATCTTATCGGCGCAGCTCTAGCATAATATCTGGAGTGTTGAGCATTCCACCTCGGCCACGTCTGAAGCAAGCAGAAATCAAACAACTCGCACACGGGCCTGTTCGCCTCAATAGGAGACAGGGTGCGACTGTCGAACTGGCGGTTCGTGAAGTGTGTCTTCATCGAAAGTATCGCCTGCGGGCCATCAATGTCAGAAGCAATCATGTGCACACGGTCGTATCCGCATTGAGCGATCCTGAGCCGATTCTTGATGCTTTCAAATCGTATTCTACGAGGGCGTTGAGAGAAACCGCTCTTTTGGGTAAGAGCATTAAGCCCTGGGCACGGCACGGAAGCACGATCTATCTATGGAAAGAAAGAGACGTGGAAAAGGCCGTAGAGTATGTGCTGTTAGGTCAGGACCGTGAGTTCTCACTTGATTGAGCCATTTCTTGAGATCTGTTCATTGCTGAGCCCTCCCTTACGGCCGGGCTAGTGCCCCGCTTTATGCTGGCGCCTGCTTCACAGGCTCGGACGCATGAACTCCCCGCACGCGCCGAAACCATTCCTGAAACCGTTCAAAGTAAAGATAAACCACCGGCGTCAGGTACAACGTCAAGACCTGCGACACGATCAATCCACCGATTACCGCCAGTCCTAATCCTCTGCGCGCGGATGCTCCGGCGCCCCAACCGAGTGCGATCGGCATCGTCCCCATCAACGCCGACATCGTCGTCATCATGATGGGACGAAAGCGTACGACACACGCCTCGTAGATGGCTTCGTGGGGCGGCCGGCCTTCTCTTCTCTGCTTATCCAACGCAAAGTCGATCATCATAATGGCGTTCTTTTTCACGATTCCGATCAGCATGATCAATCCGACGAACGCATAGATGTCCAGCTCGCGATGGAAAATCAAAAGGGTGAGCAGGGCGCCCAAACCTGCTGACGGCAAACCCGAAAGAATCGTCAAAGGATGAATAAAGCTTTCATAGAGAATTCCCAGCACCAGATAGATCACCAGCACCGCGACCAACAACAGCAGGGTAAGATTCTGGAGCGACGATTGAAAGACCTGCGCCGAGCCCTGGAAAGTGGTGGTGATGGTTGCGGGCAAACTCTGCTTCGCCAATGTAGTGATCTGTTGGGTCGCCTGGCTCAGTGATACGCCGGGCCGCAGATTGAACGAGATCGTTGTGGCGGGCAGTTCGGCAAAGTGATTCACGAGCGCGGGCCCGACACCCTGGGAAAAGGTCGCCACCGTGCTTAGCGGCACCAATTGGCCCGTAGACGCATGGATGTAGAGCTTGCCCACTGCCACCGGATCCTGTTGAAGCTCCGGCTTGACCTCCATGATTACCTGATACTCGTTCGTGGGCGAATAAATTGTCGAGATCTGTCGCGAGCCAAACGCCGAGCCCAGCGCCGTCTCGATCTGGGCGACGGTGACGCCCCGCGCCGCGGCTTGCTTCCGATCAATGTCGACGTTGATCTGGGGAGTATTAACCTGCAGATTGCTGTTCACGTCCTGAATCGTCGGCAATTCGCGCATCTTTTTTTCCATGAGGTTGGCGCTGTCATAGAGTTCACCCGTGCTCGCCGCCTGCAGAGTGACCTGATAAGTGCTGCGCGAAAATTGGCCGCCGATATTCAAAGAGGGTGGATTCTGTAGCGTCACGCGCAATCCAGGTTCGCGCGAGAGTTTCGGTCTCAGCTCTTCGACTACTTCGTCGGCGCTGAGCTTGCGCTGATTGAGTGGTTTGAGTCCGATGAAGATCGTGCCGCTGTTGCCGCCGGAGTTCCGGCCGCCCGCGCCCACCGTCGAAGCGTAGGACTGCACATTGGGATCGTTCTTGATGATTTCCGTGACGGCATTCTGATGCCGGATCATGTCGTCAAGCGAGATGCCCTGTGCTCCTTCGGTGCTGCCCAGCAACAGCCCGCTATCGCCGCTGGGAATGAAACCTTTGGGCACCACGGTGAACAGATAGACCGTCACGCCGGCCAGGACCACACTAATCGTTACGGTGAGCAGTGAATGTGCCAGCACACGCCGGAGCGTCCATTCATAGGCATGTAAGACCCGGTTATAAAAACTCTCTGTGAAACCCCACCAACCCTTTCGGGCTGCCTTGCCACCGTCTTCATGCAGCGCGTTCTCGCGAATCGCAGACGCTTTAAGCAAGCGGCTGGCGAGCATCGGCGTCAGTGTCAACGAAACAAGTCCTGAAACGAGAATCGCGACGCTAATGGTGATGGCAAACTCGCGAAACAGCCGGCCCAGGATTCCGCCCATAAAGAGCACCGGAATAAATACCGCGACCAGAGAAACCGTCATCGAAACAATCGTGAAGCCGATCTCGCGCGAGCCGCTCAGCGCCGCCTGCATGGCGCTCTCGCCTAACTCGATGCGGCGCACGATATTTTCCAGCATCACGACTGCGTCATCCACGACAAATCCAACCGATAGGGTTAGCGCCATCAGCGACAAGTTGTCGAGGCTGAAGTTCAGCATATACATTGCCGCAAACGTGCCGACGATCGAAGTAGGCAGGGCCAGAGTGGGAATGATCGTGGCGCGCACGTTTCGCAGGAACAGAAAGATAACCATTACGACCAAAGCAATCGCCAGTAACAGCGAGAACTGTACATCGCCAACGGACTGACGAATCGAGATCGAACGATCATTGAGCACGTCGAGATTTACCGATGCCGGCAACTGCTGTTTGAATTGCGGCATGAGGGCGCGAATGGCGTCGACCACGGCGACTGTGTTCGTGCCGGGCTGACGCTGGACGGCCATCGTGACGCTGCGCCTTCCATTAAACCAACTTGCTACCCGGTTGTTCTCGACGCTGTCGAGGACATTGGCCACTTGATCGAGACGCACCGGTGCGCCATTGCGATAGGCCACAATCAATGGTCGAAACTCAGCGGCGTTCTTTGGCTCGACATTAGTCTGCAAAGTCAGATTTGTGTATTTGCCATAGAGTGATCCCGTGGCGGTGTTTGGATTGCCGTTTCTTATCGTGGTGGCCACTTCATCGACACCGATGCCCCGATCGGCCAGCGCCGCCGGATCGATTTGCACACGCACCGCGTACTTCATGGCGCCGTAGACCTGAACCTGTGACACGCCTTCCACCATCGAGATGCGCTGGGCGATCAGCGTCTCGGCGTATTCATCAACCTGTGGCAGCGACACCACGTCCGAGTTGAGCGCCATAAACAGAATCGGACTGTCGGCGGGATTGACTTTGCGCAGACCCGGCGGAGCCGGCATCCCCGAAGGCAGCTGTGGCAGCGCGGACGAGATCGCGGTTTGCACATCCTGCGCGGCGGCATCAATGTTGCGGCTGAGGTTGAACTGCAGAGTGATTGAAGTCGAGCCCTGGGAGTTCGTCGAATTAATCGAGTCGATGCCGGCGATGCCTGAAAACTGTCGCTCGAGCGGTGTCGCTACCGACGCGGCCATGGTCTCGGGATTCGCACCCGGCAGGCTCGCGCTGACATTGATGGTCGGGTAATCGACGGTGGGCAGATCGCTGACCGGCAGTGATTCGTAGCCAATGAAACCAAACAGAACGATTCCAACCATTACCAGCGTCGTGGTAATGGGGCGATGAATGAAGAGCTCAGAGATGCTGGGTCTCTGTTTTGAAGTCTTTGAAGAATTCGATTCTTTTTTCGGCTGATCGTTCATGGTCCGGGTGCTTGCGATATCCTTGTTCAGCCGCATAGCGGCGCAACATCTATAGCCCTCCCTTCAGAGAGGAAATCGTAGCTCTGAGCGAAATGTTTCTGGCGCCCATAAATGGGCTAAGAAGCTAGAGAGCCTCCAGGCTATAAACATTTCGTGCCAAACGGCACTTCAAACCAACAACTACGCCTCGACTGCGGCCGTCTCCCGGCTGCGCGCCCTTCTCTGCTGAAACCATTCCTGCATCCGTTCAAAGTACAAATAAATCACCGGGGTCAAATACAAAGTGACGACCTGCGAAACGCACAGGCCACCGACGACGGCCAAACCCAAACCCCTTCGCGATTCAGCACCGGCGCCCCAACCAAGAGCGATCGGTAACGTTCCCATCAGCGCGGCCATCGTGGTCATCATGATCGGACGGAATCTGATCAGGCAGGCCTGGAAGATTGCCTCTTCCGCGGGCTTACCCTCTTCTCTCTGTGAAGTAAGCGCAAAATCGATCATCATGATCGCGTTCTTTTCGACGATGCCGATCAGCATAATCAGGCCAACAAAGGCGTATACGTCCAGCTCACGACCAAATACCAGCAAGGTCAGCAGAGCTCCCAGGCCGGCCGACGGCAGCCCCGACAAAATCGTGAACGGATGGATAAAGCTTTCGTAGAGAATTCCCAGCACCAGATAGATCACCAAAACCGCTACCAGCATCAACAAGGTAAGATTCTGCAGCGATGATTGAAAGATTTGGGCCGTGCCCTGAAAGCTGGTCGTAATCGTCGCAGGCAAAGTCTGTTTAGCAAGGCTCTGTACCTCATCCGTGGCCGCGCTCAAGGAAACTCCCGCCCGCAGATTGAACGAGATCGTGGCCGAAGGCAGCTGACTGAGATGATTAACCAGCAGCGGTCCGACGCTGCGCGACAAAGTCGCCACCGTGCTCAGCGGAACCAAACGGCTCTGCGTCGATTGACCCGAAACGGACTGGCCCACCGGCGACTGTGATGAAGTGCCACTCTGCGCTGTCGACTGAACCGGCGTATTTTGAAGTTGGGTCGATTGACTTGCCGAGGCGGGAGATGCGGTCGAATGAATATATAGCCGGCCTAACGCCGAGGGATCCTGTTGATACTCAGGCTTAACTTCCATGATCACCTCGTATTCGTTCGAGGTGGCATAGATAGTTGAAATCTGTTTCGTGCCGTAGGCATCGTTAAGAGCGTCCTCGATTTGCTGGGCACTGATGCCAAGGGCGGAGGCTTTATCGCGATCAATGTCGACGTTGAGCTGCGGGTTCCGAGTTTGCAGATCGCTGGTCACGTCCAGCAACTGCGGTAGCGCGGCCATCTTTCTTTGCAACGCATCGGCATTCGTATACAGCTCGTTCCGATCGGCGCCCTGAAGCGTCAACTGGTAAGGGCTCTTGGTTACCTGCCCACCGACCTGAACCAGCGGAGGGTTCTGCAGGAAGATTCGGATTCCGGGCACGGCAGCAAGTCTGGGTCGCAGATCTTCGATAATTACTTCCACGTCCTTGCGCCGTTGCGCGATTGGTTTCAGGAGTACCAGAATGTTGCCAGAGTTGCTGGCAGCGCTAACATCGCTCTGTCCAACAGTTGATAAAACTCCGACGACGTTTGGATCGGCGCGAATAAGATCAACTATCTGCTCCTGATGTCGGGACATCTCTTCGAAAGAGATGCCTTCGGCGGCTTCCGTATAGCCCACAATGCGGCTGGTGTCATCGTTGGGAATGAACCCTTTCGGGATCACATAAAAGAGACCAATGGTAACCAGAAAGAGCGCCCCGCAAATCAACATTGTTAGCGCGCGATGCTCGAGCACGAGTTGCAAAGTCCAACGATAGCCGTCCAACAACCATTCATACGCACGTTCTGTCTTTTGCCACCATTTGCCCTTTGCTGGGAGCGCGGACGTCCCGTCCGCATCTTCTTTTTGAGAGGTGCCCTCCCTGACGGTCGGGCTACTGCCATCTTCTTCTGCATCGTCATCTCGATGTCCGATCGCTTTCAACAGACGACTGCACAACATCGGAGTCAGACTCAACGAAACAAAGCCCGAAACTAAAATCGCGACGCTGATGGTGATGGCGAATTCCCGAAAGAGCCGGCCGAGAATACCGCTCAGAAAAAGTACCGGAATGAAGACGGCCACCAGCGACACGGTCATCGAGATGATTGTGAACCCGATTTCCCGCGAGCCCTTCAGCGCCGCTTCCATCGCGCCTTCGCCTCCTTCCATGCGTCGCACAATGTTTTCCAGCATTACGACTGCATCGTCTACGACAAATCCGACTGAAAGTGTCAGCGCCATCAGAGACAGATTGTCGAGGCTGAAGCCCAGCATATACATCACGGCAAAGGTGAAGACGATCGAGGTCGGCAACGCCAGCGTAGGAATAATCGTCGCCCTTACGTTGCGAAGGAAAATGAAAATAACCAGGACCACCAGACCGATCGCCAGGAGCAGCGAGAACTGAACGTCGTTGACGGATTCGCGAATCGACTCAGACCGGTCGTACAAAACGTCCAGCTTGATCGAAGCCGGGAGTTGCTGGCGAAACGTCGGCAGCAGGTTGCGAACGGCGTCAACGACGGCAACAGTGTTCGTTCCCGGCTGCCGCTGCACGGTCAAGGTAACGACCTGCTGGCCGTTGTAACGGGTGGCCAGACGATTGTTCTCGACGCTGTCGACGACGTCGCCCAGATCTCGCAGCACTACAGGAGCACCGTTGCGATAGGCGACAATCAACTGACGATACCCCTCGGCGTTCGTGATCTGCCCATTGGCCTGAACTGTCAGATTCGTATGAATGCCATAGAGCGTGCCGACGGGAAGATTCGTGTTACCGCGCTGCAAGGCGGTTGCGACATCGTCGATGCCGATGCCACGGCTGGCCAGGGCCGACGGGTCGACCTGGACTCGCACGGCATACTTTTGCTCGCCGGTAACCAATACCTGGGCGACGCCGCTGATCGTTGAAAGCCTCTGCGCCAGGGTGGTATCGGCGTACTCGTTCACCTGCGAGAGTGGTAAGGTGGGCGAACTCACCATTAGATACACGATTGGCTGGTCGGCGGGATTTACCTTCTTGAGCGTCGGCTGACTGGGCATGCCCGGTGGCAGTTGGCGCGCCGAAGCCGAAATTGCTGTTTGCACATCCTGTGCGGCTGCATCGATGTTGCGGCTCAGATCGAATTGCAGAGTTATTTGAGTGTTGCCGAGTGTACTGGTCGAACTGACTGTATTGAGTCCGGCGATGGTTGAGAATTGCCGTTCGAGCGGGGTTGCGACTGAAGAAGCCATCGTTTCAGGGCTGCCGCCCGGAAGCTCGGCAGTAACCTGGATGGTTGGGTAGTCAACATTCGGCAGATCGCTGACGGGCAGGGAGCGGTAGCCGATAAAGCCGAACAAAACGATCCCTGCCATGATGAGAGTGGTCGTGATCGGCCGGTGAATAAATAGTTCCGACATTGGTTTACCCGTCTCAAAACTTTGGGGAGCGAAACGAAAGCATGTAAACGCAAAGGCCGCAAAGGTTTTCGCCAAGGCTCGCAAACACTTCTTCCATTGCGTAACTTTGCGAAAACCTTTGCGACCTTTGCGTTAATTTGATCTATGAAAACTCATTGATTCGAGTTTCCACCGCCACCGCGCCTCCCGCCTTGGCCCTGATTACTCTGGTCACCCTGATTACCTTGACCACTCTGACCACGATTACCCTGTCCGCCCTGGCCCTTAGGCTGGACTTTAGCTCCCGGCACCAGACGCAGTTGCCCATCGGTCACCACCTGCTCGCCGGGCTTTAACCCATCATCGATCACAGTCATGGTGTCGGCAGCCGCGCCCGGCTTGATGACTCTCATTTCGGCGGTCGAATCAGGCTTGACCACGTAGACATAGGATTTGTCCTGACCAATCTGAACGGCTTGAGATGGAACCACGATCGCGCCACTCTGAATCCCCAGCGTGAGTACGACATTAACGAACTGACCCGGATAAAGACGACGGTCATCATTCTGGAACGTGGCTTTCAAACGCACCGTTCCCGTGGCCGCATCGACAGTGTTGTCAACCAGAGATAATTTCCCGAACGCGTGATTTGCCTCGTCCCCGGGAATAACTACTTCGGTTGCGAAACGGGTCGAACTAGCGTATTGGCGAATGCGCATCAAGTCTTTCTCAGGCACAGCAAAAGTCACATAGATGGGAGCTGAGGTCGTGATCGTAACCATCGGAGTCGTGTCGTTCGCCCGCACCAGATTGCCGGCGGTCACTGCGAGGTTGCCGGTCTTCCCCGCGAGCGGCGCGCGAATGGTTGTGTAGCTCAGTTGCACGCGCGCATTTTCGACGACGGCCTGCTCGGCTTTTTGCGCCGCCAGCAGATTAGCCACCGACGATCTGTCAGCGCGCACCGTTGCCTCGTCGGACTGCAACTTGGCGTTGGCGTTATCGTATTCTTCGCGCGAGATCACACCCGATTCGATCAGTCTGGCGTCGCGGTTAAGAATTGTCCGGGAGTTATTAGCAGTCGCCTGGTCTTTGGCGACGATGTCGTTGCCCTGTCTGACTGCGGCCATCGCTTTTAAGAGGTTCGCCTCCGCCTCGTTAAGGGCGGCCTGCAACGGCCGTGGGTCGATCGTGAAAAGCAGATCGCCTTTCTTCACTTCCTGTCCCGGAACGAAAGCAACTCGCATCAGCGTCCCTTCGATCTGTGAGCGAACCGCAATTGTCGACACCGGTTCCACGTTTCCAATGGCCTTGATTTGAAGCGGCACATCCTGCTGGGTAACGAGCGCGGTCTCAACGGGAACGACCTCGCCGCGACCTGCGGCTTTCGGAGTTGAACGATCGCCGAGGAAACGCCAGAGCAAGACCAGCAGGAGGACCAGCACCAGCACGCTGACAATCTGGACTATTCGCGCACGGGTCCGGTTGGGTCGCCTGGCAGACACCCTGACCTGAGTTGATTTGCTGGAAAGCTTATCGGCCGGCGGTTCGGTGGCAGCGGCCGATCTATTCGGCAACTCCCTTGAGATTTCGTCTTCCATTGCGCATCTCTATGGCCTTTTTTGAGCCGGCGAACAACAGTACGCCCAGCCGCGCGAACACAGGCAAACACGACTCAGCTGCAAGACGCGCTTTTGTGGGCTCAAAATCCGGGGGGTTCAATCTATGATTGCATAATTATTAACGACGGGCCAAACACTTTGGTTACGACTAGCCGCTGGTGGTGTCGGATGTTTAGGGCAGTTTGAAAGTCTGTGATTGGCGGCATGCCTCGGATTACGGTCCCCACAGTCCGGCCCAGCCTCTTCAGACGGCTTTCCCGAAGGGTTAATAGACCACCGCCTTTTAGCGCTGTGTCAGACGTGGCGTTGGCGATTAGTGCGCTTCAGCCCGCTTTTGAAATCACCGTGTCAACACACATGGCACAGCATTCACGTTAAGCCAATCCAGGCGAAGAAACGCCCGCTGACGAAAGCGTGCTGGTCGATTCTGTGGCACTGGAAACACGATTACATTCAGCCAATCCAGAAGATTCGCGCTGAGCTGGAGCGCAACAGATCCTACCGAGCGGTCTGGGGCTTCACTTTCGCCGAGTGCAAAGTACTCAATTCTCTTTGACGGCAAGGACTGGAATTCTTATTCGATCGCAGATGGCAGTACCGTGAACCTGACGAAAAGTCTCGCGCATCACGGAAAATGTTTTACCGCGGGTACTCGCCGTTTGATACAAGTCAGGGCTTGCACCGCCAACCAACCTGGCGTGCAAGTGAAATGGACTGTAGAGGGCGCTCCGGGATCTCAGCAGAAAAAAGACGGCCGTTGATGGCCGCCTTTCCAGTCTTACCGAGCTCTGCTTGATAGTTGGGTTCGTGACGTATAGCTTACTGCGCGTCGAAATTATAGATGAGGACTCCCGTCACTTTTACCGGTTCGCCATTCAAACGGGTTGGAGCGAAAGTCGCCTGCCGCGCCGCGCCCACTGCCGCCGACTGCAACAACGGATGACCAGACACCGCGTGCGCCGAAATGACTTTGCCGCTCTCGTCCACAATAATCTGAACTGTCACTGAGCCCGAGGCCCGCGCCGATCTGGCGATCGCGGGGAAAGGCGGTTGGGGCAGACTTGTAGCCTTGCCATTGAGGATCCCACCAGAGATCGGGGCTCGCAGTCCGGCCTCAATCGAGGCCTCTTCTTTGGGCTCCTCTTTTTCTGTCTTCAGAATCTGGCCGTCCATAGCGCTGACCCAGACATATGTAGCGGTAGTCTTTTCGCCTTCAGTAATAATCACGACATGATAGAACACTTTGTCGCCATCGCGACCCAGGCTGCACGCGAGAACTTTGCCGGGCACCAGACTGGTGGCGATCTGAATCGCCCGATCCATTGAAAGAGTCGCGCCACGAACCAGGTCGGCCTGCCGGCGAGTCTTTTCTTGGCCTGCTCGTTCTTCCAGGTCCTGTCTCCGCTTCATTTCGATCCCACCAGAGGTATCTCCGGCCTTTTTACGTTCCAAAACCTCACGTTTGACGCGATCTTCGATTTGTCTTTGTAAATCCAGTTGTCCTGGCTCCGCGTCGAAATTCATTTCCACGCTGATGAACATGGAAACCGGTTGCCCATCCTTGATGGCCGGTTCGAAACGCATTTTGCTCGCGGCTTCAATGGCGCTTTGATCAAGCGAGGGATAAAGCGACTTTTTTACCTGTATGTTCTGGGGCAGGCCTTCGTGATCAACCGTTAACGTCAACACCACCGTTCCGGTAATCTTCTTTTCGCGAGCATCAAGCGGGTATTCCGGCTCAACGCGATAGATCACTTTAGCCTTGCGATCAGTCTGAGGCTTTGCAGTTTCCCCCGCGCTCTGTTGTGCGGCACGCTCGCTTTCGGCCGCGTTCAGCGTGTCCATTTCGGCGATTTGTTTGCGCAAGTCTTTCATGAGTGACTCGTCAGCCGGCCGCGTTTTTTCCAACTGGGTGAGAGTCTCGCGCAGCTCCTGAATCCCCTTTTCTTTTTGCCCTCTCTGAGCGTCGTACTGCTGCATTATCCGCTCATGCAGTTCCAAATTCCGCTGCACTTCGAGCAGGCGCGCCTCGGCTTCCGCGCGTTGTGATTCCGGCGTTGTCTTCAGCTTCTCTTTTAAATCGCGCGCCGCGCGCACGAGCACTTCGTGTTCTTGCTCGTGCTTCTGTCGTTCAGCCTTTTCCATGGGCGCCGTTGCAGCCGGTTCCTGGCGGTCAATGTCGAGAGCCAACGCGAACGAGGTCGCCGCGACGCACGGAGTTACCAGCAGCAAGGTGGCCGTGACCAGCATGAGCTTTCTCCGTCGCGCGGTCAGCTTTGATGTCTTGAGCAGTGACATGATTCGTACCTCCAGAATGTCCGACTCGCTGATTCCTATAGTCGTGTCGACTGCGAGACGGCGCTCGAGTGGCGCCGCACCGATTAGTCGCACAAGTGAACGTACATAGGCCTCAGCTTTAAGAAGTTTTGTGGTGACCGATTCGTCACAACAAAGTTCGCGGGTCTGCTTGATCCGCCGGCGCAGCAGCGCCGCGGCGGGATGGAAAGACAGTGGCAGGTAAATTATTTCGTAAATCAGGTTCGCCAGATAGTCGCGCCTGGCGACGTGCACCAGTTCATGGCCAATTGCAGAGGTCAGTACTTCCCGGTCAAGTTCAGTCAGCAGACCAGCGGGTAGGATGATCAATGGATTCAAGATGCCGACAGTGATTGGTACTGGTACCGAGGACGAGCAGAGGATGCGCACTCGTTCCACGCCGATTACCTTCCGGCAGGTTTCGATAATCTCTTTGACCGGCCCGGAGAATTCGCAATCGTAGGCAGTTTGGACGATGGTCTTTGTTCGGCGCCACGCCAGGACTAATTGGCCGCCACGGTACAGAAGAAAGATTCCATATAGCGTCATCAGCACTATTGCCAAACGCTGGTTCAGGTGCAGCCCGCCGGCCAGAACATTTCGCCGGGTCAATCCGGCCGTCTGCGTCGTCTGGTTTTCTTCTGTGACCGTTGGTTCAAACGAATCCAGATCGGGTGAATAGATCGAGGTGATAAAAACGGGCGCTGTAGCACTTTCGATCGACTGTGGTTCTGACATCAAGCGCGTTTTAACCAGCCGCGCCGGACCGAACAGGGGTAGAACAAAAGCCAGGACTAATGTTGCTATCCACAGCGCATGCCGGTAGCGGGCCGCAGTCCCGTGCAACAACCAATCACACACAATGGCGAAACCTGCGACCAGCGCGATCTGCCACGAGGCATTCAAGAGAAACGTCAAAACCAGTTGCGCCCCGGTTCTCATTTTTTTCCTTCGCGGTTCTCTTCCAGCAGCTTTTGCAGCCGCTCGAGTTTTTTCGGCGTCAGATGCTTTGTCTCCATCAGGCTCATGACCAGACTTTCCGCCGAGCCGCCAAACAAGCGCTCGACGATGTCGCTCATGTGCTGGCCGACAACCTGGCTGCGACTAACCGCGGGCTTATAAAAATAGGCCCGGTCTTTCAGCGTCCGCTTCGCTTTGCCCTTACGATGAAGAATATTGAGCATGGTCTGGACCGTGGTATAGGCAAGTTCGCGCTGCAAATGCTGCTGCACGGTTTGCACGTTGGCCGCCCCCACTTCCCAAAGGACGTGCATGATCTCCAGTTCCAGCGGTGTTAGATTTTCAGTTTTTCGTCGCGCCATCAATCCAATCGACTCCTAAGAGCTTAGGAGCATAGGCGAAGGTTGTCCGGTTGTCAACTAAATTGTTAGGAGTGCCGGAAGCCCAACCGTCAGAGAGGGCCGCGACACATCCATGGAGCTGTGGAAAGAATGGGAGCCCTCCCTGACGGTCGGGCTTCTGACTCAGAACTCGATCAGCACTTCCGCGAATCGAAATCACACGGCGATCATTACCAACGTCAAACCACCTTGGGCGTGGCCGTCAGCTCCGGTTTGAGTAAGATGAAAGATGTAACCCGCCCCGAGATCGGCGCCCGACAAGTCCGCGACGAACTCGGCATGAGTCAATTGGGCGGGGGCTAATTCAATCTTCGCTTCAAAGCTTCGATGTTCGCCGCTATGCGAGTGGTCACTAACTTCAGCTTTCCGAAATTCTCGGAGCTCAAACTTGAAGCCAGCCGGTGGCGCGGTCGAGAGTTCGCGAAACCCTTTTACCTTTTTAGCTCTGGTCAGCACCGTCTTACGCACGAAGCCGTTGGGTTTCAAATCCAGTACCGCTCTAAGAGTCACCTTTTGGGCTTTCTTCGCATGCGGATTCACAGTAGTAACACTGAAACCGCAGGGGCCTGGTCGACGGGCCGCGCCGGGACCACCGCACGGGACTATGCAGATGTTGTGTTGCGCGACATGCTGATCGCCGGGAACGAAGAAGCTACTATTGTCCGGTATCAGATTGTCGGGGTAAGACCGAGCGATCAAACACTTATGTCCGGAACTTTGTGGACTGGAAGGCGGCGCCCCTTGTGGAGGCGCGAAGTCAATCTCCTGCATGCCACTACTGCCCTCTGCCGGCAAAGGTGAACCAATAGCTTGTATCTTAAAGGTGCTGGCGGGATCGTTAGGGACCATGGCAAGCGAAGGATTACCAACCCAAAGTTCGACGGTGATACTCTCGGAGCCCGAAAAGACACAATTGCTTGCGGCCGCCTTTCGGTGAAACGTCACTTGAACCGGGTTGACCTGACCGGGATCCGCTTTGTCCGGACCCGAAGTGGGACCAACCAGGCTGATGTCCGGGCTGAGCCACCAGACGCTGTTGGGATTGTGTGTGCCACCGTCACCTGAAACTGCTTCCATGAAGATACAAGTGTCGCCGGCAAGACCAGGATCGTTGGGCATGACTGGAACTCCTTTCAGAGGTATGAGCGTTGTTAAGGTACCGTGATGCGGACAGTATGCCTCTGGTCCAAAGAAGAGTCCAGAGTTTTGAGTGCTAAGGATTTTTCTTTTGCACGAGGACTTGAAAGGAAGCGGCCAGACCGTGCGGCATGATCATTTCACGCGCACTGGTCCTGAGGCGCAAGGCATCCAACTCGGTTGTCTTGCTCGCCAGGAATTCCAATTCATCGATGATTCCTTCACAAAGGAGAAATTGATCCAGTCGCTCATGCCGCAAGGCTTCCAAACCGGCACGCGCGCCAGCCTCGTGAATTTGGTTCCAGTCAATCGTAGTTGTCAGATCCTGTGTGCCCGGAGTGGCCAGGAGGTCATCAACCAGTCTATGCCGGCGAAAAGCTCTTAACGTTCCTTCATGCCGGTGCGGCGCGTTCAATAATTCGTCTCGGCCAGCGCCGTAGTCCACCGTGATCACAAACCCGCGCGTCAACGCTGCGGCTGCTCGAGCGAGAAAGTCTTCAGCCGCGAGGTTGATCTCGGCAATCTGACCTTCAGCAAGTTGTAATCCGACGCGTTGGCAATAGTCCTGTGCGGCGTTGTCTGGATCACATTCGACCGAGACAAAACTTCCGCGGTCAAATCCTACGCAAATCTCGCGCAGTCGCCCGGCGCGCACCGTGATTCGGTGCACCGGAAACGCATCGACGAGTTCATTTGAAAAGACAATCCCCGCGCCGGCTGGCTGGGAAACTTCCGACAACCGTTCAAATCTGACGCGATCCGCAAAATCGGCCAGCCGATCTGCGACCCGCAGCCTGCAGGCAGCACTGATCTCGTCGATGACATAAGTCGTGGCGGCCAAGACATGAGAATGGCGCGCCTGAAGCGCAGTCAGAACTCCGTGCGCAAACTCGCCGGAGCCGGCGCCCACTTCAATGATGATCCATGAAGACGGCCCGCCGAGTTCGACGAACAACTGCGAGAAATATCGTGCAAAGGTCGCGGCAAAAAGCGGACTGGTTTCCGGCGCGGTGCGGTAATCGCCGGCGCGCCCCTGTCGAACGCCGGCCGCGCGACAATAATAGCCATCGCGATCGTCATAGAGTGCGGCGGCCATCCAATCGCGAAAACTGATCGGCCCTTCCTGCTCAATCCGCGCCCGCAGACGCGCAGTCAGCGACTCGTTCTTGCTTTCTAACTCAGCAGAGACTTTCATTGCTGCGCAACCGTTCCCTTCGCCCTCTTCGTTTTGGGGTTGGACAGAACACTGGCGTCGAATCACGGTTCGCGCCCTGCCCTGACTCCACTCAAAGTGTCGGCGAATATGATTGCTAATATTAGTCCGATTCAGGTTCAGACTTTTCCAGCAGCCGGGTCGTATGATCCGTCACGACGCTTGGAGGTTGGACGATTTCGGCAGTTTTCGGACGCGCTCTCCAGCCGGTAGTCGGCGATGCGCTTGTTTGAGGCAGAGCTGTGACGCGCACGGGTGCTGGTGGAATCGCAGCCGGAGCATAGTTGGAAGGCATCACGAATTGTCGTGGAGATCCTTCTTCAAACAGCGCCGCAAAAAGCATGCGCAAGGGACCAGCTACAAAGGTGAGGATGGCGGCTGCGGCCGCGAAAAACTCAAAGGCTGTTCCAATGCGGCTTGGCGCATAATTCGCAAATATTACCAGCAACGGCACCAGCACAACGCCAAGTAGAAACAACATAGCGCCCTGCTTAACGCCTTTCCTTCGCGGCGAAAGTTTTGTTTCTCCATCTGCTCCTTCATAGCGCGGCAGCATGCCACGATGGGCCAGTAAAACCATCGCGCCTTCGAGCGGAAATCCACAGCGCGCGCAGAAGCGCATTGAGTCCGTAGCCTGTTGTTGACCGCATTGTGGGCAATACATGTTTCAGCTCTTGGATTCTAATCTTTTTTCGCTGCTCGTAGAATTTCAAATGTCGCCCAGGCTCGGCCCTGATGATGCTCCGCGCGCGCCAGCGTGTCCAGCAATAACGGCACTAGTTGCGTAAGGCCCGACGGCGACATGATTTCTTTTACGAGGTCCAGATCGCTCTTGAATAATTGGAAGCCACGCTTACGCGTCGCTTCGACTTCATCAAGATAGCCCGTAACTTTGTCCGCCGTCGGCAAAGCCTCCGGCAGAGTCCATTCGAACGGGTCGTCCCAAAGATTAGCGGTAATGCCGCCAAACATCTGTTCGACCACCGCAGCGCTGCGTAGCAAGTGTTCCCCACATGAATGCAGCGGCAAGGAATTCGACTTCCCGGGTGGCTGCTGATACAGCAAATCAGGCGAAATCGCCTGGATCAATTTGTGCGAATCGCTGTGGAGCCGAGCAAACTGCCGGTTAAGACCCTCGATGAATTTGTCCATTGCTCATTGACCCGGGCGGTAAATTCTATCAATGAGCGAATGTGAAAGCGAACCAATTAAGCCAGCCAGAGAAACAAAGACCAGCTCGACAAGAACCAGATCGAGTTGTCCGTGCGGAATTGACCGCTATTGTCCGCGAGAGGCAGTATTCATCCGTGGCTCATCATCAAAATCACTTTGCAGTTTCCATTCGGCTGTCGCTTCCAACGGCAAGTACCTGCCTTTCTTTTTATCAAACGCACGCTCTCGCGCGGCGACGTAGAGACGCAGTGCTAACAAAAGGATTCCCAGCGCAGTTACGATCCAGATGATCGTCCAGATGACAGCCGGTATGCCGGTGGCGGCGGCCATATTGGCCGCATCCGACGGCGTCGCTACAGCCAGGGGCGATGACAGAAAGAAGACCGTTTTCAAATCGAGCAGGGCGTTCAGCACGCATTGCACGGCCAGCAGACTCAGCACAAAAGTGGCAACGCGCAGGCTCGCAAATCGCGCCACGGCAAACAAACCACCTGCTAATACGAGGCCCGCGAAAAACGTGAATGGAATCCCCGCCAGCGAACGCCACGATCCGGCCACCATCGGGGTGATAAGGCCGAATAAAGTGGTAAGGATTAGGATCAGCACTGCCGAACCAGCCAGCACCATGCGCGCGGCCACGGCTCTGCGAATCAAAACCAGCAGGAGTGAGCCAAAAGCCATTGCGCCTAGATAGCCCGCACTCGAAACGAGCATTCGCGAAAACATGCCACCCTGCGTCGTATAAGTTTCGCCGCTGGCGTTCATTGCCACGCTCAGGCTCTGCACCGAATTACCGGTGACGAGCGCCGCCAGGGCGTGTCCGCCTTCGTGAATGAAGGTCACGAAAATGCGGAATGGGTAACTCAGAACGTCGGCGTAGGGAATAAACCACAACGCGATCGAAAGAACCGCCGCGAACAGGAGCGTCAACGCCTGGGGGCGCGCATCCTGGGAAATTCCATATTTCATGACTCAACCTCCGCCAGTAACACAGATTTCAATCTGTGAACCTTAATGATGAACTTCACAGACAAAGTCTGCGCCACATGCCAGGATCATGAACGTCAATCGCGCTTAGCTTGTTCCCGGCTGATTTTCTTCACGACGGTAGTCGCCTGATTTTCCGCCGGTCTTCAGCTCGAGCCGTACGTCGCTAATCGTCATTGATTTGTCCAGCGCCTTGCACATGTCATAGATCGTTAACGCGGCCACCGAGACTGCGGTTAGGGCTTCCATCTCAACTCCCGTCTGCGCCCGCGTGGTGACTTCGGCTTCCAGTCGCACGCCCTCGTCGACCAGCTCAGCCCGGACTTCAACGTGCGTCAGGGGTAAGGGATGGCAGAGCGGAATCAGATCGGCAGTTCGTTTAGCGGCCACAATTCCGGCCAGACGAGCCGTCTCTAGCGGGTCGCCCTTGGGCGTGGTTTGATTCCGAATCGCGTCCACGGTGGCGGGCGACATCAGAACGCGCGCTGAGGCGATGGCCCGGCGCGTAGTGATTGGCTTCTCGCTGGTGTCGACCATTTTGGCCCGGCCGTGTTCGTCGATGTGGGTTAGTTCACTCATCCAATCCCCACTGAAAAATCTAAACGCAAAGGAACGCAAAGGTTTTCGCAAAGGGCACAAAGGTTTTTCATAGATTGTTGACTATCCTTCTGATGCCATCTTTCATGTGAAGAACATTGAAATTCAAAAGTAGGGCCAACCGCAAGTCTGACAATCTCAAATACGTTAGAACCTGAGCAAAATGAATCTCAGCCAGGGCTTCGATGGACTTCACCTCAATGATCAATTTACCTTCGACGAGCAGATCAACGCGATACCCGCATTCGAGTTTCACCGACTGATAAACGAGAGGAAGGGGCTTCTGCGCCTCCACTCGTAAGCGCGACTTAATCAATTCATAGTTTAGACATGCCTCGTAAGCCGACTCCAACAATCCTGGACCAAGCGCGGAATGCACTCGCATTGCACAGCCCACAACTGAATGTGAGAGTTCGTTTTCAGTCACCTTGCGTCCCTTTGCGAAAACCTTTGCGTTCCTTTGCGTTTAGATCGCAACGTCCCCCTCATTCAAGACTGCACGAACGATCAACGTATTCCCTCCCAGCAAAACTTCATCCGACGCCAACTCTGCAGTCCATCGTTCCTTTCGTTTGGCCGCCGGCGTTAGACGAGCAATCATGCGAATCAACAACACAATCGGCCAGTAGAGCCAGGCGTTTGATTTGGGCTTATCCCGATACACTCGCACGATTCGAAATCCATACTTTTCGAGGATGTAACGTAGTTCGGAATAGCCGATCGGATTCACGTGCGCCGCGATCTCTTCCCGATTGTCGTATTCAGCGCGCAGCCGCGCGACATGCGCGTGCGTCATGGGCTTGAAATGCGATGTGTAACCGTAGAGTAGCCACTTGAAACGTTCTTCGATATTCAGAATGTTGGGGACGCTTACTATGACCGTTCCACCAGGCCTTAGCACGCGCGCGAACTCTCGAATTGCCTGTTGCGGATTTTCTATGTGCTCCAGGCCTTCGAGGCAAGCTACAAAATCGAATAAGTGGTCCCCAAAGGGCAGTTCGCCATTTAGATCGCCCTGGCGCATGGCAACACCCTCCAGTCGAAAAATCTCCGGGTAGAGATCGCAGCAGCTCACTGAAAATCCCGCGGCAATCAGACGGGCCGCCAGAGCTCCCTCTCCCGCAGGTACATCGAGCAGCGCGCCGCGATCCTCCTTTTCCAGGATCCCGACGACCGTGTCGTGAATGGCTTCATGGGCCAGCGCCGCCGCCGCTGAATTCCTGGGAGACTTTTCGCCGGCAATTTCTGGGCTGGATGGCATTAGGTTAGGAAAACTGTTCCTCTCGTCCGGAAAGCTTGCAGGCCGGCCGTCAAAGCTCGAAAGAATCTACTGATTTGGCCGAGCATAACAGAATAATCCTTCGTCGAAAATCCGCTTGCCGCTTTGCTCTCGTAAAGTTCCTGATTTTCAAGTTCATCAGAGTCTTCCGCCCCGGAGGCATAAAGGTGTTCGAAACAGATAGGGAAGTTCTTGACTGGTATGAGAAACAGCCACGCGCTTTGACTAAAGATTTTGTCGACCGCATTTGCTGGCGCGACGTTTCCAACCACACGCTGAATTCAGAGTTTGTCCCGGTGCTGATTTACATGCGGGACATCGAATATCTTACGGACATGTACTATCGAGAACTGCTGAGAACGCCCACCGGAAAAGATCCAATCATCAGGAAGTTCATGGATCGCTGGAGCGTTGAAGAGAATCAACACGCCGATCTGCTGAATCGTTTTTTAATCGAAGCCGGAATTCCCACCACCGAAACCTGGCGAGCGGACGCCAAAGCCAGAATCCCCCGGCGCTACAAAGCTCAGAGTTATCTGATGAACTCTGCAGTGATCCCCTTCGGTAAATACTTTCACGCTGCCCACATGGTTTGGGGTGCGATTAACGAGATCACAACTTTGCAAGGTTATCGCCGCCTGTCGGAACTGGGACAGCATCCGGTGTTGAAGTCCGTGCTGCACGCAATCGTTCAGGAAGAGTCGCTGCACTCCAGTTTCTATTGGAATGTCGCGCGGGTGAAGCTAAGACAGGCAAAGTTCTCGCGCGACCTGGCGAGATTTATCGTTAGCCGCTTTTGGGCCCCGGTGGGGCAAGGACCCAAGCCCACGAATGAAACTCAATACGTAATCTCGACCTTATTTCATGGCGCGAATGGTTTGGAATTTTTCAATCGCACCGTGGCGAGCAGGATCGCTCGCCTTCCTGGGTTCGCAGGCTTTACGGCTTTGTCGGAACGTGTAGCGCCGATCGTGCAAGCATAGTTCGCCCGTGATTTCATAGCTTAGGGTTTCGGTTGGATCCCGATCTCCGGCGACTTACCTTAAAATGTCGCAGTACTAAACCTTCGGCTCCTTCGGAGCTTAACCCGGCAGACGAACTATCTTGACGCGGTCTCCGGCCTCAATGATCTTCACGCCCGCCGGCACATCGATCAGCGCTGTGGCGCGCGCAAAGGCTACAAAGTCGGATGAACCTCCCCACTTCAAAGGATCAGCAAGCAAGTTTCCCTTCTCGTCTGTGCGCAGGATGGCGGGAAGATAGCTCTCTCGTTCAATTGATCCCTTTAGGTCACGAACAAGTACTGCCGTTTCTGCCTTCAATGCCGGTTCCTGGGTGCCCTGCATGGCACGCAACGCGGTACGAGCGAACAGATTGAATGTGACAGCAACGGAAACAGGATTACCGGGCAGCCCAAACACCAGCGTGTCGCCCAAGCGAGCAAAGACCGTCGGCTTCCCTGGTCGCAGCGCCACGCGCTCGAAGAAAACCTCAGCACCGAGTTCTCTCAAAGCTGCTTTGGTGAAATCGTAGACTCCCATCGAAACTCCGCCTGAGGTCACAAGCATGTCAGCCTCAGCTGCGGCTTCAGCGATCTGCCGTTTTAATTCTTCGGTGTCGTCCACGGCCAGCGGCAGACGCTTGACCGTGGCGCCTGCTAACGCAGCATACGCGGCGATGGTGTAGTTGTTTGAATCGCGAATTTGATCGACGCCGGGCTTCTGATCGACATCGACCAGTTCGCTGCCGGTAGCCATTACGGCCACGCGCGGTCTGCAACGGACCTTAACTTTCGCATAACCGAACGACGCCAGCGTTGCGATCATCGCGGCATTAATTTCCAGTCCTGCGCGCAAGACTGTTTCGCCGGAGTTGATCTCGCTGGCTCGCCGGACGATTGATCGACCACTATCGACGCTCTCTAAAATCTCGACTTGACCGTTGGATTCGCGCGTCAACTCAACCTGCTGCACCGCGTCTGCGCCCACGGGCACCGGCGCACCGGTCATGATCCGCACCGCTTCGCCCGTTTTCATTTCATGATGCCAGCCGCTTCCCGCAGCCGATTCACCAACAACCGCCAGGCGTGCGGGCGTCTCCAGGACATCTTCCGCGCGGACTGCATAGCCATCCATTTGCGCGCGATCAAAGGGCGGGAGATCGGTGTCTGCGACGACGTCTTCGGCGAGCACTCGATTCAATGCGTCGCTTAGCCTGACTGATTCGACTCTTAGTGCGGTCGTATGCTGAAGAACCAATCTGATTGCTTCATTGATGGGAATCATGGCTGAGAGTCTAAAAGCAAAAGCGGTTGCCCTTCAAATTGAAAAAGCAACCGCTCTACAAATGGCGGAGCCGACGGGACTCGAACCCGCGACCTCCGACGTGACAGATTGAATCTCCAGCACAATGAAATCAGCAACTTACCTTTGTTATCAATAATTTACTGCGACAGTGAACGACAGGTAATGACACCAAAAACCGTGTGTCCGCAGTTTTTGGTGACACAATTAGTGGCACACGCGTCAATGACCAATCATCAAATCGAGTTAGAAATGCTTCAAGCCGATCAACGCTAAGCGATTCCTCAACGGTGAGAGCCTCAACGCCAAGCGAATGGGTTCAACCCGCCAATCGGCAACGCGGTGTCCGACAGCTGCAGCAACTAAAACAAGGGCATTCGTCTTGTCTCATCCATGATTAAAAGCGCCTCCCATAGCAGCCTTTTGGGTGGTGAACACAAACGCGCCGAGCTTCGCTACCCGGTTCCTTGATTTATCATCAGCCAACCTTCTCTCTGCGACCGAGCGCGACCGCGCGCTGGAATGCTGCCCATACGGCTTTCGAGAACACCGTGCGCAAGCCGCCTTTTTCCATCTCGTAAATCGCTGCGGCGGAAGTGCCGCCCGGAGAGGTGACCATGTTGCGCAGCTCGGCGGGGTGCTTATGTGATTCTTTCGCGAAGAGCACCGAGCCCAACATGGTTTGCAGCACCAACTCCTGCGCGATATGTCTCGAGAATCCCATGTGCACACCGGCATCAATCAGCGCTTCCATCACGAGAAAAATGTAAGTTGGGCCGGTGGCGCTTAGAGCCGTGGCCATGTCGATCATTCTTTCCCTCTCGACGTACATCTCTTGACCCAGCGCGCCGAGCAGCGCGCGAACCTGCGCCAATTGCGCGTCGCCAACTTCGGGCGTCGCGGTCCAGGCGGTTATTCCCTGACCGATCTGCGCGGGAGTATTGGGCATTGCTCGAACTAGCAAAGGATGCGACAGCTCGCTGGCAAGCATCTCGATCGCCGCGCCCGCAACGATTGAAAGCACAAGCTGCTCGTCCTGTAACTGTCCTCGCAGCTCATTGAAGATTGTGCTCAGCCGCTGCGGTTTCACGGCGAGTATCACGATCGAACTCTTTCGAGCAGGTCCATCGCTCGCTGTCGTGGGACCGGATTTGGCAGCCTGTGCGTTGCTCTCAACGACACCAATACCGTATTTCCTTTGTAGTTCCTCGCGCCGCGCCGGGCGCGGATGGCTGCCGATTATTTGGGCAGACGTTACCAGCTCGCGCCTAAGCAGGCCGCCGATGATCGCCTCAGCCATTACACCGCAACCAATAAAGGACAAAGATGTGTCTTGCAGAGAGTTCATAAGGACAAAGATGTGTCTTGCAGAGAGTTCATAAGGTTTTAGAGTTGAGACTTGGTATAGGCTCAGCTTACGTGCGCCAGGTCTCATTAGCACCGTCGCTTTAGCGCGGTGAATTTAGTGCCCAATCAGTCAGAGTGTGTGTCAGAAGCCCGCGTGTAAGCAAGGCGACGATCGAGACGGTCGCCTATCGGCATCAACACAAGGGTACTCGCCAGTTTTCTTGAAGAGGGATGCTTGCGAGTGTTGCCCTCCCTCACAGTCGGGCTTCCGATACACCCTCGTCACCACTTGGCTAAAGCCAAGTGCTAATGAGAAAGACCGCCAAAGACCGGACTGCACTAGTACCCCGTCTTTGTTCACGTACCCATCACAATCTCTTTATTTGTCGCCCCAAATCATCGACGTCAAGCACCCGCACGGTGCTGTCGATCCCGTGTTTGTGAAAGCATTCTAGGATTGCCATACCAAGTTCATCGAAATGATCCTGGGCCAGCGCGAGTACGCTCGGACCAGCGCCACTCAGTGCGAGTCCGAGCAGTCCCGGACGGCGCGGGGTTGCCAACGCATCCGCAAGACCAGGGACTAATGACTCTCGTCGTTCCTGGTGCAAGCGATCTAGCATCGCTTCCCACAAGAGATCGTAACGATGTTCTTCGAGAGCCGCGGTGAACAACGCCGCACGCTGAAGATTGTGCACCGCATCGGCATGACTGACGAGCGGTGACAGCACCGCTCTCGCCTGTGCAGTTTCCAGGGTGGCGTGGGGAGAAACAACAATTACTTTGATATCGCTGGGCCAGTACTTCCGGACGGCGATCACGCTTCCATCTTGTCCCGTGCAGGTGACCACCAAACCTCCGAGCAAGCTGGCCGCGACATTATCGGAATGCCCTTCCAGCTCCGTCGCGTAACGAAGAACCAGATCGTTTGAAAGCTCGCGGTCGCAGAGCGCCGCGCATAGCGTAATGCCGGCGATGATCGCCGCGGCACTGCTTCCCAGACCGCTACAAAGTGGAATCTCGTTCTCGGCGTCGATAGATATGGGAGGCACAGTCAGTCCTTGTTTCTCGGCGGCAAAGCTCATGGCGCGGAAGATTAAATTATCAGCCGTAGGAGGAAGGGTTGTGCCATAGCCCTCACCGCGACTGCGCATGCGACACGGTTGGAGAGATTGCGGGTCGACTGTGACGCGGACGGTTAAATAGAGTTGCAGGGCAAGACCAAAGCAGTCAAAACCCGCGCCGAGGTTGCCGGCGGAAGCAGGCACGCGCACCTCTACCGCAGACCCGCAGAGATTTGTGGGGCGTGGTCTGTCCTCGACTGCAATGCCAGCTTCGTCTGTCATGCGCTCAGTCGAAGCTCCTATCTTCTATGGTTCTCGTCATGAGATTCCAGATGTTGGAGGATGGCCGCCCGGGTCGCTTTTACTCGGACAGGCGGGTTACTGAATGTGCCGGCGATGTGACGCTCTTCTTTCGATCTGTTTGAGGCGCGGTCGTGAGTATAAAGGCTGTCCTGATGGTATTTGATTACGTAGTCAGTGTCTTTCAAAAGATGTCCGGTCAAGACGGCGACAACTTTCTCATCCGGATCAATCACACCATCGTTGACCAGCCGCTTGATACCCGCGACTGTCGTTGCCGAAGCCGGTTCGCATCCGATGCCGTCGCGCCCGATGATCGCTTTCGCATCCGCGATCTCCCGCTCGCTAACGCTCGATACCCGCCCGCCCGTCTGCGTCACCACGCGCAGAGCTTTCTTCCACGACACCGGCGCACCGATCTTGATCGCCGTCGCAAGGGTTTGCGGGTGCTTTACAGGGATAAGAGTCTCGGATAAGTCGTCCGCTGTTGAATCCTGTTCACGACGAGTAAACAGTTCGGCGAAAGGTGCCGCGCCCTCGGCTTGAATCACATGCAACCGAGGCAGACGATCAACGACACCGAGCTCAAATAACTCCTTGAAACCTTTACCGAATGCCGCGCTGTTGCCAAGATTGCCACCGGGTACTATGACATCATCAGGAACCTGCCACGCGCACTGCTGCAAGAGTTCGGCGGCGACGGTTTTTTGGCCTTCGATGCGAAAGGGATTGATCGAATTTACCAGATAGATCGATTCGTCTTCAGCAAGTTCCCGAATAATGCGCATCGCATCATCGAAATTGCCATCGATCTCCAGGACTACTCCCCCGTAATCCAGACTCTGGGCCAACTTTGCGTGACTGACCTGTCCGCGCGGCACGAGGATCGCGCATTTGAGCCCGGCCCGCGCAGCATAGGCGGCCAGACTCGCCGCCGTGTTTCCAGTGCTGGCGCACACGACTGTGCGGGCGCCGAGGATGCGCGCCTGCGTGACGGCGGTTGTCATTCCCGTGTCTTTGAAAGAGCCGGTCGGATTGCAGCCCTGATGTTTGAGCTTCAGCCGATTTAGACCGCAGTAGCGGGCCGCGCGCGGAGCGTCGTAGAGTGGAGTGTTGCCCTCGGCAAGAGAAACAATCGGTGCGGCGTCTGAGAACGGCAGTAACTCACGATATCGCCAAACGCCGCTACAATCTCTCTCGTCTGGGGAAGCGAGCCGTGATTGCCACAGGCGGCGGAGCGCTTCTGCATCAGCGGTGAGATTCGACTCGTTCTCAATCTCGAGTAACCCACCGCAACGCGGACACACGTAAAGCTGCTCGTTGAGCCCGTACCGCGCCCCACAATCCGGCTCGATGCAACGCTGCAAGGCAAGGTCAATAGTAACTGCAGTCATACAATCTGAGGGACCCAGGCACTGCCACGCACGCTCTCCTCTGATTCGAAGCGTGAAGAGCGCAGATGCAGATTGAATTCGTCATGAACGGCGGCCACCGCTTCCCGCGTGGCTGTCGCTTCCACCACAAACGAGACGTTGTACTCTGACGATCCTTGCGCGATCGCAATAATGTTTATCCCTCTTCTCCCCAGAGCACTGAATGTGCGACCGGCAATACCCGGAGTACCGCGCATCCTATCACCGACCACCGCGACGATGGCAATCTTGGAGTTTACGGTGATGTGCTCGACGTCATGATGAACAAGATCGGAAGCAAACGCATTGTGCAAAGCTTTCAAGGTGCGCGTGGCGTCCGCTGAATCAACAACGAAGCAGATATCGTTCTCAGACGAAGACTGCGAAATCAGAAGCACATTGGCGCGCACACTTGCCACAGCTTGAAAAGTCTTGGCCGCGACGCCAATCACCCCAACGATACCGCGTCCACCGACCGTGATGAGGCTGACGTTGGCAATCGCCGTGATTCCTCTGACACCATTATTTGTCGGGCGCCCTGTCTGCGTGATTTTGGTTCCCGGGGTCTCAGGCGCAAAGGTGTTGCGGATCCAAACTGGAATTCCTGCTTCGGCGACCGGCCGCAGCGTTTTGGGATGGAGCACCTTCGCACCAAAGAAAGCCAACTCTGCCGCTTCATTGTAAGAGATTTCGCGCAGCAAGCGAGCTTCGGGCACCAGCCGTGGATCGGTTGACAATACGCCATCCACGTCAGTCCAGATGATAATTTCATCGGCATCGAGCGCAGCGCCGAGAACTGTTGCGGAATAATCTGAGCCGCCGCGCCCCAGGGTGGTCAACGCTCCTTCCGCAGTAGCGCCGATGAAGCCAGTGACAACCGGCGTGATCCCTTCGTCAAGTAATGGCCTGAGTCGAGCCGTGGCGCGCTCGCGCACTTGTTCCATTAAAGGCTCCGCCTGTCCATAGTCGTCATCAGTGATAATCACCTCAGTTGCTTCGATGGCTCCGCTTTGCACACCCAGCTCGTTTAGAGCGCCGGCCATCAAGCGGGCTGAGAGCCGTTCGCCAATGCTTGAAACTACTGCCAGCGTTCGCGGCGTCAATTCGCGCAATAGTGTTATCCCGCGGCAAAGGCTCGTCACCTCGCCAACGATTTGCTCCACCTCGCGGGCAAGCTGGGAACGGCTTGCCTCGTCCTTAATCAAAGCGGTAACCGCGGCTCTATGTTGATTGCGTAAGGCTGCGGCTATCTCTCTGGATTCCGTCTCGTCTCCATTCACCGATTGTTGAGCCGCCCGAACAAGTTGGTTCGTCACGCCACTCATCGCCGACACAACTACCAGCACCGCGCCTTCGACGGAGGCCTTCGCGACTATCTCGGCTGCGCGTCTGATGCATTCCGCATCACCGACGGACGTGCCGCCGAATTTCATCACTCGCAATTTGTTTCTCATCACCTCAAACGCTGTTCGCCAATGCCTGAATTCTGACTTCCGATTCCTGACTTGTGACTTCTGTATTTGGTCGCGTTCCTTCCTTCATCAGCTTGTACTCAACCGAGTCGACCAGCGCCCGCCAACTTGCCTCGACGATATTCGCTGACACGCCGACCGTACCCCACTGCGTCCGACCATCGCTTGAGGTAATCAGCACGCGCACCAGACTAGCAGTGCCCGACAGGGCGCCGGAGATCACGCGCACCTTGTAATCAACCAGATACACTTCGGCCAGCGACGGATAGAATTTCTCCAGCGCGCATCGCAGCGCCTCTGATGCATTCCGCATCACCGACGGACGTGCCGCCGAATTTCATCACTCGCAATTTGTTTCTCATGACCTCAAACGCTGTTCGCCAATGCCTGAATTCTGACTTCCGATTCCTGACTTGTGACTTCTATATTTGGTGGCGTTCCTTCCTTCATCAGCTTGTACTCAACCGAGTCGACCAGCGCCCGCCAACTTGCCTCGACGATATTCGCCGACACGCCGACTGTACCCCACTGCGTCCGGCCATCGCTTGAGGTAATCAGCACGCGCACGAGACTCGCAGTGCCCGACAGGGCGCCGGAGATCACGCGAACCTTGTAATCCACCAGACTCACCTCGCCCAGCGACGGATAGAATTTCTCCAGCGCGCAGCGCAGCGCCTGATCCAGCGCATGAACGGGACCATTGCCGCTCGATGCAGTATGCTCAACCCGATCTCCAACCTTGATCTTGACGGTCG
>WNFS01000007.1_pt1 | contig 146380 bp, 136 predicted proteins | sample 5400141 | NCBI WGS metagenome assembly WNFS01 (sample SAMN13153358, study PRJNA577476) | soil metagenome | isolation source: 60 cm saprolite under Madrone tree | place: USA:California | collected 2016-06-14 | reverse complement strand
GCACCGGGGACCCGCTGTTCAACCGGCCGTGGCAACTGCTCGGGTGCCCGGTGATCGGCTTGCCCTTCGGGCTCGGCAAGCAGGGCCTGCCGATCGGTGTCAGCGTGATCGCCCGGCCGGGCCGCGACGCGCAGCTGATGGCTGCCGCCGCGTGGCTGGAGCAGTGCTGGCAGCGTCCGGCGGATTAGCCCGCTACTTCGCGACCGACGGCACCATGATCCCAGGGAAAAACAGGTAGCAGGCGACGCTGATGATGATCAGGTAGACCAGAACCGCCAGGCACCAGCCGAAATTGTGGCGGATCACTTCGCCTTCGTTGCGCACGAAACGGGTGGTCGAGACGCCCACGCTCGCGGTCTGCGGCGCCACCGGCTTGCCGATCTCGGCCCCGACAGAGTTCACCGTGGGCAACAGCAGGGGCGGAAATCCGAGGATCTGGCCAACCAGCGCCTGGAACTTGCCGAACATCGCGTTGGTCGAGGTATTGCTGCCCGATAGCGCCACACCGATGAAGCCGAGGATCGGCGCAACGACGATGAAGGCCGTGCCCAGCGAGGAGAAGGCCTTCGCCAGGGATGCGGCCATCCCGGAGAAGTTGTAGACGTAGGCCAGGCCGAAGATGAAGACGCCGACCAGCAGTGCGCCCCACATCTGCGACCAGGTCTTGGCGAAGATCTCGACGAGCTGCTGGCGACTGATGCGCAGCAGCAACGCGACGATGATGAACGAAGCCAGGATGGCCGAGCCGCCGACGAACGGCGTCCATTTGAAGACCGCCGCGATCTTCGCTCCTTCGGAGATCGAGGACGCTGCGGTCACCTGCAACTGCACCAGCACGATGCCCGGCAGCTTCGACCATGGCCCTGTCCAGGCGACGACGACGGCAATCAGGACCGCGATCGGCAGCCAGGCCTGCCCCATATCGGCGAGCGACAGTCCATGACCCGTCGCACTCGAAGAGGCCGCGACGACCGGCTTGCCGCCGTAAGCGAGGACCTGCGCCGGCCGCCACACCTTCAGGAGCATCAGGACGCAGATGAAACAGACGATCGAACCGGCGACGTCCGGCAGGTAGGGACCGAGATACACGCCCACCGGCAACTGGCCCGCGATGTAACCCAGCGACCCGACCACCGCCAATGGCCAGGCCCCCCACATCCCTTCCTTGCCGGAAACCAGATACAGCAGGATCCACGGCGGCAGCAGCGCGAGGATGGCGACGATCTTGCTGATGGAGCCCGACAAATCGAGCAGGTTGTATCCCGTGACCGCGGCGAGCGCGATGATCGGCGCACCGAGCGCGCCGTACGACACGGGCGCGTTGTTCGCAATGGCTGCGACGCGGATGGCGTCCAGATCCGGAATGCCCAGTGCGATCAGGATGGGTGCGACGAACGCCCATGGATAGCCGAACCCCACGAGGCCTTCGAGCAGCGCACCGAACGCCCAGGCGAAAAGAATCGTTTGAACGCGGATATCCTGCGTGCCTTGCGCGATCAGCCAGCGCCTGAGCTTGTCGAAGGTGCCGGTGACGACCAGCGTGTTGAACAGCATCACGCCCCAGAACGTGATCCAGTCGACGTTCCATACGCCGGTGGCCGAACCGTAGAGGTAAGCGAGGATGCCCTGGTCGAGCGGCATCTTCCATACCAAAAGACCGAGCACGAGCGTGACCAGGGAGCCGACCAATGTCGCCACCCACGCCGACCAGCGCAGTCCGGCCAGCATGAACAGCAGCGCAGCGACGGGAATCAGCGCGACCAGCCAGGTGACGAACAGATTCCCGGTGGGGTCAAGGATTTGAGTGAACATTTGAAGCGCCCTCCCATTTTTCTTCTGGATCTTCTTATGAATGCCGCGCCGGCGCGCGCCGTCCGCAGCGCTACTATGGACTCGCGCGCGCTTGCGGGCAAGCGCGTGACGCCGGCATCCGGAGCAAGCCTATGCTGCTATGCCAGATCAGCGATCTGCACGTGATGTCGGGGCGCACGCTGGCCTACGGCGTCGTCGATACGGCCGCGTGCCTGGAGCGCTGTGTGCAGCGCATCGTCGGTCTGGACCCGATGCCGGACCTGGTCGTTGCCACGGGCGACCTGGTCGACATGCCCGACGCAATGTCGTACGGAGTGCTGCGGGAGATTCTGGCGAGGCTGCCTCTGCCGGTCTATCTGCTGCCCGGCAATCACGACGAGCGCCAGGCGCTGCGCGCCGCGTTTCCGGACCATCGCTACCTTCCGCGCGAAGGCGACTTCCTGCAGTACGCGGTCGACGAGTACCCGGTCAGAGTGCTGGCGCTCGACACCGTGATACCCGGTCAGCCGGAAGGCACGCTGTGCGCCCGGCGGCTGCACTGGCTGCAGCAGCGCCTGGACGAGTCCGACGCTCCGACGGTGATCGCGCTGCACCACCCGCCGTTTGTCACGGGCATCGACCACATGGACCAGATGGGGCTGGACAACTCGACCGGGCTGGCGACGATCGTGCGCCGCTTTCCGCAGGTCCAGCGCATCGTGTGCGGTCACCTGCACCGTCCGATCCAGGCGATGTTCGCCGGAACGCTGGCCTCCGTCTGCCCGAGCGCGGCGCACCAGGTGCTGCTCGATCTGAAACCGGGCAGCCCGGCCCGGTTCGTGATGGAGCCGCCAGCCTTCCAGTTGCACTTATGGACGGGGCAGACGCTGGTGACCCATACCGCGTACACCGGCGACTACGAGGGGCCGTACGCTTTTCATTAAGACTGCTTCGTCAACCTTCCAGCGGCGGCAGTGCTCGGGGCTTGCGCTGCTCATCCGTGGCCACGTACACCAGCGTGGCTTCGGTGACCTTGGCGATTTCCGCCTTCAGCTGGCTGCGTTCGGTGTAGACGCTCACGTCGACCGTGATCGAGGTGCGTCCGGTCCGCACGATCGTTCCGTAGAACGACAGCAGGTCCCCGACGAACACCGGTTGCTTGAACACGAAACTGGTGACGGCGACCGTGGCAACGCGCCCGTTGGCGCGCCGCGCGGCCAGGATTCCGCCCGCGACGTCGACCTGGGCCATGATCCAGCCACCGAACACGTCGCCGTGCGGATTGGCGTCGGCGGGCATCGGCACCACGCGCAGGATCGGCTCTTCGTTCGGCAGGGCGGCGCTGGGGGTCATTTCGACGATCGGCTGGTCGCTCCGGCACGGCGCCCCGGGCGATAATGGCGCACGGTGTGGCCCCGCATTGTCGGCCTGCTTGGCAACGTGTCAAGCTGGACCGCCGCAACGCGGAGCAGCCGGACCTGGAACATCCGCCCATGAGCAAATCGCGATGAGAGGCATCCGCCCGCCGCCCGGCCGTGTGCCGCATGTGCCGCCCGAGGCCGGGCGCAGCCAGTGGCACACCGTGCGCCTGCTGCTGCCCTACCTGTGGGCGTACCGGGCGCGCGCGGTGTTCGCGGTGCTGTGCCTGATTGCGGCCAAAATGGCCGTGGTCGGCGTGCCGGTGCTGCTGAAGCACATCGTCGACCGCGTGTCGGTGCCGCCCGGGGCGGCGCCGGCGGTCGTCCCGATCGCGCTGATCGGCGCCTATGGCGCGCTGCGGCTGGCCACTTCGGTGTTCACCGAGCTGCGTGAATTCTTCTTCGCGCGCGTGACCCAGTCCGCCGTGCGTACGCTGGCCTTGCAGACGTTCCGGCATCTGCACTCGCTGTCGCTGCGCTTTCACCTGGAGCGGCACACCGGCGCGATGACGCGCGAAATCGACCATGGGATACGCGGCATCTCCTCGCTGGTCAGTTTCACCTTGTATTCGATCCTGCCGACGCTGGTCGAGATCGGGCTCGTGTTCGGCTACCTGCTGTTGCACTACGAGAAGTCGTTCGCCTTGATTGTCGCGGCCAGCCTGACCTTGTACATCACGTACACGCTGACGATCACCAACTGGCGCACCAAGTTCCGGCGCCAGGTCAACGAGCTCGACGCCAAGGCGTCCTCGCGTGCGGTCGACTCGCTGCTGAATTTCGAGACGGTCAAGTACTTCAACAACGAGGACTACGAGGCCCAGCGCTACGACGCCACGCTGGCGCAGCAGGAGCGCGTTGGCGTCCTGGCGCAACAGTCGCTGAACATCCTGAACAGCGGCCAGCAGCTGATCATCGCAGGCGGCCTGACCCTGATGCTGTGGCGGGCGGCGGCGGGGGTCTCCAGCGGACGCATGTCGATCGGCGACCTGGTGCTGGTCAACGCCTTCATGCTGCAGATGTATGTCCCCCTGAACTTCCTGGGGGTGATCTACCGGGAGCTGCGCCAGGCGCTGGCCGACGTCGAGCGGATGTTCCGCCTGCTGCAGGAGCAGCGCGAAGTGGCGGACCGGCCCGGCGCCGGCCCGCTGATCCTGCCGGCGGGCGGGGCCAGCCCGGGGGTGCGCTTCGAACACGTCAACTTCGGCTACGATCCGCGCCGCCAGGTCCTGTTCGACGTCGATCTGACGATTGCCCCCGGAACCACGTGCGCGGTGGTCGGCGCCACCGGCTCCGGAAAATCGACGCTGGGGCGGCTGCTGTTCCGTTTCTACGAGGCGCAATCCGGACGCGTGCTGATCGACGGGCAGGACGTGCAATCGGTCACGCAGCAATCGCTGCGCGCCGCCATCGGGATCGTTCCACAGGACACCGTGCTGTTCAACGACACGATCGAGTACAACATCGGCTACGGTCGGCCTGGCGCGAGCCATGCCGAGATCGTCGCCGCCGCGCGCATGGCCCACATACACGATTTCATCGAATCGCTGCCGGACGGCTACCGGACCCTGGTCGGCGAGCGGGGTCTGAAGCTCTCGGGGGGAGAGAAGCAGCGGGTCGCGATCGCCCGCACGCTGCTGAAGAATCCGCCGATCCTGGTGCTGGACGAGGCCACCTCGGCCCTCGATTCGCGCACCGAGCGCGTGATCCAGTCGGAGCTGGCCGAGGTCGCGGCCGATCGCACCACGCTGGTGATCGCGCACCGATTGTCGACGATCGTCGACGCCGGCCAGATCATCGTGATGGATCGGGGCCGGATCGTCGAGCGCGGCACGCATGAGGAGTTGATGGCGCACCAGGGCCAGTACGCGCGGCTGTGGGCGCTGCAGCAGCACGAGGATGAGCGCGACCCGGCGACCACCGTCTGAGTGAAGTCCCAGGAGATCGAACGATGCCGCACGCTAAAGTCGGCCAGGACGCGGGAGGCCCGACGCGCCTGGAGCGCGATTCGCTGGGGGAGATGGCCGTTCCGGCGAGGGCCTGCTACGGAATCCATACGATGCGGGCGCTGGAAAACTTCCCGATCTCGTCGGTACCGATCGGCGTGATCACCGACCTGATCCGTGCCTTTGCGATCGTCAAGCGGGCTGCCGCCAGCGCCAACCGGGACCTGGAGTTGATCGATCCCGCCAAGGCCACCGCCATCATCCGGGCGTGCGAGGAAATCGAAGCCGGGCAATGGCACGACCAGTTCGTGGTCGACGTGATCCAGGGCGGCGCCGGCACGTCGACCAACATGAACTTCAACGAAGTGATCGCCAATCGCGGCCTGGAGCTGCTAGGGCGGCCGCGCGGCGAGTACCAGGCGCTGCACCCGATCGATGATGTCAACGCCTCGCAGAGCACCAACGACACCTATCCGACCGCCGTCAAGGTGGGCCTGTGCTTCGCGATCGAGCGCCTGCTCGCTGCGATGGCGGATCTGCGCGCCTCGTTCGAGAAAAAAGCGTTCGAGTTTCGCGAGATCCTGAAGATCGGCCGTACGCAGCTGCAGGATGCGGTGCCGATGACGCTGGGACAGGAGTTCACGACGTACGCGATCATGCTTGGGGAGGACGAGGAACGGCTGCGCGAAGCGATGGCGTTGATCACCGAGGTGAACCTGGGCGCCACCGCGATCGGCACCGGGATCAACACGGATCCGGACTATGCGCCGCTCGCCTGTCGCTACCTGGCGCAGTACGCCAAGGTGCCGGTCAAGCCGGCGGCCAATTTCGTCGAGGCCACGCAGGACACCGGCGCATTCGTGCAGCTGTCCGGTGTTCTGAAGCGCATCGCCTGCAAGCTGTCCAAGACCTGCAACGACCTGCGGCTTCTGTCCTCGGGTCCGCAGGCCGGACTGAACGAGATCATGCTGCCGTCGCGCGCCGCCGGCTCCTCGATCATGCCGGGCAAGGTCAATCCGATCATTCCCGAGGTCGTCAACCAGGTGGCGTTCGAGGTGATCGGCAACGACATGACGGTGACGATGGCCTCCGAGGCGGGGCAGCTGCAGTTGAACGCGTTCGAGCCGATCATGGCCTACTCCCTGTTCAAGTCGATCACGCACCTGCAGGCGGCCTGCAGGACGCTCGCGCACAACTGCGTCGACGGCATCCGCGCCAACGTCGAGTTGCTTGAAAAGCGGGTCAACCTGTCGGCCGGACTGGCCACGGCGTTGAACCCGTACATCGGCTACGAGGCGGCATCGGAGGTGGCCAAGGATGCGATCAAGCTCGGCCGCCCCGTGGCCGAGCTGGTCCTGGAGCGCGGCCTGATCTCGGCGGCCCAGTTGCGTGAGATCCTTCAGCCGGAGGTCCTGACCCGTCCGACCCGGATCCGGCGCAAGCCCAAGACCTGATGCAGACGCTGACGATCACGCGTCCGGACGACTGGCACCTGCACCTGCGCGACGGACCGGCGATGAAGGACGCGCTGGCGCACACCTCGGCCGTGTTCGCGCGCGCAATCGTGATGCCCAACCTGAAGCCGCCCGTGACGCGCACCGACCAGGCGCGGGCCTATCGGGAGCGGATCGTATCCGCGCTTGCGCCGGGACATCGCTTCGAGCCGCTGATGACGCTTTACCTGACCGACGCGACGTCCGCGGCCGAGATCCGTCTCGCGCGCGATTCGGGCCTGGTGCATGGGGTCAAGCTGTATCCGGCGGGAGCGACCACGAATTCGGAAAGCGGCGTGACCGGTCTGGATCGGTGCGATCCGGCGCTGCAGGCCATGCAGGAGCTGGACCTTGCATTGCTGGTGCACGGCGAAACCACCGACCCGGCGGTCGACGTGTTCGATCGCGAACGCGCGTTCATCGACACCGTGCTGATTCCGCTGCGCCGCCGCTTTCCGGCCCTGCGCATCGTCTTCGAGCACATCACGACCCGGGACGCGGTTCAGTACGTGGGCGAGGCCGACGACCGGCTTGCCGCGACGATCACCGCGCACCACCTGCGGTACAACCGCAACGCGCTGTTCGTCGGCCCGGACGGCCGCAACGGGATCCGTCCGCACGCGTACTGCCTGCCGGTCATCAAGCGCGAAGAGCACCGGCAGGCGCTGCTGCGCGCGGCCACGGGAGGCAGTCCGAAGTTCTTTCTCGGCACCGACAGTGCACCGCACCCGGTGCGCGAGAAGGAGTCGGCGTGCGGCTGCGCCGGATGCTTCACGGCCCCGGTGGCGCTTTCGATGTACGCGGAGTGCTTCGAGCAGGCCGGGGCATTGGAGCGGCTCGAGGCCTTCGCCAGCTTCCACGGCGCGGATTTCTATCGCCTGCCGCGCAACCGGGAGCGGATCACGCTGCAGCGCAGCCCCTGGCAGCCGCCGTCCGAGCTGCCGTTCGGCGCGGAACGCGTCGCGCCGCTCGGAGCGGGCGAGACCTTCGCCTGGAAGATCGCGAACTGAACGTGGGGCCGCGCATCGCCGGCTTCGTGATCCCTCGTATGGAGGCCCCGTTGGCTGATCTTTCGGCATTCCGCATCACGAGGAAGTGGCCGGCGCAGGACCCAGGCCGCATCCAGCTCTATTCCCTGCCGACGCCGAACGGAGTGAAGGTTTCCGTGATGCTCGAAGAGACCGGCCTGCCTTACGAGCCCCACCTCGTGAGCTTCGAGACCGATGATCAGAAGTCGCCGGAGTTCCTGTCGCTCAATCCTTACGGCAAGATACCCGCCATCCTCGATCCGGGCGGTCCGGGTGACAAGCCCATCGCCCTGTTCGAATCCGGAGCGATCCTGATCTATCTGGCCGAGAAGGCCGGCAAGTTCATGCCCCAGGATGCGGCGGGTCGCTACGAGACGATCCAGTGGCTGATGTTTCAGATGGGGGGAGTGGGCCCGATGTTCGGTCAGGTCGGCTTCTTCCATAGGTTCGCGGGCAAGGACTACCAAGACAAGCGGCCGCGCGACCGCTACGTCGCGGAGTCGCGGCGCCTGCTGGAAGTGCTCGATGCGCGGCTCGCGGACCGCCCGTGGATCATGGGCGAGGCCTACACGATCGCGGATATGGCCACCTTCCCCTGGGTACGCAACCTGATCGGTTTCTACGGGGCCGGCGATCTGGTGCGCATCGCGGATTTTCCCCACGTCACCAGGGCGCTGAACAGCTTTCTTTCCCGTCCGGCTGTCGTCCAAGGAGTTGGCATCCCCTCTCGAGCCGGGACCTCGTGAGCGATATCGAAGGATTCCGTACGCAGAGCGACATCGGTCCCACCGGAATGCGCGGTCCCAGAATTGTCTATGGAACCGCGTGGAAGAAAGGCGACACGGAGCGCCTGGTCGCAACAGCGATTCGACTCGGATTTCGCGGCATCGATACCGCTGGTCAACCCAAGCACTACAACGAAGCCGGTGTGGGAGCTGGCGTGCTTGCATGCTTGAACGCGGAACTGACCCGGGGCGACCTGTTTCTTCAAACCAAATTCACGCCCTTGTCCGGCCAGGATCCAAAGCGCATTCCTTATGACCCTGGCGCGCCGCTCTCCGAGCAGGTGGCGCAGTCCTTCGCTGTCTCTCTACGGAACCTGCAGACGGACTACCTGGACAGCCTCCTCCTGCATTCTGCGCTTGCGAATGCGAAGGAGACGATGAAGGCATGGCGGGCGATGGAATCGCTCGTCGATATCGGCGGGGTCCGGCAGCTGGGCATCAGCAATTGTTACCGGCTCGACCAGCTCGATTCGCTCTACACCTCCGCCCGCGTCAAGCCTGCGGTGGTCCAGAACCGCTTCCATGCCGAGTCGAACTACGATCGCGAGATTCGCGCGTTTTGCAGCAAGCAGGCGATCGCCTACCAGAGCTTTTGGACGCTGAGCGCCAATCCGCATGTTCTTGCTCACGATACGATCACGACGCTCGCATCGATTTACGGACGCACTCCTGCACAGATTCTGTTCCGGTATCTGACGCAGGTCGACGTGGTGCCGTTGACAGGTACCCGCTCCGAAGCGCACATGCACGAGGATCTGGCGATCTTTGAATTCCAGCTGACGGACCGCGAGCGCGGCGCAGTGGACGCGATATTCTGACGGACTGCGTTCGGGCCATGACCGGCCATCCGCCGGTGCGTCCCGGATTTCCCCATAGGACGCGCGTAAGCGGCAGACATGAAGACGGGAGAAATGAATTGCAAATCACGAGCGTGAGGACAGTGACTGCCACAAGCTTTGTGCTGATGTTGCTTGGCGGCCTGCTCTCGAGCGGCGCGCACGGGGCAGACGTCACACCGGCCGAAGCCCGCGCCATCGCCAAGGAAGCCTATACCTATGGTTTCCCGATGGTGGACAACTATCGCATCCAGTACGCCTACTTCGTGGATCGCAAGGCACCCGAGTTCAAGGCGTCCTGGAACCACATTGTCAATATTCCTCGCGCTTACACCCCGGCGGATACGGCAATCCAGACGCCCAACTCAGACACACCTTATTCTTTTGTCGGCATGGATCTGCGCGTCGAACCGGTCGTGCTGATCGTGCCGCCGATTGAAAAGGAACGCTATTTCAGCATCCAGCTCATCGATGCCTACACCTTCAACTTTGCCTACATCGGCAGTCGTACCACCGGAAATGATGGGGGTATGTTTCTCGTCGCCGGGCCGAACTGGAAGGGAGAGACCCCCAAAGGTGTGAAGCAAGTGATTCGCTCAGAGACAGAATTCGTGTTCGCCCTTTATCGCACTCAGCTTTTTGAACCGGGCGATCTTGACAACGTGAAGAAGGTGCAAGCCGGATACAACGCGCAACCGCTGTCGGATTTCCTCGGGACGTCGGCGCGCAGGCCAGCGGTCATTGATTTCGTCGAGCCGCTTACACCCGAGGCGGAGAAGACCTCACCGCAGTTCTTCAACATCCTGAACTTCGTTTTGCAGTTCTGCCCAACGAACCCGTCCGAGACGGAACTCATGGCGCGTTTCGCCAGGATCGGCGTGAGCGCGGGGAAGACCTTCGACGCCAGCAAACTTTCCCCTGAAATGACGAAGGCGATTGAAGCTGGCATAGCCGACGCTTGGGGTGACTTCGCTGTCTTGAGAAACGAAGTTGCCATAGGGAAGGTGACTGTGGGTGACGTCTTCGGCACGCGCGAATATCTGAAGAACAATTATCTTTACCGCATGGCCGGCGCCGTGATGGGAATCTACGGCAATTCGAAGCTCGAAGAGATGTATCCGGTTTATATCGAGGATGCAACGAAGCAGAAGCTCGACGGGGCCAGGCAATATACCGTGCGGTTTGCGCCGGGCCAATTACCGCCCGTCAACGCGTTCTGGTCGCTGACGATGTATGAATTGCCGGCGAGTCTGCTCGTGGCCAATCCCATCCATCGTTACCGGATCAACTCGCCGATGCTGCCGCAGCTCAAGCGCGATGCCGATGGCGGTCTTACGCTGCTCATCCAGAACGGCTCCCCCGGCAAGGACAGGGAGGCCAACTGGCTCCCCGCACCGAAGGGGCCTTTCGTCATGTATTTGCGCCTGTATTGGCCGAAAGACGAAGCGGTGGAAGGCAAGTGGACCGCGCCGCCTGTTAAGCGGATGTAGAAAGAACGCCGGGTCGTCTATCGAACGCCCGGAGTCACTGGGTTCACGTCTCCACCGATTGCGTGTGAGTACCACTTCTTTTCGGCGTAAGACCGGACACGACGGATTCGCGAGTCGCCAACCCATAGCGCCCCAAGCAGGGTTCCCGGATCATCCGCCGCCGTAATAGTCCCGGCACCACTCGAACATCCGCGGCAGCCCCTCTTCGATCGAGGTGGTCGGCCGCCAGCCGAGAACGCGCGTGGTCGCTTCGATGTCGGCCGACGTCGACCGCATGTCGCCGGGCTGCATCGGCCGCATCTGCAGGTTGGGCGTCCTGCCGGACACGCGGGCCAGAACTTCGATGAAGTGCATCAGGGCCTCGGGGCGGCCGTTGCCCAGGTTGTACAGCCGGTGCGGCAGCGGTCCAAAATGGCGGCTGTCGTCCAGCGCGGCCAGCGTGCCTGCGACGATGTCGCCGATGTAGGTGAAATCGCGCCGCATGTCGCCTTCGCCGTAGACCTCGATCGGCCGGCCGTCCAGCAGCGCTCGTGCGAACTTCACCGGCGCCATGTCCGGGCGTCCCCATGGGCCGTACACGGTGAAATAGCGCAAGCCGGTCAATTTCAGTCCGAACTGCAGCGCATAGACCCGCGCGATCAGCTCGTTGGCGCGCTTGGTCGCCCCGTACAGGCTGAGCGGCTCATCGACCCGATCGGCGATCGACAACGGCTGCTTCAGGTTGGCGCCGTACACGCTGGAGGACGAGGCGTAGACGATGTGCTCGATGCGACCGTTACGTCGGGCCGCCTCCAGCAGATTGACGAAACCGACCAGGTTGCTCCGAACGTAGGCGTCGGGGTTGTCGAACGAATAACGCACGCCGGCCTGAGCCGCCAGGTGAACGATGCGGCGGGGCTGCCAGCGCGCGAGCAGAGCCTCCAGAGCCACCCGGTCCACGACATCGGCTTCGACCTGGTTGTAGCGGTCGATCGATGCGATTCGCCAGGTTTGCTCGAGGCGGTCGCGCTTGAGCTGCGGGTCGTAGTAGTCGTTGAAATTGTCCAGCCCGACGACGAGATCGCCGCGCGCCAGCAGCGCGGCGCACACGGCCTGCCCGATGAAACCGGCGCTGCCTGTAACTAGAATCATCCCGGCCCGCGCCCGACGCCGTAGTACTTCAGTCCGGCCGCCCTGGCCAGCCGCGGATCGTACAAATTGCGGCCGTCGACCAGCACCCGCGCGCGCAGCGTCCGCGCCAGCCACGCGAAGTCGGGGCTGCGAAACTCCAGCCACTCGGTGACGACCACCAGCGCGTCGGCGCCTTCGCAGGCCTGGTGGGCCGTATCGCAATAGTCGATGCCCCGCCTCAGCTCCTCCAGCGTCTTGGCGGCCGTGTGGCGCGCCTGCGGGTCGTATGCGCGCACGCGCGCACCCGAGTCGACCACCTCGCGGATCAGGACCAGGCTCGGCGCCTCGCGCACGTCGTCGGTGTTCGGCTTGAAGGCCAGGCCCCACACGGCGATCACCTTGCCGCGCAGGTCCGGGCCCAGCGCCTCGCGCAGCCGGCTGGCCACCAGGTGCTTCTGCTCCTCGTTCACGTCGTGCACGGCTGACAGGATCCGCGCCGGCAACACGTTCTCGCGCGCCATCGCCAGCAGCGCCCGGACGTCCTTCGGGAAGCACGAGCCGCCGTAGCCGGCGCCCGCGTACAGGAAGCTCGGCCCGATGCGCGGGTCGGCCCCGATCGCGTGCCGCACCCGCTCGATGTCCGCTCCCAGCCGCTCGGCCAGACGCGCCAACTCGTTCATGAACGAGATCCTCGTGGCCAGCATCGCATTGGCCGCGTACTTGGCGAGCTCCGAGGAGCGCGCATCCAGCACCACCAGGCGCTCCCGGTTGCGGTTGAACGGCGCATACAGCTCGGTCAGAAGCTCGATCGCGTGGCGGTCCTCGGTTCCGATCAGGATCCGGTCCGGATGCATGAAGTCCTGCATCGCAGCGCCCTCCTTCAGGAACTCCGGGTTCGACGCCACCAGGATCGGCAGCTTCAGGCCGCGGGCGGCGATCTCCTCGTCAACCGCGCGGCGCACGCGTTCCGAGGTGCCCACCGGCACAGTGGACTTGACGACCAGCAGGGCCTGGCGCGAGATCCGGCGTCCGAGCTCTCGGGCCGCCGCTTCGACGTGCCGCACGTCGGCCGAACCGTCCTCGTCGGTGGGCGTGCCGACCGCGATGAAGAAGACGTCCGCGTGGGCGACCGCGCGGTCATAGTCCGATGAAAATTGCAGCCGACCGGCGTGAAGGTTGCGCTGCGCGACTTCGTCCAGACCCGGTTCGTGAATCGGCATCTCGCCGCGCAGCAGGCGCTGAACCTTCAATTCGTCGATGTCGATGCACAGCACGTCGTTGCCGACGTCGGCGAAGCAGACCCCTGTGACCAGCCCGACGTATCCGGTTCCGATGACGGTAAGTTTCATCCGTCCTGCTGCGGAGAGTTATCGACGCGGGCCGATTTTACCTGCGCGATCCCGCGCAGCGGGTTCGCCTATCATTACTGGTGGATACTTGTCGCTGCCCTGGATCAAATCTGAAGCGAGGCACGAACAGACAATGACGATCGCCAGCGTCGATCGCGGCAAGCCGGTGCCGCCCGAAACCGCAGGGGCGGCCGGTGCGCGGGCCGCCGGCAGCGCCGCTGCGCTGTCGCTGGTGTCGATCGTGATTCCGGTCCTCAACGAGGGCGCGAATTTGCGAGAGCTGATCGACCGGGTCGAGGCCGCGCTGAGACCCACGCAGCGGCCCTTCGAGCTGATCCTGGTCGACGACGGTTCGACCGATGATTCCCGCTCGGTGCTGGCCGAACTGGCACGCGATCGCCCTTGGCTCAGGCCGCTGCTGCTGATCCGCAACTACGGACAATCGACCGCGCTTCAGGCCGGCTTCGATCACGTCCGGGGCGACGTCGTGGTGACGCTGGACGGCGACCTGCAGAACGAGCCGGCCGAGATCCCCCGGCTGCTGGAGCTGCTCGATGCCGACCGGTCGATCGACGTCGTGTCCGGATGGCGCAAGCAGCGCCAGGACCACACCTGGTCGCGCAAGCTGCCCTCGTGGGTCGCGAACCGCCTGATCTCGGCGGTGACCGGCGTGCGACTGCACGACTACGGGTGCGCGCTGAAGGTATACCGGCGCCCGATCCTGGCCAACGTGAAACTGTACGGTGAGATGCACCGGTTCATCCCGGCGCTTGCGGTGGAGGCCGGTGCGCGCCTGCTCGAGGTGCCGGTGCGCCATCACCCACGCACGCGCGGCAGCTCGAAGTACGGGATCGACCGCGTTTTCCGGGTGCTGCTCGACCTGCTGTGGGTCAAGTTCATGATGCGCTTCCTGCAGCGCCCGCTGCACGCGTTCGGAGCGGTCGGCAGCACGCTGATCGCGATCGGATCGATTTTGCTGCTGTACCTCGCAGTCGACAAGCTGGTTCTGGGCCACCCGATCGGTGGTCGCCCGCTGCTGCTGCTGGGCGCCCTGCTGACGCTGATCGGCGTGCAGCTGCTCGCAACCGGCGTGCTGGGCGAGCTGCTCACGCGCGTGTACCACGAACCGCAGGGGCGACGCCAGTATGTTCTAAGGGACCCGGAGTGAGCCGGCGCCTCGGGCTGCTGGCGGCGCGATTTCTCGCCGCTGCCGCGCTGCTGGCACTGGCCGCTTGGCTGGTCGGGCTGGGTGCGCTGCTCGGGCAACTGCGCCGGGTCGACCTGCGCTGGTTCGCGCTTGCGATAGCTGCGATGGCCGCTTCACAGTGGGTCTCGGCCGCCCGCTGGGTCTCGATTGCCTCGGTCCTCGGGCTGAAAGCACCCGTTCGCGACATGCGGCTCGCCTACGCGCAGGCGATGGCCGTCAACGTGGTGCTGCCGGGCGCAACGCTGGGCGGCGACACGCTCAGGAGCGTGCGGCTGCAGCGGCTTGGCAATCCGTTGGGCGAATCGGCGCTGTCGGTCGTGCTGGATCGGGCGAGCGGGTTGTGGATCTTGTGTCTGCTGTCGCTGTGCACAGGAATCGGCCTGCTGGGCAGCGGCCACCTGGACCGCCTGCGGCTGCCCGAGGCGATGGCCGGAATCGACCTGCGGTCGATCGCCTGGATCTACCTGGGCGCGCTGTCGGCCGCAGTGGCGCTGCCCTTCGTTCCGCTGCGCCTGCCGGATCAGGCGCAATCCGGGCTCAGCGGCCTGCGGCGCGTGCTCGCGCGCTTGGCCGAGCTGCACGCGCTGACGGTTTCGCGCGGCCGCGGCCTGGCTCGCTCGCTGTGGAGCTCGCTGCTGGTGCAGGTGCTGTGCGCGCTGGCGCTGTGGCTGTGCCAGATCGCCGCCGGTGGTTCGGCCGGCTACCTGGCAGTCCAGGCGATCGCGGCGCCGGTTTTCATCGCCGGCGTGGTTCCGCTGTCCTATGGCGGGTTCGGCGCTCGCGAGGTGGTTTCGCTGCTGGTGTTTCCGCTGATCGGCGTCGAGGCGCAGACCGCCGTGGCCGCGAGCGCTTTATATGGCGTAGGTGCGGTTTTGCTCGGTCTGGCCACGGCACCGCTGCTGGCGCTCGGAAGGTCAGACAGAAACGATCACGCAGGATCCTCCCCCGCCGCTCTCCCTGGAGGGGGAAAGCAGGCTATCAGGAACGAGTGATGCAAGTGGTCGTGATCGGCGGGGCCGGCGTGCTGGGACAGGCCCTGCTCAAGGCCATCGTCGCGCGCGGCGTGCTCACCCGCAGCGACGGGGTGCCGGCGCCGGTGCGCCGCGTGATCGCGGTCGATCGAAGGCAGTCGGCACGGCTTTTCGTGGAGCCGCGCGTCGAATACGTGCGGGCCGATCTGGACAGCCCCCGCCTGTTGCAGGCGGTGATGGGCATAGCAACCGACTCGGTGTTCCACGCCTGGGACAGCGGTGCCGGCGGCGGTCGGTCGACGCCGTCGTTTGCGCTGGCCGACAGCCTGCGCGACCTGTTCGCGGTATCCGAGCTGCAATCTTCTCGACCGAAAGTAGTGCTGGCCAGCAGCTTCGCGGCCAACAGCGGGACCGCCGCCGCGCAGCCGGATCCGGCGCGCGCGCTGCCGGCGAGCGAGGATGGGCTGACGGCGCTGGTGGGCGAGTTGCTGGTGGAGGAGGCGACACGGCGGGGCCGGGTCGAGGGCCGCGCACTGCGCCTGCCGATGATTGCGGCCGCGCCCGGCTGCATGTCGTTTCTGGGCGAGCTGATGCCGGCGCTGGTCGAAGGCCGCCAGGGGCGCTGCCCGATCCCGCTGGACGCGCCGCTGTGGCTGACGTCGGCGCAGGCCGCGGCGCGGGCACTGGTGCACGAGCACGAGTTGCCGCCGTCTGCGTCGGGTGAGGCTGGCGTGCTGAATGCGCCCGCCTGCACGCTGAGCGTGGACTCTCTGGTGCAGGCGTCGGCGCGATTATTCGGACATGCGGTCGACCCGCCGCAGGTCGAACTCGATCCGGCACTGTGCGATGCGCTGGCGCAACGTCCGTACCGGGTTGCGATCGAGACCGCCTTGACGCTGGGTTTCGAAGACGGGCTGGATGCCGAGGCCCTGGTGCGCGAGCTGGTGGCGGCGCCCGATCCGTGATTTCAAAGCCGAAGCCAACCGGCGGTGACCCGCGGCGGGCAGACTATTTCAATTTGTGAGGCACACCGAAGCGGCTCTCGCCGGGGAAAACCTCGGTCGTGCCCGACGGCCCGAACCCTGCGATCTGGACGATTACTTCCTCGTTCTTGGCTCCGTCGTAGTGAACCGCCCCCGCGGGATGCTTCATATAGCTCCCCGGCTTCAGGGCCACGGTTTTGTCCGGATCCCACGAATCGTCGGTGCCCGTGTACCAGGTGCCCCGCAGCACCACCGCATGCCGATCCTCCGGGTGGAAATGAGGTGCGCTCATGATTCCAGGAGGAAACTTGACCCGAATGACATACAGGCCCACCTTGCTGGGGTCACCGGAGACTACGGCGATCTGCACTCCGTGACTGTTGGGCACATCCTTCCAATCGGCCTGCTCGGGCGTCATCCGGATGAAGCCCTTGGCGTCGGCCTGCGCGCAGGCAGGCGCCTCGACGAGGGAGAAGCAAAGCGCCAGCCCGCCTGCCAAGATGAACATTGAAGCACGCATGACCACCCCCTTGACGTCTTATGCAGGCCGGATTCCCGGGCGGGTGCCGCACGAGTTGCCGAAGGTCGATATCCGGCCGCGGTCGATGGATAAGCACCATTAGCGTACCCGATCGGGTCGTCCCAAGCCTATGCGTGCAAGTTGCCCCACAGTACTGCGGCGACGACGCTCCAAGCCGCAGGAGCCTGGTCGACTCTCTCGCTGACAAGTTCCGGCACCGTCGACTCCGTGATGACGCCGACTTCATTGAATCGAAAACGCGCGATCGGCGTTAGCTCTGTCGCCCCGGAGGTGTCCATCCTCCTGCATTGAACTTCGCCATGCGGCGGCACGCAATCGCCGGGAATTGTCAGAACAAACTCGATCCATGAGCCGGCGTGCACGACGACGAATCGGTCCGCGCCGGGATCGTGGGCGATGCGCAGCCCGCGGAACAAGGGCCGCCCTTCGGCAGCCCGCTCGGCAAGCTTTGAGAACGACCGAAACAAGACCTGCAGTACGGAGGGAATGCCGGTTCCGCCGTCCGCGGCTTTCTTCCGAGGGAGCTTTTTCATTTAGGGGCGAGCGCGGCTGCGAACAGCAGTCGTTCCGGGAGCGGCCCCGGAGTGAGGAAGCGGCCCACCGAGGCGCCGCTCAGAGGGCCTTGTTGCCACGACAGACCCATAGTCGTGTTCCTTTCGTTCCGGAGGTGGGATCATGACGCGCGTCGCCGAAATTTGCGAGAAATCCCATGAACTCGATACGTGTCGCTCTGATTAGCTCTCTGGGTGCAACGCTCACCGCGGGTTGCGCGACCGGCGCGCCGCCCGCCAGTGTGAGCAGCACCCCGCCGAATATTGGGCGGGCGCTGCAGGAGGTGGACGCGAGCGACTTTCTCAAGCACATCGAGACCCTCGCTTCGGACGATTTCGAGGGACGCTCTGTCGGCGCCCGCGGAGAGGCGGTCACCGTGGACTACCTCGTCGGCGAGTTCAAGCGTATCGGTCTTATGCCGGGCAATCCCGATGGCAGCTACATTCAGCGTGTCCCGTTGACCGAGCATACATCGGCCCCGAGCGCCATCATCAAGGCGGGCGCTACGCGCTTGGATCTCAAGTTCCCCGATGACTTCGTTGCCTGGTCCTTCCGACGGGAGCCGCAGGTTAACGTCAGCGGCTCGGAACTGGTATTCGTGGGCTACGGGGTCGTGGCTCCCGAATACGCCTGGGACGACTACAAGGGCGTCGATCTGAAGGGGAAGACCCTGCTGATGCTGATCAACGATCCCCAGATTCCAGACCCGCACGATCCGACGAAGCTCGACGACAAGATGTTCATGGGGAAGGCGATGACCTACTACGGGCGCTGGACCTACAAATATGAAATGGCAGCCGCGGTGGGTGCCGCAGGCGCGCTAATCGTCCACGAAACCGGGATGGCTGGGTATCCGTACTCAGTCGTGGTCAATTCCTGGGCTCGCGAAAATTTCGACATCCAAACGAATGCACCCAATCCGCACTTCCCTGCCGTGTCGGGATGGATTCGGCTTGAGAGTGCCAAGGACGTGTTCTCGGCAACTGGGTACGACTTTGCCAGGTTGAAGCAGGCCGCGCTGAGTCGCGACTTCAGACCGGTGGCCCTGGGCGCGACGATCGACCTCGGCGTGAATACGGCCTGGCGTGACGTAGCGTCGCAGAACGTGATCGGCCGGATCGAAGGGTCCGACCCGAAGCACAAGGACGAGCACGTGATCTATTCCGCCCATTGGGACCATTTCGGGTGGGATCGCGAGCTGCCGGGCAGCAAGCACGATCAGATCTACCATGGCGCCGTCGATAATGCCTCGGGCGTGGCAGCGCTTCTCGAAATCGCCAAGGCATTCACCGCGCTTGCACAACCGCCCCGTCGTTCGATCCTGTTCATCGCCACCACGGCGGAGGAGCGCGGTCTTCTGGGGGCGCAGTTCTATGCGAGTCATCCGCTATACCCGCTGCGCAAGACCCTGGCGGATATCAATATGGATGGTATGAATCTATGGGGGCGTACGCGCGACGTGGAAGTCATCGGCTCCGGAAAATCCGAGTTGGAGGACGCCCTTGCGACTGCCGCCGCGAGCCAGGGTCGGGTCACCAGACCCGACGCTCATTCGGAAAAGGGATTCTTTTACCGGGCCGATCACTTCGAATTCGCCAAGGTGGGCGTGCCGTCGCTCTTCGTCTTTGGCGGCGCCGATTACATCGGACAACCTGGAGACTTCGGCGAAAAAAAGTTCAACGACTACGTCGCCCACGACTATCACAAAGTCACCGATGTCGTGCGCCCGGATTGGAACCTATCCGGAGCGGTCGAAAATATGCGGCTGCTGTTCCAGGTCGGTTACGACGTCGCGCAGGGCGCCCGGTATCCGGAATGGAAAGCCGGGGCGGAGTTCAAAGCCCGGCGCGACGAGATGATGGGGAGGCCGCACTGAGCGAGAATGGCGGTTCATGGCCGATCGCGGGCCTGCGCGACCGAGCTCCATACGGATTCGGCGGCAAGCCTTACGGGCTCTTGGCGACTCGCAGCGACGCGACGGTCGCCTCCGGTGTCAGCAGGTCCGGATCGCACACGAGTTCTATCAATGCGGGGCGCCGCTGCTCGCGCGCGTAGGTCAGGGCCTCGTTCAGCGCAGGAGCGAAACCCGCGGTGTCGTTCACCCGCAGGCCCAGCGCGCCGAAGGATTTGGCCAGCAGCGGGAAATCGGGATTTGCCAGCGTGGTGCCGCTGACGCGACCTGGAAAGCGCCGCTCCTGGTGCAGCCGGATCGTGCCGTACATCGAGTTGTTCAGCAGCAGGAATATCACGCCCGCGTGATGCTGCGCGGCGGTGGCCAGCTCCGGCACGCTCATCATCAGGTCGCCGTCGCCCGTCACGCACACCACGGTGCGCTCGGGCGCCGCGATCTTGGCGCCGATCGCAGCCGGCACGCCGTAGCCCATGCAACCGGAGGTCGGCGCGATCTGGGTGCCGAGCCTGCCATAGCGAAAAAACCGGTGCACCCAGATCGAGAAGTTGCCGGCGCCGTTGGCGATGATCGCGTCGCGCGGCATCGCCTGGCGCAGCTGCCGCATCACCTGCCACAGGTCGAGCGCCGGCTCGCTCTGGTTGTACAGCGCCGGCCTTTGCTGCCACTCTTCGTACTCGGCGCGGCCGGAGCGGGTGTGTTCGCTCCAGTCGGACTCGATCGGATTCATCGCGCCCAGGCGCGCGGCGAACTGCGACATGCCCGAATTGATCATCAGTTGCGCCTGGTAGACGCGTCCGAGCTCTTCGATGCCCGCGTGCACGTGCACCAATGCCTGTTCGGGGACGGGCGCCCGCAGCAGCGTGTAGCCGCTCGTGGTCATCTCGCCCAGTCGCAGCCCGATCGCGACCACGAGGTCGGCCGTCCTGATCCGCTGCGCCAGCTTCGGGTTGATCCCGATGCCGGCCTCGCCGATGTAGTTCGGATGGTCGTTGTCGAAGCGGTCCTGGAACCGGAAGCCGCACACCACCGGCAGGTCGTTGGCCTCGACGAAGCGGCGCAGGTTGTCCAGGGCGCCGCCGGTCCAGCCGGGCCCGCCCAGCATCAGCAGCGGGCGCTGGGCCTGGCGCAACAGGCTGCGCAGCGCGGCGATCTGGGTGTCGCTCGGAGCGGCCTGCACCGGCTGGTGGCAGAGCGCGTCGGGCACGCGCGTGGATCGCCCCAGCAGATCCTCGGGAAGCACCACCAGCGCCGGGCCCGGCCGCCCGCTGGAAGCGCACTGGAACGCACGCGCCACGACCTCGGGAATGCGCTCGGTGCTCTCGACCTGTTCGACCGCCTTGGCGACCGCTCCGAACATCTGGCGATAGTCGATCTCCTGGAACGCTTCTCGTCCGAGGTGCTCGGTGCCCACCTGTCCGATGAACACGACCAGAGGCGTTGAATCCTGGCGCGCGTTGTGAATTCCGATCGCGGCGTTGCTGGCGCCGGGTCCACGCGTGACGAACACGACACCCGGCTGGCCTGTCAGGCGGGCGTAGGCATCGGCCATGAACACCGACCCGGATTCGTGGCGGTTCACGATCAGGCGGATCGCGGCGGAGGCGTCGTGTAATGCATCCAGCACGCCGAGGTAGCTCTCGCCCGGAACGCAGAATACGTGGTTCACTCCCTGGATCAGCAACTGATCGACCAGGAGGCGGGCGCCGGTTCGCTCAACGAGATCCATCGTCACCAGGGGCGCTGCAGAATCGAAACCGTCGCCGATCCGGCGCGTGGTTCGCACCCGCAGCGGGTCGGATTGTAGCGGTGGGGCGCGTCAGCCGGCGCCGGGCAGCGCGGCCAGGCCCTTCTGGAGCACGCCCCGTAGCGGAGCCTCCAGCGTGGGCAGGAAGAGCGCGAGCGCAGCCAGGCCGGCCAGCACCGTCAGCGGAAAACCGACCGCGAACAGATTCAGTTGCGGCGCGACCCTGGCCATCACGCCCAGCACCACGTTGACCATCAGCATCACGGCCAGTATCGGCAGGCAGATCGTCAGCGCGATCGCGAATATGTCCGAAGCGGCCCGCACCAGCGCCAGCGGTTCGATCGGCGCGGCCGCTGCCGCCGGGAAGAGGCGGAAGCTGTCCACCAGTGCCGACAGCAGGATCAGATGGCCGTCGATCGACAGGAACATCAGCAGCACCAGCATCGACATGAAGTTGGACACCACGTTCTCGGACTCCCGCGTATCGGGATTGAAATAAGCCGAGAACGACAGTCCGATCTGCAGTCCGATCAGCTGGCCGGCCAGCTCGATGCCGACGAATACGATCCGGATCGCAAACCCGAGCGCCAGTCCGACCAGGATGTTCTGTGCGAGCTGCACGAAGCCCTTCGCCTCGAGCAGGCCCGCGAGCGGCGGCGAGCTGACCACGGGCGCGATCGCGATCGTGATGGCGAGCGCGATCCCCACCTTGGCCCGGACCGGGATCGCCTGGTGCGACAGCAGCGGCGCCGAAGCGAACAGGGCCAGGATCCGGGTCAGCGGCCAGAAGACCGATCCATACCACTGACTGAGCTGCGCGGTGTCGAACGCGAACAAGGACGGTATCCGCGGGCGTGCGTTTTCGCGCTGGCGCTCAGCCGACCGCGCCCGGAATCGACTCGAACAGGCGCCGCACGTAGTCGACGAAGAAGGTCAGCATCCACGGGCCCGCAACGACCAGCGCGAGCAGCGTGCCGATCAGCTTCGGAATGAAAGTCAGCGTCATCTCGTTGATCTGCGTGGCCGCCTGCAGCACCGAGACGATCAGGCCCACCACGAGCGAGGTGATCAGCAGCGGGGCCGCCAGCAGCAGCATCACGGTCAGCGCCTGCTGGCCGATGGTCACGACGGATTCGGGGGTCACGGCGCTTTCCGCATCAGGTCGAGTAGCTGGCTACGAGCGAGCCGATCAGCAGGTTCCAGCCGTCGGCCAGCACGAACAGCATCAGCTTGAACGGCAGCGACACCAGCACCGGCGACAGCATCATCATCCCCATCGACATCAGCACGCTGGCCACCACCATGTCGATGATCAGGAACGGGATGAACACCATGAAGCCGATCTGGAACGCGGTTTTCAGCTCGCTGGTGACGAAGGCCGGGATCACCACGCGCATCGGCAGCTCGGCCGCGCCGGCGGCCCCGGACTGCTTCGGCTCGATGCGCGCGGCGCGCGCGAACAGCATCAGGTCGGTCTCGCGCGTGTGCTTCAGCATGAAATCGCGCAGCGGCGCCGAGCCGGCGCTGACGGCCTGCTCGAACGAGATCTTCTGTTCGCTGTACGGAACGTAGGCCTGGTCGTGGATGCGGTCGAAGGTCGGCCCCATCACGAACAGCGTCAGGAACAGCGCCAGCCCGATGAGCACCTGGTTGGGCGGCGAGGCCTGCGTGCCGAGCGCCATCCGAAGCAGCGACAGCACGATCACGATGCGCGTGAAGGAAGTCATCATCAGCAGCATCGCCGGCAGGAAGCTGAGCACCGTCAGGAACAGCAGCGTCTGTACCGGTACCGAGTACTGGGTGCCGCCGCCGGCCAGCGGCGAGGTCGTCATCTGCAGCGGACTTTGCTGCGCAAGCGCCGGCTCGACGAGCGCCAGCGCGGCCAGCAGCACGGCCAGCACCAGGAGGATCGGCTTCATCGCGGAGAGGCCAGGCGCCGGATGATGTCCGAGAAGCTGCGCTCGGAAGCGACCGAAGGCGGCGCGCCGGCGTCGGCACCGGCCGGGAGCGTGCCCAGGCGGCGGATGCCGGCCGGGCTGACGCCGAGCAGCCAGCGACGATCGGCCACTTCGATGATCACGATCCGGTCGCGCGGACCCAGCGGCAGCTGGGCCACCACGCGCAGTCCCGTGACCGAGGTCGCCTGCGCCAGGCCGGCGCGGCGCAGCAGCCAGGCTGCGGCCGGAATCAGTGCCAGTACCAGCAGCAATCCGAACAGCAGCGGAGTGAGCGAGGGGCTGGCAGCGGGCGGCGGCGCCTGCGTCTGCGCCTGCGCGGCGATTGTCAGCAGGGCGGCGCCGGCGCCGAAGCCACACCGGAGGGTTTGCGGGAAGGAGGGCGGCCGTCGGGACACGATGGACTGCTCTCGGCTGCCTTATCGATTCAGGCGGCGCATCCGCTCGCTGGGCGTGACGATGTCGGTCAGGCGGATTCCGAACTTTTCGTTCACCACGACCACTTCGCCCTGGGCGATCAGGCAGCCGTTGACCAGAACATCCATCGGTTCCCCGGCCAGCGCATCCAGCTCGATCACCGAGCCCTGCGCCAGTTGCAGGATGTGCTTGATCGGAATCTTGGTGCGTCCGAGCTCCACCGTCAGACTGACCGGTATATCGAGGATCAGGTCCAGGTCCTGGCCCGCTTCCGGCGCGCTGCCGGGGCCCAGGCGAGGGAAGATGTTGGCCGGCTGCGCCGCCGGTTCCACCGCGCCCCTGACGGCCGCCTGCTCGGCCATCGCCGCGCCCCAGTCCTCATCGCCGGCCAGGCCGCCGGAGGAGCTCTCGTTCGGCGTTTCCATCCTCAGGACTCCTCGATCGCGAGGTTATCGCCGAAGTGCGAATACTTCAGCAGCCGTTCGATCCGGATCGCGATGTGACCGTTGACGGTTCCGAAGCTGCACTCCATCACCGGCACGCCGTCGATCTTGACCGGGATGATGTCGCGCAGCGGCAGCGGGACGAAGTCGCCGGGCTGCAGCCGGATCAGCTCGCGCAGCCGCATCTGGGTGTTGGCGAGTTCGCCGCACAGCTCGACCTCGGCGCTCTGCACCTGCTGAGTGAGTTGGCGAACCCAGCGCCGGTCCGGCTCCTGGCCGTCGGCCTGCAGCGACGAGTACAGCACGTCGCGGATCGGCTCGAGCGAGGCGTACGGGAAGCAGAAGTGCACCTCGCCGCCGCTGTCGCCGATTTCCACGTTGAACGTGGTCGCGACCACGATCTCGGAAGGCGACGCGACGTTGGCGAACTGCGTATGCATCTCGGAGCGCTGGTGATAGAAATCGAACTTGAACAGGCTCCCCCACGCTTTCGCGTATTCGGTGGTCGCTACCTGGACCAGGCGCTGGATGATGCGCTGCTCGGTCGGCGAGAAATCGCGCCCTTCGATCCGGAAGCGCAGCTTGCCGTTGCCGCCGAACAGTGAATCGATCACCGTGAACACCAGCGTCGGGTCGAAGATCAGCAGCCCGGAGCCGCGCAGCGGGGCGAGCGAGAGGATATTGATGTTGGTCGGCACGGCGATGTCGCGCACGAATGCCGAGTACTTGATCACGCGCACCGGTCCGACCGAGATCTCGGGACTGCGCCGCATGAAGTTGAACAGCCCGATCCGGAAGTTGCGCGCGAACCGTTCGTTGATGATTTCCATCGTGGGCATCCGGCCCCGAACGATGCGCTCCTGGTTGCCCAGGTTGTAGCTGCGGATCCCCTCGGCCTGCTCCGGCGCCTCGAGCTTCTGCGGTTCGCCCGTAACGCCTTCCAGCAGCGCGTCGACCTCGTCCTGCGATAGAAACTGTTCGGTCATGAGCTCACTGGATGATCAATTGGGTGATGCGCACCGCGGTGACGGAATGCTCGGCTGCGGTGTGGTCGAGGGACCGGTTGGCGGCGTCCACGATGTCCTTGGCGAGCGCCTGCTTGCCGTCCCGGCTGGCCAGATCGGTCGCCTGACGCGCGCTCAGCACCAGCAGGATTTCGCTGCGCAGCGCCGGCATCATCTCCTTGATCGTCGTTTCCGCTTCCTGCGAGGCGATTTCCAGGCTGAACTTGATCTGCATGTAGCGGTCCTGCTCCTTCTCGGCCAGGTTGACCGTGAACTGGTCCAGGTCCACGAAATTCGGAAGCTTGCGCGGGCCGCCCGTCTTGGCCGCGTCGGCGGCGGACGCGGGCGTCCGTTTCAGGTAGATGAAGGCGCCGGCCGCACTGACGCCCAGCATCAGTGCCGCCGCGACCATGATGATCAGTTTCTTGGGCAACCGTTTTCTGGCCGGCGCCTGTGCCGCCGCCGGCGCCGGTGCTGCCCCCTGCTTGATGTCCGCCATCTTGAGTCCCGCCGAAAGCGCTGAGCTGCCGCGCCTCGCGCATTTATGTGATCAGCGCCGCACTTGATTGCCGATTATTCGGGACGGCCCGGTCGCACGATCGGCCGAATATGGCGGATTTTGGGCGACTGCTTTGGGCGAGTGTTCCGGCCCCAATTCAGGCGTAGATATCGACCAGCCGAACCGCTGCTGCGCGTGCCGTACCGGCCGCCTCCGACGCCGGCAAATCGGCTGCGTCGGAGCCGCCGTCGCCGCGCTGCCGGCCCGCCTGCGAATGGGAGGGCGCCGTCCAGTCCGACTGGGCGCGACCCCCGACGCTGGCGTCGGCGAGCTGCATGCCGGACGAGGCGAACATTTCGCGCAAGCGTGGCAAAGCTGCCTCCAGCGCGTTGCGGGTCGCCTCGTGCGCGGCGGTAAATACAAGGGTGGCCGCGTGGCCGTGAACCCGGATCGATACGCCGACCGGCCCCAGACCGGCCGGTTCCAGGGATATCTGGGCCGTGTGCGCACCGCTGCGCGTCAGCACCACCACGCGCTCGGACAGCTCCTGGCCGAATTCGGGCTGCCCGACCGGGGTGGAAACGCTGGCGCGGCCTTCCGGCACGTAATTCGTGACCGGCCCGAACCCGGCGCCCGCGGCAACGCCCGGCGTGCCGGCCGGATCGGGCGCGGTTGCGGAGGCCCCGGCGCTCGGATGCGGCGTCGCGCTGTCGTCGGCCACGCTGGCCAGGGCCTGAGCGACCGCCTGTGCAGCCTGGCTCGCCGAGAAGGCGGGTCCGGGTAGCGCCGTGCCGAAGCCGGACGCCGAATCGACACCGGCACCGGTCATTTCGCTTGCTGCGCCACCCGCCGGATCGCTCGCTTGAAGCAGCGGGCGAGACACCTCGCCCTTATCCAGGCGACCGGTCTGCGCGCGCGACAGCTGCGACCCGGCTATCGGCGGGGGCTCGAAATGATTCTGGCCGTCCGTGCCGGCGGCCGGTTGCGGTGTAGAGCCTGCGCCGTCCGCTCCGGCATCTTGCGCGAGCGCGGCCGCATCGGCTGCGCGGCTTGAGCCCGCGGGCGCTTCGATGGAGCGGCCGCTGTTGCGCGAGGCGTCCGTCGATGCGCAGGTGATCCCGGCGTCCCGGCGGGCCGCGGCGGTATCGGGCTGGCTGAGCCTGCCTGGCGCGAGGGCGCAGGCAGCGGCCGCGGCGTCCGATTCCGGCTGCGGGCCGACGCTGCTGCGTCCGCCTCGGCGTGCCGCCGGCCGGTTGCCCGGCTCGTCCGGCGCCTGACTCGATCCCGAAGCGGTGGCGTCGGCCTGCGCCGGGGCGCGGCCCGAACCGTCGCGAGCCGCGGGCCCCGATGCATTGCGCGCTGGCGCGCCGGGTGAGGCAGACGCGGCCTGCAGAATCGGGCCGAAGTCCGAATCCGACGCGGGAGCGCCGGACGCTGAATCGGCCCCGGTGCCGCCGGCCGGTTGCGAGGAAGCGATCGGCAACGGGCTCATCGGAACTGCATCGAGGCGCGCTGGGCCGCCTCGTCGGTGTGGCGTTGTTCGCGGCGCGCCGAGCGCTGCTGCTCTTCCCGGGCGCGCCGCTCGATCAGCGTTTCCAGGCTCTTGAGTTTGCGCTGGCAAGCCGCCAGCTCGCCCCGGGCCTGGGCGCTCGCCTGCTCGCGGGCGCCGACCTCGCGTTGCTGCGTCTGCAGCGCCACCCGCAGCCTGGCCAGGAAGGCGCGCTGGTTCGACTGCGCGGCCGGGTCCAGCTGGTCGCCGGCACGGGCCTGCAGCCGCGCGGCGTAATCGTTCGAGTAGCCCTGCAGCGTCTGCAGGTGCTCACGCGCCAGCTGCGTCTGCTGTTCCAGCCGCGCCAGGCGCGCGGCCGCCGAATCGCGCGCGATTCGGGTCAGGTCCAGCAGCGTGTTCAATTGTGTCGAATTCATCGCGATTCCGATCCGGTGGGAATTGATCGCAACAGCGCATCGATGCGCTGCTCGGCATCCTGCAGCGACGACGACTGGTCCATCGGTTGCTGAAGGAAGCCCTCCATCTGCGGAAAGGCAGCGATCGCGGCGTCCAGCGCCGGATCGGCCCCCGCGACATACGCGCCGACCGAGATCAGGTCCCGATTGCGCTGATAGCGCGAGAAAACCGACTTGAAGCGGCGGGCCGCTTCATACTGGTGCGGGCTGGTGACCGCCGGCATCACGCGCGATATCGATGCCTCCACGTCGATCGCCGGATAGTGACCCGCCTCGGCCAGTCGGCGCGACAGCACGATGTGGCCGTCGAGGATTGCACGCGCCGCATCGGCGACCGGATCCTGCGGGTCGTCTCCCTCGGTCAGCACCGTGTAGAAGCCGGTGATCGAACCGCCGCCGGCGGCCGCGTTTCCGGCCCGTTCCACCAGCTGAGGCAGGCGCGCGAACACCGAAGGCGGATAACCCTTGGTGGCCGGCGGCTCGCCGATCGCCAGCGCGATTTCGCGGGCCGCCATCGCGTAACGGGTCAGGGAATCCATCAGCAGCAACACGTGTTGGCCCCGGTCGCGGAATCGTTCTGCGATCGCGGTTGCATAGGCGGCGCCCTGCAGCCGCATCAGCGGCGGCGTGTCGGCCGGGGCCGCCACGACGATCGCGCGGCGCAGCCCCTCTGGTCCCAGGATGTCCTCGATGAATTCCTTCACTTCGCGACCGCGTTCACCGATCAGCCCCACCACGGTGACGTCGGCCGACGTGTAACGGGCCATCATGCCCATCAACACGCTCTTGCCGACGCCCGAGCCGGCGAACAGGCCGATGCGCTGGCCCCTTCCCACGGTCAGCAGTGCATTGATGGCGCGTACGCCGACGTCCAGCGCGCTGCGGATCGGCTCCCGCTCCATGGCATTGATCGGGCGGCGCGAAAGCGGCTGGTAGGCGAGGGCCTGCCCGGACGGCTCGGTCAGCGGGCCGCGCCGGTCGATCGGCTCGCCGTTCGGATCGAGCACGCGGCCCAGCAGCGCGTCTCCGACCGGCAGGCGGCGACCCCTGTCCTCGGTTCGGCGCCAGGGGTGATTGGCCCGGTCCAGCCGGGGCCGCGCCGTCTTCGGCTCCTGCGCGACCACCATTGCGCCCGGGCGCAGTCCCTGTGGTTCGCTGGTCGGCATCAGAAACAGGCGTTCGCCCGAGAACCCGACCACTTCGGCGTCCAGCTTCAGCCCGTCGCCCTGCACGACCAGCACCTGCGCGCCCACCGGCAGCTTCAGTCCGACCGCTTCCATGACAAGGCCCGCGGCCCGGGTCAGGCGCCCGCGCGGCTCGAACGGCTCGCTCGACGCGGCCAGCGTTCGGCACTCGCCGAGAAAATCCACGTACCGGCCCGGCTGCATCAAGTCAGTCGCCCCTCATTGGCCCGACCCGCCGTGGCGGCATCATCCGGAGCGGCGTCCGACGGACCGGGGTGATCGGAGCCGAGCATGGCGACCACGCGGCGCCAGCGCGTGGCCAGCGTTGCGTCGATCTCGCCTTGCGGCGTCTCGATCCGGCAGCCGCCTGGCGAAACGCTCGGATCGGCCACGAAGCGGCATCCTCGATGGCTGGCTTCGACCTCCAGCTCGGCGCGGACCAGCTCGTAATCCTCCGGACTCAAATGCACGCGCGGGTGCGAGGCGTGATCGACGATCAGCGCGATTGCCTCGCGCACTGCGGGCAGCGCGGCGTCGCGCTGCAAGCTCAGCTCGCGGCGCAGGACCTGGCGCGCCACTTCCAGCGACAGGTCCAGCAATGCGTCGGCGCCGCGCAATGCGAGCTCGTCCAGACCGGCCTGCAGATTCGCGACCACGTGTCCGATCCGTTCCAGATGCCCGGCCCGGACCTGCTGAGCGGCGCGGGTGGCGTCCAGCGCGCCCTGCTCGCGCCCGCGCTCGAAGGCCCTGCGTTCGCGTTCCGACCACAGCCCGGTGGGATTGCGCGAAACCTGCGCGGTTTCCCCGAGCGAACGAAGCTCCCAGCTGGACGCCTGGCCCACCTGGTCCTTGGGGATCGTGCGCGAGAAGGGGCGGTCAGAAGCGCCCAAGACGGACCTCCGCAGCTCGCGCCGGCGCGCGTTCAGATGAAAGCATCATCGCCACCCTTGGCGCCGACCTGGATCTGGCCTTCGTCGGCCAGCCGGCGGACCACTTTGAGAATTTCGCGCTGCTCGGCCTCGACCTCGGAAATGCGCACGGGGCCCTTGGCCTCGAGGTCCTCGCGCAGCGTTTCGGCGGCACGACCCGACATGTTCTTGAAGATCTTGTCGCGCAGCGCCTGGTCCGAGCCCTTCAACGCGACGATCAAGGACTCGGACTGGATTTCGCGCAGCAGCAGTTGAATGGCACGATCGTCCAGTTCGTTCAGATTGTCGAAGGTGAACATCTGGTCCAGGATCTTCTGCGCCAGGTCGGCGTCGTGTTCCCGGATCGATTCGACCGCCGCGGTCTCCAGCGTGTTGCCGAGAAAGTTCAGGATTTCGGCCGTCGCCTTGGCGCCGCCCAGCGTGGCCTTTTTCAGCTTCTCGCTGCCGGCCAGGATCTTGGACAGCACTTCGTTCAGTTCCTGCAGCGCCTGCGGCTGAATGCCGTCCAGCGTCGCGATCCGCAGCAGCACGTCGTTGCGCATCCGCTCGGTCATGCTCTTCAGCACCTCGGACGAATGGTCGCGCTCCAGGTGCACCAGGATCGAGGCGACGATCTGCGGATGCTCGTTTTTCAGCAATTCCGCGATCGTGCCCGGATCCATCCACTTCAGGCTCTCGATACCCGAGACGTCCCGTCCCTGCAGGATCCGGTCCAGCAGCATGCCGGCCTTTTCCTCGCCCAGCGCCCTCTTCAGTACCTGGCTGACGAAGGCATCGGTGTCACGCACCAGCGAATACTGGTTCTCCTTGGTCGAGTGGAAGCGGCCGATCACGTCGTCGATCTTCTCGCGCGGAACCGTGCGCAGGCGCGCCATCGTTTCGCCGAGCCTTTGCACCTCCTTCGGCGACAGGTACTTGAAGACCTCGGCGGCCTCCTCTTCGCCCACCGCCATCAGCAGGATCGCGGCGTGTTCCAGACCGGCGTCGTCCATGGGTGGCGATCAGGCCTTGGGGTCGCCGACCCATGCCTTGACGACATTGGCGACGGTGGCCGGGTCTGCGCGGGCGATTTGCCGCATCCCTTCGAGCTGCGAGGAAGCCGACTCGGTCCGGTTGGAAGCGGCAGATTCGATCGCGGGCGCCGGCGCCTGCGCTGACACCATCATGGGCTGCGAGCCGATCGCCTTCAGCGCCGGGCGTACTGCGCCGAACACGACGATCAGCGTCAGCATCAGGAACAGCAGAGCCTTGCCGAACTCCTTGGCGAGCCCGATCGTTTCCGGTTGCTGCCACGCCGGCGTTGGTTCGACCGGCGGCAACTCGAGCTGGCTGAACGGCACGTTGACCACGTTCAGTGAGTCGCCCCGCTTCTCGTTGAATCCCATCGCCTCGCGCACCAGCGCCTGGATGTTGTCCATCTCCTTCGGCGACCACGGCACTGCGGCCGGCGCTGCGGGTGCCGCCACGGCCGGCGCACCGGGCGCTGCCGGGCTGCTCGCGGCCGGCGGGGCCGGCTTGTTGTTGATGACGACGGCGGCGGTCAGCCGGCGGATCTCGCCACTGGCGGTTTTCGTGTGGCGTACGTTCTTGTCGACCTCGAAATTGGTCGTCTGCTCGCGATGGGCGCTGGAGCCCGGGGAGGTGGACGCTGGGTTGGCAGCGCCGGCCTGGCCGTTGATCGGCGCGGTCGCAGGAACCGGTGGCTGGTTCGACAGCGCGCCCGGTACGCCTTGCGCGCCGGAGCTGCCGGTCTGCGAGTTTTCCGTGCTCGATAGCGACCGGATCGTCGCGCGGTCGGCCGCCTGGTTCGGCTTGTACGACTCGTCCATCTGCTCGACATTGGAGAAGTCCACGTCGGCCGTGACCTGTGCCCGCACATTGTTGCGGCCGACGATCGGCTCCAGGATGTCTTCGATCCGTTTGATCGTGGAAGCCTCGATCTGGGACAGGTAGTCGAGCTGTTCTCCGTCCAGGCTGCCCTGGCCTTCGCTCTGGCTGGCGAGCAGCGTGCCGTGCTGGTCGACGACCGAGACGTTCTTGGTCGTCAGCTCGGGCACCGAGGAGGCGACCAGGTGAACGATGCCGGCAACCTGGGCCCGGTCGAGCGTCTTGCCCGGGTGCAACTGCAGCAGCACCGATGCGGTCGGCGCCTGGTGGTCGCGCAGGAAGCCGGAGTTTTTCGGCAGCGCCAGGTGAACGCGAGCGCCGGCGACCGACGCCAGCGACTGGATCGAGCGTGCCAGCTCGCCTTCCAGGCCACGCTGATAGTTCAGCTGCTCCTGGAACTGGGTCAGCCCGAATTTTTGCCCCTCGAGCAGCTCGAAGCCGACGACGGAGCCCTTTGGAAGACCCTGCGAAGCCAGCTTAAGACGCGCCTCGTGCACCTTGTCGGCCGGCACCAGAATGGTGCCGCCGTCGGCGTTGCGGTACGGGAGGTTCAGCTGCGACAGCTGCGCGATCACGGCGCCGCCGTCGCGATCGGACAGGTTGGTGAACAGCACGCTGTAGCTTGGCGAGGAGCTCCACAGCCAGGCGGAGCTGACGATCGCGATCAAGCCGGCCGCGCCCAGGATCATCAGGGCGCGGGCGCGAGGAGAGAACCGGGCCATCAGGCCAACCGCAGCAGGCATCGTGTGGGTCGGACGATCGAAGAGTTGTCCATTGGCCTTTGGGCACGCACCCCGGCGCGCTCTTGTGCGTTGCGCATGAATCGGGCGACTTTCCGATTATTCGGAGACTTGAGATACCGTAAACGCGGATAAGCCGAGGAAAGCAGCGTTGATTAGGGGGGTACGGCTAGCTGCTCATCACGCGGGCGAGGCCGCGGGCGTGCGAATTGACCGGCCAACACGCGCTTTCTTGATGCAGCGCGAGGTGGTTCGGACGACTAGATTAGCTTGACGGTCAGGATCCGGACCGCCTGCGGGGGATAAACATGGATCTCAAGGCAATCAACGCTCAGATCGCTACAGCCGTTGCCGGCGTGCCGGCCGCGTCATCGGCGGGCTCCGTCGCCGGCTCGGACTTCGCCTCGTCGCTGGACGCCGCGCTGAAGACCGTCAGCCGTGGTCAGGAGCAAGCCGGAGAACTGCAGCGCCAATTTGCGCTGGAAAACCCGAACGTGGGCCTGGAAGACGCCGTGGTCGCGATGAGCAAGGCCAGCATTTCGTTTGCGGCCGCCGTTCAGGTCCGCAACCGGCTGGTGCAGGCCTACGAGCAGATCATGACGATGCAGGTCTGACCGGGCTGACCCGGTCGTTCCTAAGCTTAAAAACCCAGGCTGGCCAGCAGATCGTCGACGCCTTTCTGGTCGGCGACCACGTCGTCGCGGGCGTTCGGCGCCACGACCGGGCCCTCGAGCTTGTACGGATCCAGCTGGGGTCGCTGTTCCGGACGCGAGGTCTCGATCAGCAGCTTCACCAGCTGCTCCTCCAGCGACGTCGCCAGCGCGACGACCCGGCGAATCACCTGGCCCGTGAGGTCGTGGAAGTCCTGCGCCATCATGATGTCGGTCAATATCGTGTTGGTTCGGTCTGCCTGGCCGCCGACCCCGGAGAAGAACTCGCAGGTCTCGTCCACCAGCTGCTTGCCGGCCGGAGTGCACGCTCGCCCGCCGGCCGCGTAGGCGGCGACGGCCTGCCAGCGGCTGCGCAGGCTGTCGGCCTGCTCGGTCAGTTCCTGCTGAACCGTGCGCGCGCGATCGACCGCATTGAGCACCTTCTCGGCGGCCTCGCCAGTGACACGGGCGATGTAGGCCAGCCGGTCGCGCGCACCCGGCAGATTGTCGCGCGCGTCCATCAGCTCGCGCTCGTAGCCGAGCTCGCGCAACGCGTCGTGCAGCGTGCGCGTCAGCTGTCCGATCCGCCGGTAAATGTTCTCGTCGGATTCGTGTGCCGTTGCCTCGGTCTGAGCCATGGCGACGGCCTCATCCCTGCTTGGTCATGATTTTTTGGACCTTCTCTTCCAGCGTGGCCTTGGTGAACGGCTTGACGATGTAGCCGTTGGCGCCGCACTGCGCAGCCTGCACGATGTCCTCCTTCTTCGCCTCGGCCGTCACCATCAGGAACGGGATCAACTTGAGCGCGTCGTCGGAGCGGACGATCTTCAGCAGCTCGAACCCGTTCATGTTGGGCATGTTGATATCGGACACGATGAAGTCGAACTTGCCCGCCTTCAGCATGCTCAACGCCACCACGCCGTCCTCGGCCTCCTCGGCATTTCCGAAGCCGATCTCTTTCAGCAGATTGCGGACGATGCGCCGCATGGTCGAAAAATCGTCGACGATCAGGAATCGGGGATCAGCGGTCATTTCATCTCCTGGATCGGGAACGAGAGCGCGGCCACTGCCGCCCGCAAGTCGCACCGCGGCCGCATTGTGGCGGCCGCCCGATCGATCCTATTGGCGGAAAAGCTTGCGCAAACATCGCGTTTCGGGGCTTCGTCGGATTCATTGCGTGCTCGGCGCAGCCGGATCGGTCGGCGTCGGCGCGGGGGCAGGCGATTGCGGCGCCGTGGCGGCGGCGTCGGCACCCTGGGCGCCGGCGGCGGCCTCGGCGCGCTCCGGCAGGGAATCCGAGACTTGCTCCGGGTCCCCGGCCTCGATTTCGCCGCGGGCACGCTCCAGCCGCTCCTCGGCGATCTTGTTCAGAACGATGATCGAGATTCTGCGGTTCAACGGGTTGCGCGTGTCGACTTTGTCGAGCAGGTTCGAATCGGCCAGGCCGACCACGCGCGCGATCTTCTGCGGGTCCATGCCGCCGGCGATCAGCTCGCGGCGCGACGCGTTGGCACGGTCGGCCGACAGCTCCCAGTTCGAGTGCCAGCGCTGTCCGCCGGAGTACGGCGTCGAATCGGTGTGTCCGGTCAGCGCGATCTTGTTGTCGACCCCGTTCAGAACCTTGCCGATCTCGCGCAGGATCTCGCGCATGTAGCTTTTGACGGTCGCCCCGCCCAGGTCGAACATCGGACGCTTGAAGTCATCGACGATCTGAATCCGCAAGCCGTCCGGAGTGATCTCGACCCGGATCTGATTGCGGAATTCCGACAGCGTCGCGTTGTCGAGGATCGCGCCGTCGAGGCGTGATTTGAGCTCCTCCATCCGCGCCAGCTGTTCGATGCGGCGCCGCTCTTTCTGCTGCTGGCGATCGGCACTTTTGCGGCGGTTCTCCTGTTCGCCCCGCTTGCGCTGGCCGACCACGCGCGTGAGGTCCTCCCCGCCGCCGGGGACGAGCGAGGTGGAGTCGCCCGAACCGCTGCCGCCGCTCATCGCAACCTGCAGCGGCGACTGGAAGTAATCGGCGATGCCCTGCAGATCGCCCTTGGTGGTCGAGCCGAGCAGCCACATCAGAAGGAAGAACGCCATCATGGCCGTCACGAAGTCGGCGTAGGCGATCTTCCAGGCGGCCCCATGGGTGCCGTGGCCGACCTTCTTGATCCGCTTGATGACGATCGTCGATTTGGCTTTTTCGCCCGAAGAGGTTGCCATGTTCGCGCCTGGGTCGGATTAGCGCTTCTGCTTGACGTGCTTTTCGAGCTCGACGAAGGTCGGCCGCTCGGTCGAGTACAGGATCTTGCGGCCGAATTCGACCGCGACCGCCGGCGCATATCCCTGCAGGCTGGCCAGCAGCGTCGCTTTGACGCAGTGCAGCTCCTTGGTCGCCTCGTCGCACTTCTGCTCCAGCACCTGGGCCAGCGGGCCGACGAAGCCGTAGGAAATCAGGATGCCCAGGAACGTGCCGACCAGCGCGGCGGCGATCATTTCGCCGAGTATCGCCGGCGGCTGGCCCACCGAGGCCATCGTCTTGACGACCCCCATCACCGCGGCCACGATGCCGAACGCAGGCAGCCCGTCGCCGGCTTTCTGCAGCGCGTGCGACGGGGCCATGGCCTCGTGATGGTGCGTATCGATCTCCTGGTCCATCAGGTTCTCGATCTCCAGCGGATTCATGTTCCCGGAGACCATCATCCGCAGATAGTCGGTGATGAACTCGACCAGGTGGTGATCGGAGCCGACGCTCGGGTGCTTCTGGAACAGCGGGCTCTTGGCCGGCTCGTCGACGTCGGACTCGATCGCCATCATCCCTTCCTTGCGGACCTTGGTCAGGATGTCGAACAGCAGCGCCATCAGCGCCATGTAGCGCGCCTTGGTGTACTTGGAGCTCTGCAGCAGCTTCGGCAAAGCCCTGACGGTCGCGCCCAGCACCTTGGTCGAATTGCCGGTGACGAAGGCGCCGATGGCCGCTCCGGCGATGATCATCAGCTCGATCGGCTGGAGCAGGACGCGAAAAGCGCCATGTTCCAGCGCGTAGCCGCCGAACACGGCCGCCACGACGAGCACATAACCGACGATGATGAACATTGAGCCCGGCCCCAACGGTCAGGGCATGGCAGGACCCGCGCATTGCTGCGGCCCCGCCCCGCCCCCAAATCTCTATTACCCTAAGTTTTCTTCGGCAGACGGGCGGATCGACTTAAGCCGCGCCCGGCCCTGGGACGCCGCGTTGGACCCTCCGGAAGCGCGGAACTCGTGCCGCCGGCGAGCACAATTCGATCGATCGGTGGCTCCCCAAAAAAAGAACCCGGCTGCGCCGGGTAAAGGGTCGGAGGAGGGAGAAACTGGTGCGTCCGGGCCGGGGTCCCACCGGCCGGTCCGTCCGCGCGCGTCAGGCGGCCAGCGCTTCTTCTTCGCTGCGCTGGTTGCCGCGGCCCTTGCCTGCACGGGCAGGCGGTTCGCACAGGCCGCAGACATAGTTCTTGGTGAGCTCGTAGGTGTGCGTGACGAACTTGCCGCTGCACTTGCAGCAGGGGGTCAGCGTCACCATGCCGGCGTCGACGAATTTGACCAGCCGCCAGGCCCGAGTCACCGACAGCAGGGGTTCGAGCGACTGCGCGCGAGTCTGTTCGATGTACAGCTCGTAGGCCTTGATGATCGCGTCGATCTCTTCGAGCTCGGTCGTCTTGTTCAAATACTCGTACATGTTCAGGAACAGGGACGAGTGGATGTTCGGCTGCCAGGTCATGAACCAGTCGGTCGAGAACGGCAGCATGCCGCGCGCCGGCGATTCGCCCTGCACTTCCTTGTACAGGCGCAGCAGCCGCTCGTACGACAGGTCGGTCTCCGATTCCAGAACCTGCAGGCGAGCGCCCAGTTTGATCAGGGCGATCGCGCGCTGGATCTGGCGGCTCTCGCTGACGATGCTTTTGATTCTCATTCGGCTCACCCTCAGTTGCTTTCGGCGAACTGGCCCGCCATCACGATGTTGGCATGCAGGCCGGCAACGGCGGCGCCCGGAGCGAGCTTGGCGCGCGAATGGCTGGTCAGCAGATTCCAAACCACGTCGTCATCGAAGCGGAAGCGCAGGATCAACTGGTTGCTGGCGGCGATTTTCATCAATTGGGCCGGAGTCAACTGGTCGATGATGGCGGACACTTCCTCCGACACACCAAGGCGGTACAGGGCCTGGGCGCGGTCGGCGCGGATCATGTGTTGGGCCAGAACCAGATAGGCGAGGTTGACCTCGCGCACTTCCTGCAGCAGCTGTTCGTTGATGACCGGTGGGTTGCCCATGACTGCCTCCTGAGATTGGACCTTTGATAATTCGGATTGCGTTGCGAAGTGGGCCCATTCTGAGTGAACCGTGTGGGGTAGCTGAATCGGGGCATCGCCAAATCAGGTGTCGGAAAACGGTCACAACTTCTGTACGAATTTTTCCTACACCTGATTTCTCAAGGACTTAGGCGCATATCCGGCAACGAGGCATCGACCAGGATTCGAATCGACTGGCCCTAAAGCCGGCTGCATGGGATGCCGATAGCCTGTGGTGAAAGGGGCGTCGATCCTGGCGCCCGAAGTTTTCTCCCCCGCCCTGCGCGCCGCGTCGACTTCGGTCACCGGCGCGCTTTTTTTTCTGCACCGCGTGCGCGGGATGCGGCGAATTATCGGGTTTGCGGGCCGCTTATCGAAATCTTTGCCTCTGACTGTGCCCCTCGGAGTTCCGCCCGTTGCCTAAAGTCGGGTCAGCCCGACACCGATAAGGCTTCTAACGCGACGCCAAATCGGCGCGCGGAGAGAACCGGCAGGCGCCAGGAACTCGAACCGGCAGCCGACTGGGTAAAGGGTCAGGTCAGCTGCTTCATCGGGCTGCCGTTCAAGATACAGAGAGGAAAAGGAGCAACACATGTCACAAATCATCAATACCAACATCCTGTCGATGACCGCGCAGGCCAATCTGAACAAAACGAAGGACTCGCTCGCAACCGCCGTTCAGCGCCTGTCGTCCGGCCTCCGGATCAACAGCGCGATGGACGATCCGGCCGGCCTGGCGATCAGCACGCGGATGGGCTCCCAGGTCAGCGGCATGCAAGTGGCGGTCCGCAACGCCAACGACGCGATTTCGCTGTCGCAGGTGGCCGATGGAACACTGGGTACCGTCGGCAACATGCTGCAACAGATGCGCGACCTGGCGGTGCAGGCCTCCAACGGCACCAACGGCACCAGTGACCTGGCCAACCTGCAGACCGAATTCAATTCGCTGGCGACCGAAATCAACCGGGAACTGACGCAGACCACGTTCAACGGGAAATCGATTCTCGGATCTCAGGCCGGCACCAACTCGTATCAAGTCGGCGCCAACGCAGGCGAGTCGATCCAGCTGGTCACCAACAACATGGCGTCCAACTCGTCCGTCACGACGGTCACGCTGAACACGACTTCGATCTCCGCGGGCGGCAGCACGGCCTCGGCGATGATCACGTCGATCGACAGCGCGCTGACGGCGATCAACACCGAGCGGGCCAACTACGGTGCGGACGAAACCGAGTTCCAGGGCGTCATCAGCAATCTGCAGATCGGCGTCACGAACCAGTCGGCCGCGGAAAGCCGGGTTCGGGATGCGGATTACGCGCAGGAGACGGCAGCCCTGACGCGCGCGCAGATCCTGCAACAGGCCGGCACCGCGATGCTGGCGCAGGCCAACGCTCTGCCGCAGTCGGTCCTGAACCTGCTGAAGTAAACGTCTGATCAGGGCCGCGCTAAGCGGTCGGCCGAAAGGGGCGCTTCCCAAAGGGAGCGCTCCTTTTTTTTCGGCCAAGTCCCGCCATCGCGGGGTTACGTCGCAATGCCCTAAAGTCGATCCGTGCGCCGCCGAAACTCTGGGGAAGGGTGGTATTTCGACGCCGATTTCCGAGTCGTACCATGCAAAGTATCAGTTCAACGGCGGCGCCTTCAGTGGAAGCACTGAACGCGCAGAGCCCGCGCCAGACGGCCAATCCGAACGCCTCCGCGGCCGCAGCGCCGCAGCGGCCGGGCGCCACCGGCCAGGGCAGCGGCGAGCCCGCAGCGACGCCCGCCCAGCTGAAGGCCGCTGTCGAAGCGGCTAACCAGCAACTGGATCAGAGTAAGCGCGAATTGACGTTCGTATTCGACGATAAGCTCGGCCGGATGTTGGTCAAGATTGTCGACACGCGCACGAATACGGTGATCCGACAGATGCCTTCTGAGGAGATGCTGGCGGCGGCGCGGGCGCTGTCCGGGTCATCGACGCGCGGCACTTTGCTCAGAGGCAAGGCCTGAACAAGGCTCGAAGGAGTTTCGTGACAATTTCCGGTACGACATCCAACTCGCTCGCTTCCCTGCTGTCCAGCACGCTGAGCAGCGTGAACGGCTCCGGAAGCGGAAGCTCCAGCAGCACCTCGCTCACGGGCAGCCCGATCAGCACGGGCCCGATCGACGTCAATACGCTGGTGACGGAGCTGATGACGGTCGAATCGAAGCCGCTCAGGCAGTTGCAATCGCAGCAGTCGGGGGTTCAGGCCAAGGTCAGCGCCTACGGACAGGTCCAGAGCGCGCTGTCGAGCCTGGACACCGCGCTCGCAGCCTTGAAGACGAATTCGGCGTTTCTGGCCGCGCAGGCCACGGTGACCGGCAGCGGGGTCGGCGCGACCGTGTCGGGTACGCCCGCATCGGGCTCCTATTCAGTGACGGTATCGGGCATCGCCCAGGCGCAGGCGGCTGCGTCCGCTCCGCTGGCCAGCATGTCGACCGTGGTCGGGACCGGCACGCTGACGATCCAGCTGGGTACCTACAACTCCACGGCCAACACCTTCACCGCTCAGTCGGGGTCGAGCCCGGTCAATATCACGATCAACTCGAGCAACGACACGCTGGGGGGCATCGCGGCCGCGATCAACAGCGCATCGGCCGGCGTCACCGCCTCGGTGGTCACGGACAACGCCGGCAGCCGGCTGGTGGTGTCCTCGAGCAACACCGGCACGGTCAACGGGTTCAAGCTGACCGTGGCCGACTCCGACGGAACCAGCACCGATACGTCCGGCCTGTCACAGATCGCCTTCGATCCGACTGCCGGTGCCGGCGCGGGCAAGAACCTGACGCAGACACAGACCGCCGCCGACGCCCGGTACAGCATCAACGGCCTTTCCCTGACGTCCTCGACGAACTCGATCACTTCGGCCATCTCGGGGCTGACGCTGAACCTGACGCAGGCTCCGCCGTCGGGATCGACGCTGCAGGCGCAGATCACCGTCAGCAGCGACGCGGCGGCGGTGACGAACAGCGTCAACACCTTTGTCCAGGCCTACAACAGCCTGGTCAACCTCGAAAGCAGCCTGACCGGCTACAACGCCAGCACCAACACGTCCTCGACACTGACCGGCCAGGCAACGATGTTCCAACTGAGCTCCCAGCTTCGATCGATCCTGGGAAGCCAGGTGAGCGGCGGATCCGGCGCACTTTCGTGGCTGGCCGACGTCGGCGTCGACTTTCAGCGCAACGGCACGCTGAGCCTGAACACGACCAAATTCGGCTCAGCGCTCGCCGCCAACCCGAGCGGCGTGGCGCAGCTGTTTTCGAATGCGACCGGAACCGGCCATCAGCAGGGCTTCGCGGTCCAGCTCGCCTCGTCGGTCGAGTCGATGCTGGCGCCCAACGGTCTGGTGGGCGGAACGCAGACCAGCCTGCAGTCGACGATCAGCACGATGAATACCCAGCTCGCCCGGCTGCAGGCTCAGCTCGCCCAGACCCAGCAGCAGCTGATCAAGCAGTACAGCAAGTTGAACTCGGATCTGGTCGTAGCCCAGCAGAACCAGATCGCGCTGGCCAACGCGCTGGCGGGCTTGCCGCCGGCTTGACCGGATTTGCGGCACGGCCCGCACGCTGCTCGACCTAAACGGTTGCGTGCCGGCGCCGAAATAAGGGATGGAGTTCACCAACCGGGAGGAGCACGTGTCTGGATTCGGCGCCAAGGCCTATCACAACGTCGCGGTGCAGACCGCCGTGGGATCGGCCGATCCCCATCGAATGACGTTGCTGCTGTACGACGGCGCGATCGAGGCGATCCGGCTGGCGCAGGCGCACCTTGGAACGAGACGCGTCGCGGTCAAATGCGAGGCCATCGGCAAGGCGCTGCGGATCGTCGAGGAGGGCCTGAAGGCGAGCGTCGACCGCAAAGCCGGCGGTCAACTGGCTGAACGGCTGGTCGCGCTGTACGACTACATCACGATGCGCCTGCTGCAGGCGAATCTGCGCAACGACCGCAGCGCGCTCGAGGAAGCTGGCAGATTGCTGGGCGACTTGCGCTCGGCCTGGGCTCAGATTGGAGCGGGCGGTTCGCCGTCGAACGCGGCCACCGCGGCAGCGCCCCTGAACGTTCCCGCCTCGCCCGGCCGGGTCCCTGGCGCCCGGCCGTCGGCGTGAGGCTGAGCGTGAACCGGTCGTATAGAAAGCCGGCCTGATGGCCCCGGACGATGGGAGCGGATGGGCCGGACGCGCCGAGCAGCGATCGGGACCGCTGATCGAGCGCTACCGGGAAGTGGCGCAACTGAGTCGGCACATGCTGGCGGCTGCGCGCCGGGAGGACTGGGAAGAGGTGGTCCGCCTGGAGGCGAGGTGCCGGATTCTGATCGGGCATCTGAAGGAGGCTGCGCTGGCCGAGCCGTTGAGCCCGGTCGACCAGCAGCGCCGCATCGAGCTGCTGCGCGACATCCTGCAGGATGACGCCCAGATCCGGTTGCGCGCCGAGCCCTGGGTGCTCGAGCTGGAACGGCTGATCGGCATCAAGCGGGCCGGGCCGTCGGATTGAGCGGCGCGCAGCGGAGGACTCGACATGGATTCGGGAGTTCTGGGACTGGGGGCGGTGGCCTGGTCCGAAGCCTGGCACGCGGCGGCCCCCGAGGCGGGCTTGCGGCTGTCCGTCGATCCGGTGCGGGTGCTCGAGCTGCTGCGCGGCATGCCGGTCGCGCGCGCGCTGCTGTCCGATCTGCAGCGAGCCGCCTCGGCAGGCCGCTCGGTCGAGCTGATCGTGTCGCCCGACCGCCAAATCGCCGAGATCGCAACCGGATCGAGTCATTACGTGCTGACGGCGGCTGCCCGCAACTCGGTGCTGACTGCGCTGATCGGAAAGTCGCAGGCCGAGCCGACGCCGAACCGGGCAGCTCCGGCGTCCGGCGCCGACCCGCGCGACACGAATCCGGGCGGAACTGCCCCGTCGCGGGCGTCGGCGCCCGGAATCCTGTGGCAGGCCCCAACGGCCGCGGCCCGCGATCGGACGCCGTTTGAATCGATCGCATTGCCGTGGCTCGATCCGGCGGCGCGCCTGGAGGTGCGGCGCGAGGGCGGCCGCAGCGCGGCGAGTCCCGAAGACGAATCCGCCGTGGTTTGCGCGACCCTGCATCTGCAGCTGCCTCAACTGGGGCGTTTCGATGCGCACATCCGCGTGTGCGGCAACGCGGTGGCCGTGTCGATCGACTGCGCCGCAGCGGCTGATGTCGAGCCGCAGCTGGCCGCGCTGCAGCAGCGGCTGTCGGCCTGCGGCCTGGTGTCCGCGCATGTCGGCATGGCGCCTGGGCGGAACCCGTAATGGAACGCCCGCACGGCGCGAGCGCGCCTGAAACACAACCGCAGGCGGCCGCGCTTCGATACGAGGCCGGCGCGGACAGCGCCCCCCGAGTCGTCGCCAAGGGCAGGGGCGCCCTCGCGGAGGAAATCATCCGACGCGCACGCGAGAGCGGCGTGCCGATCCACGAGTCGCCCGTGCTGGCCGCCGCGTTGACGCAGTTCGAACTCGATCAGCAGATTCCGCCCGCGCTGTACGTGGCGATCGCCGAAGTGCTCGCATGGGCGTACCAGCTCGAAAGTCACGCATGTTCGAACCGACCGAATCCCTGACGCGAGGGCAGCGCGCCGTCGAAGCCTTCCGCTTCGATGAGGCTCGTCTCGCCTACTCGAAGGCCCTGGAACACGCGCCCGAATCGATCGATGCGCTGCGCGGCCTCGGCTATTCGCTGCTGCAGCTCGGACGCTTGTCCGCCTCGCTCGAGGCCCTGGAGCGCGCGCTGCACATCGATCCGACCGATCTGCTGTGCCGCCTGCTGATGGGGCGCCTGTGCCTGCGCCTGCAGCAGCCGGCCGGTGCTGAAGAGCACTTCCGGGGCATTCTGCAGAGGATTCCCGCCAGCGAGGCGGCGCGATCGGGCCTGATCGATGCGCTGGTGGCGCAGGAAGATCTCGCCGGCGCCAAGGTGCAGTCGGAAAGCGTGCTGAAGGACAATCCGGACTCCGAAGTCGGCCACCTGGCTGCCGCGCGTCTGGCCGGGTTCGAGCGCGATGATGCGAAGGCTCTCGACCACTTCTCGAAACTGGTGCGGCTGCGCCCCGGCCATCCGGTCCACCTGTACAACCGCGGACTTTGCCTGCTGCGACTGGGCCGATTCGAGCCAGGATGGCGCGATTTCGAGTACCGGTTCGCCGCCGGCGCGGTGCACGCGAAACTGCCGGATTCGCCTCGATGGGATGGCCGGCCGGTCGATCGCCTGCTGCTGGTCGCCGAGCAGGGACTGGGAGACACGATCCTGTTTTCCCGCTTCATCGCAGACGCCGCAAGCCGCGGGTGCACGCCGGTGCTGGTGTGTCCGGATGCGCTGGTCGGGCTGCTGGGTCGAAGCCTGGGCTGCGAGTGCGTTGCGGACAGCGCAGCCAGCTGGCCGCGGCACGATGCGCACCTTCCGCTGATGAGCCTGCCCTTTGTGCTCGGGCTGGGCGCGGCGGCCGCGGCCCAGCGTTCGGCCTACCTGGCCGCGGATCCGGAGCGTTACGCACGCTGGTCGGCGGCGATCGAAGCGGGGCCGGACGGGCAGCGCCGCATCGGCATCGTCCACGAGACGTCGGTTGCTCATTCGACCGAGCAGAATTCGTGCACGCGCCGCTCCTGCCGTGCGGCCGATCTCGAGGCGCTGACGCAGATGGACGGCGTGGTCGCGTACAACCTGAATGTGGGCCCGGCCGCCGAGCGGGCGCATAGGGACTTGCCGAAGCTGCGGGACCTGCCGGCGCCGCTGGCCGATTTCGACGATACGGCCGCCGTGCTGCAGTTGATGGACGCGGTGATTTGCGTCGATACGGCGATCGCTCACGTGGCCGGCGCGCTCGGTACGCCGGCCGGCCTGTTGCTGCCGTTCGTACGGGACTGGCGCTGGGTGCCTCAGGAAGGCCGGCTGCCGTGGTACTGGCGCGTGCATGCGACCGCGCAGCAGATCCCGGGGCGGTGGAACGAGCCCGTGCGGCAGCAGCAAGCCGCCCTGTCCGCGACGATCGCCTTGCGTTGAGGCTGGCTTGGCCTAGTTCGGCCGATCAAGCCGGCAGGCGGTCCGCGGCCGCACAAGCGGCGGCCGGCGGGGATTGCACGGTCGGCATCGGCGCGGCCGGCGGCCAGTCGTCCTCGAAGCCCGGGCCGAAGTCCGGGCGAATCATCCGGGCCAGCATCCGTTCCTGCAGGGATGTCTGCACCTTTCGAAGCAGCACCCGCATGAAGGCGGCTGCCGGTTGCTGGCACACGGCGAGGTGCTCGTCGAGGTATTCGAAACGGGCGATCTCGAAACGGTGCGTGTACCAGCCAAGGTACCAGAACCACTCGGTGTAGTAGCGCCAGGAATTCTCGTTCAAGGCACGCACGTGGGTCGGGTCCTGCCAGGCGGTGCGAGCGCCCTCGTAGGGCACCTCGATCGCGAAGATGCCGCCGTCGCCCAGCAGCGTCAGGCCGTTGGTCATCAGCGCCGGAAGATCCGACACGTGCTCGAGCACGTTGTTGGCGTAGATCGTCTCCAGGCAGCCGTCTCTGAGCGTCAGCGTGCCCAGTGTCGCAGACTGCACCGTCAGCGGAAACTGGACCGGCTTTGACAGGTCCAGCACCAGGTCCGGATTGGCGCGCTCGTTGATGTCGACGTTGATCCAGCCCGCCAGGTAGTCCTTGCCGCTGCCCAGATTCATGCGGCACATCCGCAGCGTGGTCTCCGTGGTCGGCGCCGCGCACCAGGCGCGCTGGACCGATTGCAGGTAGGCGACCAGTTCGCCGAACTGCGCGAGCGGGTCGCGCGACTGGAAGCCGCGCAACATCCGTTTGGCGTCCGAATAGAACCCGGGCGAGCGAAACGTCTGGCCGACGAATCGGGGCAGCTCGTCGGTCGGCAGGAAGAAGACCGCGTTCTCGAAATGCGCCGCGGGCGAGGTGGCGGGCGTGCGTTCCGAAATGACCGGCGTGCCGAGCGAGAGGCAATGCGCGACCCGGATCTGCTCGAAGCGGGCCAGCTCGTAGTGATGCAGGTTCAGCACGGCCTTCGACTGCCGGATGAACTGATCGCGCTCGGGTCCGAACAGGGGCTTGTCGAACAGCGTGACCTGGCAACCGGCCGACTCGATCGCTGCCAGCAGGTTGGCGCGCCGGTCGTTGACGACGCCGAAGAACAGCAGGTCGAACGGTCGCTCGGCCAGCGGCAGCGCCGGCGGGCCCGACCGCAGGAACGGGGCGTCCATGATCGGGATCACCGGACCGGCCAGCGGCGAGTCATATGAATCCCGGTTGGAAGGGTCGTAGTCCAGGCTGGGCAGGTTGTGCAGCAGGTCCAGATAGGACTCGGGCAAATGGGCGCCACCGGCCCCGATCTGCTCGGTGTTGAAAATGACGCAGCAGAAGCGATGGGCGAGCGCGCGGTCGAATCCGACGTGGGCGCCGAACACGATGTTGACCCGGTCGCGCGCCAGCCGGTTGCGCGTCAGCGTGCAATCGACGCCGAGGCGGCGCAGGTGGTAGCGCAGGTAACGCGCCGGGTCGAGAAACAGCAGCGAGTAGACGTAGCCCGCCGGCTGCATGATGCACAGATTGACCGCCAGTGATTTCATGCCTCTCGTCTCCGTCAGCGTGTGATCATTCGTCCGCTCAGCCGCGCAGCCTCGACTTCCATCCGGAAGCCGTTCGCCGCCAGCTGCATGAACCGGCGGCGCATCGCCGTGTCTTCGCGCGGGATGAAGTAGTACTCGAAGATGTAGGGATCGGAGTATTCGCGGCACGACGGAGCACTCGAGGCCCGGTGCATCAGGGCCCGATCCAACGCGTTGACGGGATATATGGTCTGCTCGTGGACGAAGTAGGCGTCGTAGCGCAGCGCATCGAGGAAGGCCGGCACCGACCAGGTGCACCCGGCGGCATGGCGCTCCTCCAGCTCGACCGATATGAACGGCCGGCAGCGCGCGATCGTGTGCCGCGCGCCGCGCAGTATCGCGAACTCGTTGCCCTCGGCATCCAGCTTGATCGACTTGACGTCGTCCAGGTCCAGACTGTCCAGCGGCCACACGTCGACTTCGTGGCTGACGGTGGCGCCCAGATGCGCGGGATCTTGCGCGCGCATCCGCTCGAAGTCCTTGGCGATCGATGCCCACTCCAGCACCGGGTTGCCGTCGACCGTCGGAATCGAGAGCGTCGCGCGCCGCGGCAAATCGCCCAGGGCAACGGAAAATACTGCGACGTTGCCGGCGCGCTCGCGCAGCTCGTGCTTTACGCGCTCCTGCAAGCGCAGCGCCACATCCGGAATCGGCTCGAATGCAAGAACGCACACGTCGGGCAGTTGCGCCAGGGGCAGCGTGAAAGCGCCGGCGTGCGCGCCGACGTCGATCAGGGTCCCGGGCCTGGCCAGTTTCAAATGCGCTTCCAGTTCAGTCAGCACGGGGCTGGCTCCTTTCCTGTGTTCAGAACGTGGGGCGACCGGGTCGACCGCAGAAACCGCACAACCTTGTCTTCGAGCGGTGGCTCTTTGGCCTGGGATCCTCGCTCGCGCGATCCCAGCAAGTGCATCCAGCGCTGAACCGGCCGCTCGTCGCATTGCGGCATCGCCTGCAGGGCCTGCAGCAGCTCGAGCGCGTCAGCGGGCCGGCCGGCCGCCGACAGAACCGCAAACACGCGCTCGATCACGCCGGCCTCGATTCCGATGCCCGCCGCGGTGCACACCAACGCGACCTGCCCGGCGAGCTCGGCCCATCTGAGCTGTGCCAGCAAGGCGACCATGGGGGGTAGCTCGGTCAACTGGTAGGCGCCGGACAGAATATGCGCGCGCAAAGCGGGTCCGAGCGACTTCTCGTTGCAATGCGGCGGCAACTCGCCGTCGATGCCAATTGCGTGATTGCGCGCCAGCAGCAAGGCGCCCTTGATCATCTGGGGCGTCGACGGGTCGATCCGTAGCATCAGCTCGCGCAGCCGGGCGTGCTCGTTGCGCGAGACGCAGATCGACGCCAGGATCTCGACCGCCGGATCCCGCAGTTCGGGCGGCGCCGCCACGATCGCCGACTCGAGCAGCCGCATCGCCTCGTCCCAGCGCTGCGACCGCATCTGGTCGAACGCCTGCGCAAGCAGGCCCTCGGCGTCGCCGGCAAGGGCCGCTCCCGCGTCCACCGAGGTCATCGAAGAATCTCCGCGACTGCGCTCAATACGGCACGCTCCGGAATCGATGCGGTGCACTCGGGCATCACCTGCAGCCTGGGGCACTGGTGAAGGTATGAAGGGGTGGTCCACCAGCAACCGCCACAGCGCCGCGGCAGCACGTTGATGTTGGCGCGGAACGCGAAGAACTCCGGCGGGGTCGAACCGAAGAAGACGACGCTGCGGGTTTGCATTGCGCGGGCGAGATTCGTCAGGCCGCCTTCCGGGCCCACATACGCGGCGGCGTCGCGCAGCACGGCGGCTGCCTCGCGGATCGAGGTGCGCCCGCGTAGGTCGAAATCGACCCCGTCGATCCGTGCGTCATCCTTGGCGCCCAGCAGCACGACGGGCAGCGAGAACGTCTTCAGGCCCCGGACGATCCGCGTCATCTTGTCGCGCGGCAGCACCTTGGTCCACGGTCCCTGCGTGATGGCGAGCGCTTCGGCCGAGTTGCACACCGCCAGGTAGCGCTGTGGCAGCTCGCGCCGGGCCGCGAGGTCCTCGTCCGCCAGGGACACGCGGTAAGCCTCGAAGTCGTCGTCCGGAAACCCCGCGGTGTGCGCCATCAGGCGCGGCATCGACCAGCCTCGCGCGGCCGTGGCCCGCCACAATTCGTCGTTGTCGAACGGAAAGCGCCGCACGAACGGCAACCACTCCTGCTGACCCGCCTGCGCGGACTCGACGAACTCGCGCTCTTCCGGTGTCAGGCCTGCGCTGCCCGATACGAGGCTGTACTGGATCACGTAGCGGCACTCGACGAGCAGGTCGGCCAGCGCTTCAGCGCGCACCAGCGAGCGCATCGTCGCGTGAGCCGGCGACGGCAGCACGATCAGCCGGTCGATGTCCTCGTGTCCAGCGAACAGGCAGCGCACCAGCGAGTGCGGGTGGACCAGGATCAGCTCGGCCTGCGCGAAACGCCTGCGCAGGCAATGCAGCAGCGGCGTCAGCTGCAAGGCGTCGCCGAAGCTTCCGAGCCCGTAGACGAGCAGGCGCGGACGTTGCGGGCCGCTGCCGCTTCGCAACGCCTCCAGCGCGCCCAGCAGGGCCTCCCGCTCATCAACGGACAGCTGCGCGATCGGGTCGGCGACGGGTGGCGTCGAGAGGGTTCCTGGCGCAACGCGCTCACCGTCCATGATCGGCCAGCGCTCCCAGGTGATCCGGCGCCAGACCGCGCAGGCAGCGCTCGTGCATGCGCGCGAACAGCGCCTCCAGGTCGCGCGTGTAGCGGACGCTGTCGAACAGCGGACACTCGCCGAGGTTGTGCGCCAGCCGCGACTTCAGCGCATCCAGGCGCTGGCGATCGTGCGCGAGTTCGCGCGCGATCGATTCGTATTCGGCCAGGTCCGCTGCGATCAGCTCGGGCAGCCCGGCCGCCTGCAGCACGCTGGCGGCCACCCGGGACACGAAGGTATCGCCCGGACAGGTGAGCACCGGGACGCCCGCCCACAAGGCGTCACTGGCGGTCGTGTGGGCGCATACCGGGCGCGTATCGAGCACCAGGTCGGCCAGCTGCAGCCGCCCCAGGTGCCGCGTCTGCGGCAACTGCTCGCCCCAGATAAGGCGCGCGGCGTCGATGCCCCGGCGCTCGACTTCGTGCGTGAGATTGCGGCGGGCTTGCGCGTTGGATTCGTACAGCCACAAGACGCTGCGCTCGGTGCCTTGCAGCAGCCGGCACCAGATGTCGAAGACTTCGGCCGTGATCTTGTACGGGCTGTTGAAGCTGCAGAAGACGAATCCGTTCTCGGGCAGGCCGCACTCGGATCGCGTCGGACGCGGGCCGACCGCGCGGCTGCGATCGTTCGGTTGATAGCAGACCGGCATCTGGGCGATCTTTTCCGAGTAATCGGGCGCGTGCTCGAGCGGCGTGACGATCGGATCGCCGATGATGTAGTCGTAGAAGGCCGCGCCGAGCGTGCCCGGGTACCCGAGGTAATTGACCTGGATCGGGCTGGGGCGGAACGCCAGCACGCCGTTGCGGGCTCCCAGCGTGTAACCCTTCAGGTCCATCAGCACGTCGCTGCCGTCGGACTGAATCTGCTCGGCCGCCGCGCGGTCCGATATTTCGCGCACGTCGACGAAGCGGTCGACGGCGCGCTCGATACGGCGGCGAGCCGGCGAGGCGTCGTTGACCCCGTAGGAGTAGGCAAAGACTTCGAATCGGGCCCGGTCGTGGTGTTCCAGAATCTGGCTGAGCAGATACGCGGTGGCGTGCTCCTGCAAATCGCTCGAAAGATAACCGAGGCGAATGCGGGTCGAGGCGGGCCGCGGCGCGCGTTGGGGCAGCGGCTGCAGGCTTGCGAACAGGTTCTGGGCAAAGCCGCGCGCGGCGCCAAGTTGCTGGCGGCGCGTGGACGGCTGGGCCAGCAGCTGAAACGGCTGCGGATAGCCGGCGCCGTCGTCCATCAGCCGCATCAGTTCAGGCAGATCCTCGCTCAGATGGTCCCAGCGGCAGGCATGCAGGTCTTCGAAGGTCATCCCCGAGGTCAGCTGGACCGCGTCGCCGCCGACCGCGATCGCGGTCTTGTAGCATTCGCGCGCCTCTTCGTGCAGATCCAGCCGGTTGAACACGTTTCCGAGCTGCACGTGGGCCACCATGCAGTCCGGTTTGCGCGACAGCGCCGCAAGGTAGCAATCGGCCGCTTCCTTGAAGCGATCCAGATGATGAAGTGCCTGGCCAAGCTGAAGGTGGACATGATGGTCGCGGATGCCGGCCAGATCGGCGCCGGCCAGGAGCGCGATCGTTTCGGCTTGCCGGTTCGCCGCGTTCAGGCACTCGGCAGCGACGGCCAGCGCGGGCTCCGAACCGGGCGCCAGCGCGGCGCCCCGTTGCGCGGCCTCGGCGCCGCGATCGTACTGGCCGCACCGCATCCGTGCATGAGCCAGGTTCAGCCAATAGACGTTGTCGGACGGGCTGCGAGCGACCGCCCGCTCGAAAGCCTGAAGAGCGGCCTGCCAGTGACCGTCGTTGGCGTGCGACAGTCCCCGCCGGTAGTCGGCCTCGCCCATCGGCGGCGCAGGCCGACGTGAGCTGCGGTGCGTGCTGCGGGCGAGCCGCTGCATTCTTAGGTTTCTCCCCTGCGAATGCCGGCACTGTAGGGTGGCTCGCCCATCCCCGAGCCGCAGAAAAGCCTGTCGAACCCGTCTTCGCGGAACGCTACGACGGGTTGGGGAACCGGAAACAGTTAGATCGAGGCCGGCCGTCAGGCGGCGCCACCTGCGTCGGGAATTGGTCGGGCATGACGGTCCTGTTTGCGGTTTCGCTCAACCCACCGGCGTGATTTACTGAAGGTCCGAGACCCGAGATCGCTCAACAACAAACCATGGACAGGACGCCATTTCCGGAGCCCGAAGCACCGGAGCTGGAAAGCTACTGGCTGTATTCGAAATTCGAAATCGACGCGTTGGTCACGCGCCTGTGCGATGACCGGGTGCCGATGACCGTCTATTGGGGCCGCGACGGCGAATTCGCGGTGAGCCAGATCATGAAGGTCGACGGGGTTCGCAACGAGATGCACTTCGACCTGCCGAACCAGCCGCAGCAGCAATCCCAGCTGCTGCAGGCAGCCGAGCTCGTGTGCATCGCGTTCGTCGAGAACATCAAGATGCAGTTCACGATCGGCGCGCCCCGGCGCTCCTCGGATGGTGGCTATCCGACGTTCCTGTGCGCCATTCCCGAGCGCGTGCTGCGTCTTCAGCGTCGCGAGTACTACCGGGTCCGCACTCCGGAAGGCCTGTCGGCAAGCTGCCTGGTTCCCTACTCGGGCGACCGGGTCCAGTACGAGTCGTTGCGCGTGCTCGATGTGAGTGTCGGCGGTCTGGCGATGCTGGCCTATCCGCGGCATTTCGATCCGAACGTCACGAGCGTCATCGACCGCTGCTACCTGGATCTGCCGGGGGTGGGCACGGTGACGGTGCGCATGCGGGTCGCGCACGTCGCAACCTCGGCGGACGGTCTGTCACGCCGCTGCGGATGCGAGTTCGTCGATTTGTCGCCGCAAGCGAGGATGATGCTGCAGCGCTACGTGCACCGGCTCGATGTCGAGCAGCGGCACCGCGGCGGCTCGTACAAGGTCGCCTAGCGGTCCGAGCGCGTCGTGCCCGGCACCGGTTGCAGAGCAGCCGCTTGCGGGTTCGGGTACAGCTCACTCCACGCGCGTTCGTACTGTTCACCGGTCCCGATCCAGGCAACAGTCCCTACCGACAACGCTGCCGTGTACAGGGCGGCGATGCGCTCGCCCAGACCATCGCGCGTGCGGATCCGCACGGCGGCCAGCAGGTGAGGGTGGCCTTCCGCATAGACACGAGCGGCCACCCGCGTGCCGGGGGCGTATGGAAGCAGCGATTCGGGCAACCCGGCGATGCCGCGGCGGCCATCGCGGCGCCGCTCCGAGGTGTCCTCGAACCAGACGAACAGGTCAGTGGCGCCGGTGGGCGTGGCGACGGCGCTGGCCGCCAGCCGGGCGTGTTCGGACAGTGGGCGTGTTGCGTGTTCCGCCAGGCGGCGCACCAATTCGGTTCTGGTCATGGGCAAGCGCAAAAGGTGATCGATCTCATCTTTCGATCGGCCTTCCACGGGCTGTCTTGAGCGATGGCCGGCAATCACCGCTCAATTCGCGCGATCCGCCGACACGTTCCGATCCGGCTTCAGACCTAAAGTGCGGCGCGAGTCGGCCGATATTTGATCGTTAGGGGGATCTGTACGCCCGAATAATCAGCGTTAATCCATTCGCTGCGCGCGGCAGGGGCCGCGGCGCGACCATGGCGCGCTGATGGCCGATTCGGATCATTCGTCGCAGGACCGCACGCTCGAGCCGACCGCCAAGCGTCTGGCCGACGCTCGCCGCGAGGGACAGGTCCCTCGCTCGCGCTACCTGTCCCATCTGATGGTGCTGGGCACGGCCGTGCTCGGATTGAGCCTGGCCGGCACGCGGCTGGCGCAGGCCTGTCACGGTGTGCTGGTGCACGGGTTGAGCTTCGATGTGTCCACGGCATCCGACCCGACCCGGATGGGTGCGCGACTGGCGGAGCTGAGCGTCGACGCGGCCTGGGCCACGCTGCCGCTTCTGGCGGCGCTGCTGGTGGCCTCGCTCGCGGCTCCGCTTCTGATCGGTGGCTGGAACTTCGCGCCGCAGTCGGTGGCCCCGCGCTTCGATCGGCTCGATCCTGTCCGCGGCATGCAGCGCTTCTTCTCGCTTTCGGCACTGATGGACCTGGGCAAGGTGGCGCTGATCGCGACCCTTCTGGCGATTGTTGGCGCCTACACCATCGCGGGGCACATCGGCGAGTTTGCGGCGCTGTCGCTGCAAAGCCTGCCGGCGGCAGTGTCCAGCCTGTCGTCGATCCTGTTGGCCGCCTTCACGCTGCTGGCGGGCACGCTGGCCGTAACGGCCGCGATCGACGTCCCGTACCAGATTACCCGCTACCGCGCGATGTTGCGGATGACGGTGCAAGAGGTGCGCCAGGAGGAGAAGGAAAGCCAGGGCGATCCCCGCATCAAGCTGCACGTGCGCCGCGCACAGCGCGAGATGGCGCGCAAAAGGATGATGGCGGCCGTGCCCAAGGCCGACGTGGTGGTCACCAACCCGACCCACTTCGCGGTCGCGCTCAAATACCTGCAGGCGCGTCACCGCGCGCCGATCGTGGTCGCCAAGGGCATGGGCGCGGTGGCCGAGCGCATCCGGGAGCTGGCGAGCGAAAACGGCGTTCCGAGCCTGGAGGCGCCGCCGTTGGCGCGCGCGCTGTACCGCCACGTCGAAATCGGCGCCGAGATCCCGGCCGCGCTGTACACCGCGGTGGCGCAGGTTCTCGCATATGTATATCAGCTGAAGCGCTATCGCGACGGCCAGGCGCAGCGTCCGCAGCAGCCGGACGAAATACCGATTCCCCGCGGACTCGACCCGCTCGAGCCGAGGGCGACCGCATGACACCGAATTCAGCCAGGACTGAGCGATGAATCCGCTGGCGGCGATCTTCGATCATCCGCTGCTGCGGGAGGTGCCGTGGCGCTCGCTGGGAGTGCCGCTGCTGATCTTCATGGTGCTGGCCATGATGATCATCCCGCTGCCGCCGTTCCTGCTGGACCTGTGTTTCACGTTCAACATCGCCCTGGCGCTGGTCGTGATGATGGCCGCGGCCTACACGCGCCGTCCGCTCGACTTCGCGACCTTTCCCACCGTGCTGTTACTGACGACTTTGATGCGGCTGTCGCTGAACGTGGCCTCGACGCGGGCCGTGCTGACGCAGGGACACACCGGGCCGGCGGCCGCCGGCAAGGTGATCGAGTCGTTCGGGCACTTCGTGATCGGCGGCAATTTCGCGGTCGGCCTGATCGTGTTCTCGATCCTGGTCGTGATCAACTTCGTGGTCGTGACCAAGGGTGCCGGGCGGATCGCCGAAGTGGCGGCCCGCTTCACGCTCGACGCGATGCCGGGCAAGCAGATGGCGATCGACGCGGACCTGAACACCGGTGCGATCGACGACAAGGAGGCACGCCGTCGCCGCACCGAGATCTCCCAGGAGGCGGATTTCTACGGCGCGATGGACGGCGCCAGCAAGTTCGTGCGGGGCGACGCGGTGGCCGGCATCCTGATCATGTTCATCAACGTGATCGGTGGCCTGGCGATCGGCATGCTGCAGCACGACCTGTCGTTCGCTACGGCGACCGGCAACTATGTGCTGTTGACGATCGGCGACGGCCTGGTGGCGCAGATTCCGGCGCTCGTGATCTCGATCGCCGCCGGCCTGATCGTTTCGCGCGTCGGTCGCGAGGACACCGACATCGGCGTACAGCTGGTTGAGCAGCTGTTCGGCACGCCGCGCGTGCTCGGTATCACTGCCGCGATCCTGTTCGTGCTGGGCGTGATCCCGGGCATGCCATGGCTCGTGTTCCTGCTGCTGGCGGCGGCCTGCGGATACGCGGCGCGCTGGCTGTGGCTGCGCGAGCAGCGCGCCCTGCAGGCTCAGGCGCAGGCGGCGGCCGCGCCGGCCGAGCCGCCGTCGCAAGAGGCCAGCTGGGACGACATCGTGCCGGTCGATGTGCTGGGGCTGGAGGTCGGCTACCGGCTGATTCCGCTGGTCGACCAGAACGCGGACGGCGAGCTGCTGAAGCGGATCAAGGCGATCCGCAAGAAATTCGCGCAGGACATCGGATTCCTTCCGCCCCCGGTACACATCCGGGACAACCTGGAGCTGAAGCCGAGCCAGTACCGGATGCTGCTCAAAGGGGTCGTGATCGGAGAAGGCGAGGCCTTCAACGGGATGTGGCTCGCGATCAACCCGGGCGGCGTGACCCAGACCGTGCCCGGCACGGCAACCCGCGACCCGGCCTTCGGTCTGCCCGCGATCTGGATCGACGGGCGGACACGCGAATCGGCGCAGGTGCTGGGATACACGGTGGTCGATTGCGCCACCGTGGTCGCCACGCATGTCAATCACCTGCTGCTGTCGCAAGCCGGGCAGCTGATGGGTCGCGCCGAGGCGCAGGCCCTGATCGATCACATCGGCAAGCTTCAACCCAGGCTGGTCGAGGACCTGGTGCCCAAGCTGATTCCGCTCGGAACGCTGCAGAAGGTGCTGTCGAACCTGCTCGAGGAGGGAGTTCACGTCCGCGACATCCGCACGATCGTCGAGACGCTGGCCGATGCCGCCACCCGCAGCACCGATCCGCTGGAACTCACCGCGCAGGTCCGCACCGCGCTGCGCGCAACGATCGCCCAGTCGCTGTTCGGCAACACGCGCGAGCTGCCGGTGATCGCGCTGGACCCGGAACTGGAAAAGGTGCTCTCGCAATCGCTGGGAGCGGGCAACGAAGCTGCGGCGTTCGAACCGGGACTGGTCGATCTTCTGCAGCGCGGGGCCGCGATGGCGGCCAAGCGCCAGGAGGACGTCGGCCTGAATCCGACCCTGCTGGTGCCGGACCGGCTGCGCCTGCCGCTGACGCGCCTGCTGCGGCGCGCCGCGCCGCGGCTGCGGGTGCTGGGCCATGCAGAAATTCCGGAGACCAGCACGATCCGCGTCAGCACTGTGCTGGGCGCCCCCGCTTGATCGACTCGCATCCATGAAACCGGATCGCGCAGACCCGCTGTAACGAAGGGAGAACACGATGAGCTTCAGACGATATGTCGCCACGACGGTGCGCGAAGGCCTGGACCGGGTGCGACGCGAGCTCGGCGACGACGCGGTGATCCTTTCGAACAAGCGGCTGGGCCCGGGGCGGATCGAAATCGTTGCCGCCGCATCCGATTCGATGCAGGCTCTGGTCGAAGAGGCGGACCGCCCGAACGCCACGCCGCGCCAGAGCGCGGCCGCGCGCGAGCGCGCTCGCCCCGACGAGCAGTCGCAGAGCGAATCGTTCCAGGACTTCATTCGGCGCCAGGCGCCCGCTGCCGCGCCGCGTGCGCGGCAGGAGCCGCAGGAGGCACCGCCGCGGGCGCGCCCCACGATGCGCGCCGAGCCCGCGCCGGCGCGCGCTGGCGTGGCGATGTACCACGAGGTGGCCCGGACGCACGCTGAGCCCGAGGCCTCAGCCGCACCCGAAGCGCTATTGGCACACGCGCTGGCGGCACCGGCGGTGTTCCGCCAGCGCACCGCACGCGACGCCCCGATGTCCGCCGCGACGATCGCCGGAGCGGCATCACCGGCTTCGATCAACGCTCGTTCGGCCCCGGCGGCTGCCATCGAAGCCTCGCCGCCGCGCTCGGCGCCACCGGCGGCGGCCAACGGCTCCGCGATCCGTCCGGCTGCGCCACCGGCTGCGCCAAACGGCTCCGCGATCCGTCCGTCGGCGCCAGCGGCGGCGGCCAACGGCTCCGCGGCCCGTCCGCCCGCGTCGCCAGCTTCCGAAGCGGCCGCGCCACCGCAGCCGGCACCGACACCCAAGCCGCTGCCGGCGATGGCCCCTCTGCCGCAAGTCAGTGCGCAGCCAGACGCCGAGATGGACGACACCCGGGTGATGGCGGAGCTGCGTTCGCTGCGCGCCGCGCTGTCGGACCGGATCGCCGCCCTCGAATCGAACATCGCATTGAACCGGCCCGTCGCGGTGACCGAGCCCGCCGCTCAGCGCAACCCGGCGGCCACCCGCGTGATGACGCGCTTGCTGATGTCCGGCTTCTCGCCGGATCTCGCGCGGCGCGTGGCGGTCCACGCTCCTGCCACCGGTGACATCGCGGCCACGGACGCGTGGCTGCACGAAGTGATCGCCGGCAACCTGCGCTGCGCTGCGAGCGCCGACGGGCTGCTGGAGAGTCAGGGAGCTGTCGCTCTGGTCGGCCCGACCGGCGTGGGCAAGACCACGACGGTGGCCAAGCTCGCGGCCCGCTTCGCCGTGCGTTACGGCGCGGCGCAGCTCGGGCTGATCACGCTCGATTCGTACCGGATCGGAGCCCATGAGCAGCTTCGCAGCTACGGGCGGATCCTCGGGGTCCCGATGCACATCGCGCAGGACGGCGCCACGCTGCGCGAACTGCTGGCGTCGCTGCACGGCAAGCGCCTGGTGCTGATCGACACCTGCGGGCTTTCGCAGCGGGACGAACGGCTGGAGGAAATGCTGAGCACGCTGAGCGCGGCGCGCTTCAATGTGCAAGCGGTCCGTCCGGTGCTGCTGCTGAACGCGGCCTCGCACTCGGAATCGCTCGACGAGGTCGCACGCGCGTGGCGCGCGGCCGACGCCGCCGGCGCGATTCTGACCAAGATGGACGAGGCCGCTCGAATCGGCGGGGCGGTCGATTGCATGCTGCGCTATCGGATGATGCTGTTCGGCCTGACCAACGGTCAGCGGGTCCCCGAGGACTGGCACCCGGCCAGCGCGCGCCTGCTCGCGCACGTCGCCCTGAAGCCGTCCACCTCCTCGTTCTCGCTGGGGGACGAAGAAGCCAAAGCCTTGTCCGAGCAGCCGCAGCGCAGTTTGCATGCCTGATCGATCGCGTGGCCATCGCGGCCGCCCGGCGCGCACACCGGCGCAGGATCAAGCCGCCGGCTTGCGCCGGCTGTTCGCGCCGTCGGAGCCCCAGTGGCTGCCGATCCTGCTCGGGCCCGAACGGGACCTGGACAACGCGGGGTGGCTCGCGAATCTGGCGCGAGCCTGCGTGGGCCAGGGAGCCCGCACGCTGCTGGTGGACGCTGCTCGCGCGAACGTGGCCCGCGCGTTCGGCGTGCGTGCCCGCTACGACCTGGCGCACGCGCTCGACGGCGACTGCGCCCCGCGCGAGGCCTGTGCGCCGGCGGGCGCCAACCTCAGGATCCTTCCGGCCGCGCGCGCGCTCGACGACGATGGGCGCAGTCCGGAGCGGCTGCGCCGTTTCGAGGCGGGAGTGCGCGCGCTGGCGGCGACCGCCGATTGCGCGTTGCTCGTGTTGCCGGCGCCACGCGGGCGCAGCCTGGCCGGCTTCTGCGCGGGCGGCGTCTCCGACGCCATCGTGGTGGCGGGCCCGGAAGCCGGCTGCGAGCGCCGCCTGCTCGGCACGATGCGCTCGCTGCTGAGCGTGGCGGACATCGACACTTTTCGGCTTCTTTTCCAGGGTACGGACCCGGAATGCGCCGGTAGGCTGTATTCAAGGCTCGCCGCAAGCGGCGCGCGGGAACTGGGCGCCAGAACGTCCGACGCTGGAAGCGTGCACGATGTTTCGGCGATCGAGCGCCTGGTGCGCCTGGTGCGCTGCCGCAGCATGCCGCGCTGCGACCGCGCGGGCGACACGGCCGTGGAGACCGTTTCTTGAAGAATGAGGCTTTCGTCTACAACGCGCGCGGCACGCTCGAGCGTCAGAATGATTGCGCAAAGCAGTACGCGCCGCTGGTGCGTCGCATTGCGCACCAGATGATCGCAAGGCTGCCGGCCAACGTCGAATTGGACGACATGATTCAGGCCGGGATGATCGGTCTGATGGATGCGGTCAACCGGTTCGAGGAGACCCACGGGACCCCGTTCGAGGTCTACGCGGCCAGCCGGATTCGCGGATCGATGCTTGACGAGCTGCGGGCCGGCGATTGGCTGCCGCGCTCGGCACGCAAGAGCCAGCGAGATATCGAAAACGCGATCCATCGACTCGAGCAGCGCCTGAAACGCGCGCCGGCCGAGGCCGAGATCGCCCGCGAAATGGGGCTGGAGGTCGGGCACTACCAGGAAACCCTGAACGAGGCGCGCGGCGCCCAGTTGGTGTATTTCGACGACCTGGGCGGCGGCGACGACGACGACGATTACCTGGAGCGACATGTCGCCGTCGACGGCGCCGACCCGTCCGACATCCTGCGCGACAAGCGATTTCGAGGCGCCCTGGTCGGTGCCATCGAAGAGCTGCCCGAGCGGGAACGGCAGCTGATGAGCATGTACTACGAGCAGGACATGAACCTGCGCGAGATCGGATCGGTAATGGGAGTGACCGAATCGCGCGTGTGCCAGCTGCACAGCCAGGCGGTCGCGCGGCTTCGCTCCAAGCTGAAGAACTGGTAGGGCCCGCCCACACCTGCGGAACCCCCCGGAGTCCGCGCGCCGCACGCGAGCCCATCGACTCGGCATTGACGGCCCGGCCCGGCGTTTCTTGAGCGAGCAAAGGGCCTGCTTTTGGCCGCTTCCTCGCCCTATCCGCGACGGAGGCACGGGAAATAATGCAAACGTGCGCCAGACCGCCGACGTTTCGCGGCGGCACGATCCGACTTCCGGTAAAGGAGAAGACGATGAAGCAGTTGATCCGTTGTGCCGGCGGCGTGCTGGCTGTTGTCGCCCTTGCGGCCCAGGTCCCGGCTCTGGCCGTGACCGAATTCGCCTCCAAGGACGAGGCGATCGCCATGGTCAAGAAGGGCGTTGCCTACATCAAGGGTAACGGCAGGGATAAGGGGTACGCCGAGATCACCAACAAGAAGGGCCAGTTCGTCGACCGCGACCTGTACCTGGTCGTGTACGGCCTGGACGGGACCGTATTCGCGCACGGCTTCAACGAGAAGCAGATCGGGCGCAACCTGATCGAGCTGAAGGACATCGACGGCAAGCTGTTCGTCAAAGAGCGGGTTGAGCTGGCGCAGAAGCAGCCGACGTTCTGGCAGGAATACAAGTTCACCGATCCGATGACGCGCAAGGTCGAGCCGAAAGAGATGTACTGCGAGCGCCTCGACGACGTGGTCGTGTGCGGCGGCATCTACAAGCATTGAGCGAGTCCGGCCGGCGAGGCGTCCGGCGTCACTCCTCCAGCGAAGCCAGGAAATGAAGATTCTTCATAAGATGCTGCTGGCCCCGGCCGTGGCGATCATGCTGATGGGCGTGGTCGTGGGGATCTCGTTCGTGGCGGACGACCAGCAGCACCTGGCCCAGGAGGAGCTGACGACCCGCTACCTCCCGGCGCGCGCCACCGTCAGCAGGCTTGAAGGTCAGTTCTCGACCGTTCGCGGTGAGGAGTACCGGCTGTTCACGATGCTTGCCAGCTTCGATGCCAAGCGCATCGAGCAGGAGCGCACCGGCATCCGCAACCGGCTGACCGCGATCAGCGCGACATTGAGCAAAACCGACCTGGGACAGAGCGAACAGGTCAGGCAGCTTTCGGCCCGCAGCGCGACCGAAATCGCCAGCTACGCGAAAAAAGCCGACGATGCGCTCGACCTCGCAACCGGCGATGTCAATCTCGGAATCGCGGCGATGATGAGCGCGGACGAGCAGTTCGGCACTGTGATCAAGACGTTCGACGAGATCGGAACCGTGGTCAGCGACGCCGCCGACGGCGTCAAGAAGCATACGCAGCACGTCGAGCGCCTGTCGCAGCTTCTGATGGGCGTGGCTCTGGCGCTGGCCATCTGCGCGTCCCTGTTGGTGGCCGTGCTCTCGGCGCGCGGCACTGCGCGCAACCTGCGCGGCGCATCGGAAGTCGCCGGAAGACTCGCCGACGGCGATCTCGGAGCCCGCTTCGCGATCGACACCCGCGACGAGCTCGGCGACCTGTCCCATTCGCTCGATCGGATGTGTGAGGCCTTTGCCAAGATGATCGGCGACATTCGCAAGACATCCGAATCGGTCAGCGTGGCTTCTTCGGAAATCGCTCAAGGCAATGCCGAGCTGAGCAGCCGCACCGAGCAGCAGGCCGGCAATCTGCAGCAAACCGCGGCGTCGATGGAGCAGTTGTCGGCCACCGTGAAGAACAGCGCGAATACGGCGCGCCAGGCCAATCAGCTGGCGGCGTCGGCTTCAGAGGTCGCCGCTCGCGGCGGTCTGGCGGTCGGGCAGGTCGTTTCGACGATGAGCGAAATTCAGACCTCGAGCCGCAAGATCGCCGAAATCATCGGCGTGATCGACGGCATCGCGTTCCAGACCAACATCCTGGCGCTGAACGCCGCGGTCGAAGCGGCCCGCGCCGGAGAGCAGGGGCGCGGATTTGCCGTGGTGGCCGGCGAGGTCCGCAACCTGGCGCAGCGCAGCGCACAGGCGGCCCGCGAGATCAAGCTGTTGATTTCCGACAGCGTGCAGAAGGTCGACAGCGGCTCGCGTCAGGTCACCGAGGCCGGTCAGACGATGCGTGACATCGTCGATCAGGTCAAGCGGGTGGCGGACCTGATCGGCGAGATCACGTCGGCCACACTGGAGCAGAACTCCGGCATCGGCCAGGTCAATTCGGCCGTCACGCAGCTTGACCAGATGACGCAGCAGAACGCCGCGCTGGTCGAGCAAAGCGCGGCCGCCGCCGAGAGTCTGAAGCTGCAGGCCGCGCGGCTGGCGCAGGCCGTGGCGATCTTCAAACTGGGACGCAAGGAGAGCGCGCAGGCGATCGCTCAGGCGCAGGCGAGTTCGCAGGCCGCGGTCAAGCCGGCCCGCCCTGCTCAGAGCGCGCCGAACAGGCCCGCTCCGGCGCCGCAGACCGAACGCCGCCGGGCGCCGCCCCGGTTGACTCCACCGGCGCCGCCTGCGCCTCCGGCAGCCAAGTCAGGCAGCGACGACTGGGAAGAATTCTAGATTCGGCTTCCCGAGCGGTGGGCTCGGGCGGGCTGATGGCGGACCGGACCGCGGCGCCGCGGGTCAACTGGAAGAGCGCTTCTCTGGAACCGAACGGCGAGCGCGGGCTGTCTCAGGCACGCACGCCGCGCTGAGCGGGGCGGCTTTCGACGCTGGCTGCATGGCCGTCGGCCGAGTACAGCGCGCCGCTGCGGGCCGCACCGAACAGCGACTCGATTCGGGCCCGGTTGATGCAAATGTGGGGTATCAGCAGGCGCGCATTGCGCTCGTTCAGATCGCGCGCTCGCCGGAGCGCATCGCGCAGTTCGGGCCCATCGGCGTTTTCCAGCCCGGCAGCCAGGCTCCGCAAAGCCTGCTCCTTGTCACGGACTGCCCGTGTCAGCTTGTCGACGTCCGCGCCCAGCAGCGCGTCGCTCTCCTCGCGCAGGCATTGAAACAGCTGTTCCAGCGCAGCGGCGCCCGAGGCGGGTGCGCCGCTCGTCCGCTCTGCGGGCGGCTGCGGCGGGCGATTCACGGTCAGGCCTTGCGGCCTGCCAGTTGCGCAGCGCTCGCGAGCAACTTGTCCGCGACGGCGCCGGCGTTGACCTGGTAACGACCCTCCGCAATGGCGGCACGGATCTCGGATACCTTGCCGGCGTCGAAGCTCGACGGCGAGAACTGGGACTCGAGCTGATTGAGCCTGGACAGGTCGGACAGCTGCACCGGTGCGCCGCTGCCGGAGGAGGCCGGCTGGGCCGCCGTGCCGGTCGAGCGCGAAGTGCCGCCCGTACTCGGCTGTGTGCGTTCCGCACGCGCCGGCTCAGAGGTTCTGCTGATCTTCATCGCGACTCCCTACGGCAAGCAAACTCACCTGAAATTCAATTCGGCGCCGCGGACCTGAACTTTAGCGGACCGATACGGGTTCATGACACGCGAATGCGGCGCGTTTTTCACGCCGAGCCACCCGCAGCTACCGTGGCCATCAAAAAACCACCTCGACGATCCGGCCCTCGAGCGCGGTGCCGGTCAGGATCTTGCCAGATTCGACCCGCACACGCACGGGCTGTCCGACGGAGGCCCCAGCCAGTGCGACCCCGTCGGTCGTAATCGAGAAGCCGTTCCCGCGGCCGACCAGCTTGACCAGGTCGCCCTGGACCACCGCGGGCGCATCGGACAGCAGCGCCAGTCCGATCGGCTGTCCCGGTTCGATGCGCTTGGCCGGAACGCGCTGCCGAAGCTGGGACAGCTCGCGCGCGACGCCTTGCGGATCGCGCGTCCATTCGACTTCCTCGGTGCGGACGTCGTTCTCGCCGATCGCCTGCCCGGCCGGTAGAAGACGAGCCGCCACCAGAGCGGGGCCGACCACGCGCACCTGCACCGGAACGCTGATCGTCCATTGCGCCCCGGATACGCACCGCAAACCCACGAAGCTGCGGCCCCAAAGCCGCGCTCCACTGCGCAGGAACGGCTCGGCATGTTCGCAGGGCGCCAGTCGCAGTCTGGGATCGGCCTCGCCGATCGATATGTCGATGCGGGAAGCGCCCTCGATGGTGCCGAGCTCGCTCTGAACGAATTGGCGCACCGATTCGGTCGGCACCTGCGCACGCGCAGGTGCCGGCGCCAGCGCACTGGCGCAGACCGACCAAAAGACGGTGAGGAGCAATCGCATGACCGAAAGCTTAAGACGCGCGCCCTCCTCCGATGGCGGAAGAAGGTGTGCGCGACCCGGACTTATCGGTGGATCGATGTTGCCCCTCGTCGGAATAATCGGCATCAGCCCAAAAGACTTTAGGCCCCGCCGGGGCGCGATCTCAGATGCCAACCACACCGATCGACCGCATGACGGCAACGCTCGACTTTCAGGCCGCCGCGCTCGGCCTGCAGGCGCAGCGTGCGAAGGTCCTGGCGTCGAACATCGCCAACGCCGATACGCCGAATTACCAGGCCAAAGACTTCGAATTCGGGCAGGCCCTCTCCCAGGCGACTCAGGCCGCGATCGGCAACGCCAGCGCGCCGGCGCGCACGCATCCGGCGCACCTGTCGGCGCCGGGAACGGCCGCTGCGGCCCCCGCCTTGCAATACCGGCAGCCGCTGCAGTCCGCGCTGGACGGCAACACGGTCGACCTGGACACCGAACGGGCCGCCTTCGCGGAAAACTCCATCCGCTACGAGGCGACGTTGCGCTTCCTGAACGGTCAGATCAAGACGATGTTGACCGCGATCAATGGCCAGTAAATACCGCCGTAGATGGGCGCGCTGGCGGCGCACGTTGTGCGCACGCCCGTAAAAGGAGTCGGTATGTCGCTCTTCAAGATTTTCGATGTGTCCGGCTCGGCCATCTCGGCCCAGAGCCAGCGCCTGAACGTGGTCGCCAGCAACCTGGCCAACGCGGAATCGATTGCAGGTGCCGACGGCCAGCCATACAAGGCTCGCCAGGTGGTGTTCCAGACCCAGAACCTCGGGGATCCCGGCGCGGCCGGCGTGCGCGTGACGCAGGTGGTTCAGGACAACACGCCGGCGCGGCGCATTCACGACCCGTCCAATCCGATGGCGGATGCGGACGGAATGGTCACGATGCCGAACGTCAATCCGGTCGAGGAGATGGTGAACATGATCTCGGCCTCGCGCAGCTACCAGACCAACGTCGACGTGATGAATACGGCCAAGAGCCTGCTGCAGAAAGTGCTGCAGCTGGGCACGTAAGGAGCGAAACCATGACCGTCCACGCGACCAGCGCACTGGCCAGCCCGTTGCAGCAGACGCCGACCGGCGCGAGCAGCGCGACCGCAACGAGCTCGAGCGCGACCGGAACCAGCGCCCAGAGCCTGTCCGATACGTTCCTGAAGCTGCTGGTCGCTCAGATGAAGAACCAGGACCCGCTGAACCCGGTCGACAACTCGCAAGTGACCTCCCAGATGGCGCAGATCAGCACGGTCACCGGGATCAGCAGCCTGAACAGCACAGTCAGCCAGCTGGTGTCGCAGTTGCAGCAGAGCCAGGCCGTGCAGTCGACCCAGCTCGCCGGTCACACCGTTCTGGTGCCGGGCAGCTCGCTGACGCTGGCGAGCACCGGGGCCAGCGGCTCGAGCTCGAGCCCGGCGCTGGCCGCCTACGGCGGCTTCTCGCTGACGCAGGCGGCCGACTCGGTCAGCGTGGCCGTGAAGGATTCGACCGGCGCGACGGTGCGCACGATCAACCTGGGCGCGCTCGGCGCGGGCCTGCAGGACTTCAGCTGGGACGGCGCGACCGACAGCGGGGCTCAGGCCGCCGCAGGCAGCTACTCGTATACGGTGACCGCCAAGGCGGCCGGCCAGAGCGTCAGCGCGACCACCTACAGCGCGCAGCAGGTGGTCGGCGTGGCGCCCCAGTCCGATGGCACCTTGCAATTCCTGCTGTCCAACGGCTCGCAGGTCGGTTTCAGCTCGATCGCGCAGATGCAGTAGCGACTTGGCATTGACTTGAACGGGAGAACGACATGAGTTTCGAACAGGCCCTGTCGGGCTTGAACGCCGCAACGGAAAACCTCGACGCGATCGGCAACAACATCGCCAACGCTTCCACCATCGGCTTCAAGCAGGGACGGGCCGAATTCGCCGACGTATTCGCGGCATCGATGGCTGGCGGCTCCGGGACCCAGATCGGCATCGGCACGCGCCTGGCGGCGGTCAGCCCCCAGTTCACTCAGGGCAACATCACGACCACCGGCAATCCGATGGACGTGGCGATCAACGGCCAGGGCCTGTTCCGGATAGCCCATAACGGCGCGATCAGCTATTCGCGCGACGGCGAGTTTTCGCTCGACAAGAACGGCTTCATCGTCAACAGCAGCGGCGGGCAGCTCACCGGCTATCCCGCCAACGCGAACGGCACCATCAGTCCCGGCACGCCGGTTCCGATGCAGCTGTCGCTGGCCAATATCGCGCCGAAGTCGACCACCAATGCCAGCCTGTCGCTGAACCTGGATTCGCGCTCGACCACGCCCACGGCCGCATTCAACATAACAGACCCGACCTCGTACAACTCCTCGACCGCGCAGACCGTCTACGACTCGGAGGGCAACTCGCACACGCTGTCCCTGTACTTCCGCACGACCGGGTCCAACGCCTGGTCCGTGTACGCGGCCGCCGACGGTTCGGTCCTGAATAGCGGCAGTGCGATCGGCACCTTGAGCTTCGGCAGCTCCGGCACGCTGGCCGCCGACGTCACGATGAATCCGTCGATTGCGCTCACCAACGGCGCGGCTTCGCCGCTGACGTTTGCGCTGAAGTTTCCGGCCGCATCGACCAGCCAGTACGGCGCCAGCTTCGCGGTCAGCGCCAATTCGCAAGACGGCTACACGACCGGGCAGCTGTCGGGCTTTGCGATCGGCTCCGATGGCATCGTGCAGGGTCGCTACAGCAACGGACAGACCCGCGACCAGGGCCAGATCGCACTGGCCAATTTCATCAATCCCCAGGGCCTGGTGGCGCTGGGCGGCAACCAGTGGGCCGAGTCCTCGAGCTCCGGCCAGCCGCTGGTTGGATCTCCTTCGACCGGCAGCAACGGGGTCTTGCAGGCTGGAGCGCTGGAGAGCTCGAACGTCGACATCACGACCGAACTGGTCGCGATGATCACTGCGCAGCGCGTCTACCAGGCCAACGCCGAGACGATCAAGACGCAGGATCAGGTGCAGCAGACGCTGACCAACCTTCGCTAATTGACTTGACGCCGCCCCGCCATGGACAGACTCATATACACCTCGATGAGCGGGGCCAAGTACCTGCTGGAGCGGCAGGCGACGCTGGCCAACAACCTCGCCAACGCGACCACCACCGGCTTTCGGGCCGATACGGTCGGGCTGCGGGCGGTGCCGGCGGTCAGCCCTCAGGCGGGAACGCGCGTGTTCACGGTCGAGACCACCACGGGCGCCGACTTTTCGCAGGGGCCGACGACGGCCACCGGCCGCACGCTGGACGTGGCGATCCAGGGGCAAGGCTGGCTCACCGTGCAGGCCGGCGATGGTTCGGAAGCCTATACCCGGAACGGCTCATTGCAGCTCGGGCCGGACGGAACGCTTCAGCTTCCGAACGGGCTTCAGGTGCAGGGTACGGGCGGACCGATCTCGATCCCGGCCGACGCGCAGTCGGTGCTGATCGCCACCGACGGCACGGTCTCCGTGAAAGCGGCCAGTTCCAAGACCCCGACCACCGTCGGGCAGCTGAAGCTGGTCAACCCGCCGATCTCGGACCTGGCCAAGGGCACCGACGGCCTTTTCAGGACCCAAAGCGGTGCGCCGGCCGATCCCGATGCTTCCGTGAAAGTGGCCGACGGCACGCTGGAGGGCAGCAACGTGAACGTGGTGGAGGCGATGGTCGGAATGATCGCGGCCTCACGACAGTTCGAGATGCAGATGAAGATGCTCAGCACCGCCGAGCAGAATGAACAGAAGGCGAGCGCCGTTCTCGGCGCTTGATCGGGGCAAGACGGCGCATTCGCCATCCACACTCACGGAGTACGCAAATGATCAGGAGCCTTTGGATCGCCAAGACCGGCATGGACGCCCAGCAGACGCAGCTGGACGTCATCTCCAACAACCTGGCGAACGTCGGCACCAACGGATACAAGCGGCAGGTCGCTGAGTTCGAGGATCTGCTGTACCAGAATCTGCGCCAGGCAGGGGCGAGCTCCTCGCAGCAGACCCAACTGCCCACCGGACTGCAGCTGGGTACCGGCGTGCAGCTGGTTGCGACCCCGCGCGTGTTCTCGCAGGGCAATCTGCAGCAGACCGGCAACCAATTCGACATGGCCATCAACGGCCACGGCTTCTTCCAGGTCCAGTTGCCGGACGGCACGACCGCCTACACGCGTGACGGCACGTTCCATATCGACGCGGCGGGCCAGCTGGTGAACAACTCGGGCTTTGCGCTGACGCCGGCCGTCACGATCCCGCCCACCGCGCAGTCGGTGACGATCGGGGCCGACGGAACGGTCAGCGTCACGCTGCCGGGCCAGTCCAATGCACAGAACATCGGCACCATCCAGCTGGCCGGTTTCATCAATCCGGCCGGGCTCGAGTCCAAGGGGCAGAACCTGTTCGCCGAAACGTCCGCCTCCGGTACGCCGAGCGCCAACACGCCGGGAACCAGCGGGCTGGGCACGCTGCAGCAGGGCTACGTCGAGACCAGCAACGTGAACGTGGTCCAGGAGCTGGTATCGATGATCCAGACCCAGCGCGCCTACGAGCTGAACTCGAAGGCGATCTCCACATCGGATCAGATGCTGGGGCGCCTGTCGCAAATGTAATGAGACCGTCTTCCCGATCCACCGTCTGGATGCTGCTGCCCGCCCTGTTGGCGCTGGGCGGCTGCGCGTCGCCGCGCGATTCGATCAGGGTCAACTCGGTGACCACGGCCCGGCCGCAGCCGATCCTGGCGCAGGAGGAGCCGACCGGGGCGATCTTTCGGCCGCGCGGCAATCTGCTGCTGTTCGAGGATTACCGGCCGCGGGCGATCGGCGACGTGCTGACGATCCAGCTGAACGAGACGCTCAACGCCAGCCAGAGCGCGACCTCGGCAACCGAGAAGAAGAGCAGCGCGACCGCCGTGCTGCCGAAGGTCAAGGGTGTGCTCGGAATGGCGATCAATGGCTTGAACACCACCGCCAGCGCCGACAACGCATTCAACGGGACCGGCGCCACGTCGTCCTCGGGCCTGTTCACCGGGACCATCACGGTGACCGTGATCGAGGTGCTGGCCAACGGAAACCTGATGGTGGCCGGCGAGAAGCAGATCGGAATCCGCGAAAATTCCGAGGTACTGCGCTTCTCGGGCGTGGTCAATCCAGCGCAGATCCAGTACGGCAACGTGATCAGTTCGAGCCAGGTCGCCGACGCGCGGCTCGACTACCGGGGCGGCGGCAACATCGAGCAGGCGCAGATCCAGGGCTGGCTCGGGCGCTTCTTCAACTCATGGTCGCCGTTTTGACGGGCGCTGGCGCAGCCCGGCGGCGCGCCTGGCCGGTCCTCGCACCGGCCTGCGCGTTCGCGCTCGGGCTCGCGCTTGAGCTCGGCCTGATCGCGCCGGCGCAGGCCGAACGGATACGCGACCTGGCCAGCGTTCAGGGCGTGCGTGGCAACCAGCTGATCGGCTACGGTCTGGTGGTCGGCCTGGACGGCAGCGGCGACCAGACCACGCAGACGCCGTTCACGGTGCAGAGCCTGCAGTCGATGCTGACCCAGCTCGGCATCACGCTGCCCCCGGGAACCAATCCTCAACTGAAGAACGTCGCCGCGGTGATGGTGACCGCGGGGTTGCCGTCGTTCGCGCGGCCCGGACAGCAGCTCGACGTGACCGTTTCGTCGCTCGGAAACGCGCGCAGCCTGAGGGGCGGCACACTGCTGATGACGCCGCTGAAGGGCGCAGACGGACAGATCTACGCGGTAGCCCAGGGCAACGTGCTGGTGGGCGGGGCCGGGGCCGCTCAGGGCGGATCGAAGGTGCAGATCAACCACCTTGCGGCCGGACGGGTACCGGACGGCGCCACGGTCGAACGCGCGGTGGCCTCTCCGTTCCTGCAAGGCGAAACCATCTCGCTGGAGCTGAACTCGACCGATTTTTCGACTGCGCAGGCGATGACCGACGCCATCAACACCGAGCTGGGTGAAGGCACGGCGCACGCGCTGGATGGCCGCGTGATCGACGTGAAAGCTCCCACCGACCCGGACCGGCGCGTGCGCTTCATGGCGCAACTGGAGAATCTGCAGGTGGCGTCGATCGAGCCGACCGCCCGCGTGATCGTGAACGCGCGCACCGGCTCGATCGCGATAAACCGCACGGTATCTCTGGAGCCGGCCGCGATCGCGCACGGCAACCTGTCGGTGACGATCACCTCCACGCCGGTGGTGTCGCAGCCCGGCCCGTTGTCGGGCGGACAGACCACGGTGACCGAGAGAACGGACATCCAGCTCAAGCAGGATGGCGGGGTACTGATGAAGCTGCCCTCGGCCGCCAATCTGGCCGACCTGGTCAAGGCGCTGAACTCGCTGGGAGCCAATCCGGCCGATCTGGTCGCCATCCTGCAGGCCCTGAAGGCGGCCGGCGCCCTGCGCGCCGACCTTGAAGTCATCTGAGTAGCCGAGACTCGAAAAGTGAGCGACACCTCTCATTGGCTGGGGGAGCACGAGGGGGCCAGCCGAGCCTCCTCGTTTTCTTCCTCCCGGGTTTCGGCCAATAGCCGTGCTGATGTCGAAGCTACGGCTGCATGCATTCCGGAGCTGTAGCTATGGACCCGAAAGGCTTGGGCGCCGGGATCGGACAGGTGGCGAGCGGCCTGGCGGCCGACAGCCGCTCGCTGGAGGAGCTCAAGCGCGCCGCGCGCGACGATCCGCGCCAGGCGGTGAAGAAGGTCGCCACGCAGTTCGAGGCGCTTTTCATGCAGATGGTGATGAAGAGCATGCGTGAGGCGACGCTGCGCTCGGGACTGCTGGATTCGCAGGAACAGGATATGTATCGCGGCATGCTGGACCAGCAGGTGGCCCAGCAGATCGCCGCCAGCGGCACCGGACTGTCGGATCTGATTGCGCGCCAGCTCGCGCGCCAGCTTCCGAGCGCGCCGCCGGCGGCGACGACGCCGGCAACCGGCGTCGCCCCGGCCGCGCCGCCCGCGCCTACAGTGGCCGCGCCCACAGCGGCCACGCCGTCCGAATCGGGTCCTCCATCGGTCGAGGCCCAGCGCGATTTCATGCGGCAGCACTGGGCCGATGCGGTGCGCGCGCAGCAGCTCACCGGCGTTCCCGCGAGCTTCATTCTGGGCCAGGCTGCGCTCGAATCGGGCTGGGGCCGCCGCGAGATTCGCGCACCCGACGGTGCACCGAGCCACAACCTGTTCGGGATCAAGGCCGGCTCGGGCTGGCAGGGCAAGACCGTACCGATCACGACCACCGAGTTTGACGGCGGTACGCCCCGCAAGACGGTCCAGAGCTTTCGCGCCTACGACAGTTACGCAGCCGCTTTCGAGGACTGGGCATTGACGATCGGGCGTAACCGGCGCTACTCGGAGGCAGTCGCTTCGGCCGGCAACGCCGGCGGCTTCGCCTTCGGCATGCAGCGGGCCGGCTATTCGACCGACCCGACCTACGCCCAGAAGCTGGCACACGTCATCCAGACGGCCTCGTCGATCGGCGGGACCGGATGAACGGGCTGCTTAACTTCGGGCGCCTGCTGCCGATGATATTCGCAACGGCAGGGTGAGCACCAATGTCCAGCGGACTTTTCTCGATCGGTTCCAGCGCGTTGACAGCGGCGTATGCGGCGCTGCAGACGACGGGCAATAACATCGCGAATGCGAACACGCCGGGTTACTCCCGGCAGATCGTCGATTTCAGTGCACAGGTCGAAACCAGCCTGAGCGGCAACTACATCGGCGAGGGCGTGGCCGTCGCCAGCATCCACCGGGCCTATGACGAGCTGCTGACCCGCCAGGTCGAATCGGCGCAGGCGGCCGCCAGCCAGACGGGCACGCGCGCCACGCTGCTCAATCAGGTGAGCAACCTGTTCGCGAGCACGACCAGCGGCCTGGGGGCCGCGGTCAACCAGTTCTTCGCGCAGATGCAGACGCTGACCCAGCAGCCCAGCAGCCTGGCGGTGCGGCAAACGGCGCTGTCATCGGCTCAGCAGATGGCGGCGAGCTTCAACGACGCGTATGCGCGGCTGCAGCAGATGCAGCAAAGCGCCAATCAGCAGATCGGCCAGGAGATATCGACGGTCAACAGCACGAGCGCCCAGATCGCCAGGCTGAACGATCAGATCGCGCTCGCGACCTCGGTCGGCGGCTCGCCCAACGACCTGCTCGACCAGCGCGACCAGGCGATCCGAACGCTGAACCAGTCGATCGGCGTGACCACGATGAAACAGAGCGACGGCTCAATCAACGTGTTCCTGGCCAACGGGCAGGCGCTCGTGGTCGGCGACCAGGTTACCCAGATGGGCATGGGCCCGGATCCGTCCAATCCGCAGAACATCGTGGTCGGGACAAAAGCCGGCAACTCGATCGTTCCGCTCAGCACGAGCGGCAGCGCAGGCGGGAACATCGGGGCGTTGATGCAGTTCAGCCTGCAGGACGTCCCGACCACCGAGAACCAGATCGGGCGCCTGGCGGCGGTGATCTCGTCGCAGTTCAATCAGCAAAGCCAGCTGGGCCAGGACTTGAACGGGGCCCCCGGCGTGAACTTCTTCTCCTCGCTCTCGCCCACGGTGATCGCATCGACGACCAACGCGACCTCGGGCGGCGCGCCGGCCGAAACCGTGACCGCGACCTTCAGCGATGCCACGAAGCTGCAGGCCTCGGACTACAGGCTGCAGGTCGTCAGCGGCAACTATCAGCTGACGCGCCTGTCCGACGGCCAGCAGACCACGCTGTCGTCGCTGCCGGGCACCGCGGCCACGGTGGACGGCATCACGATCAGCGTCACCGGAACTGCGACCAACGGCGACTCGTTCACCCTCGAACCAGTCCGAGCGGCCTCCGCCAACCTGGCCGTCTCGATCGGGCAGCCCCAGCAGATCGCCGCCGCCAGCCCGGTGCAGGCATCGATTCCGGCGGCCAACACCGGCACGCTCACCGTGTCCTCGCTGTCGGTGACAGGTCCCGCCCGCAACCCGAATCTGACCGACGCCGTGACGGTGAGCTTCTCCAGTCCGACCAGCTACACGATCACCGACTCCACCAGCGGCACCTCGTCGTCCGGGACGTACACGTCCGGCCAGCCGATCTCGTTCAACGGGTGGAGCCTGACGCTGCTGGGAGCGTCCCACGCCGGGGACTCGGTCAATGTGGGTCCCAATGTCGGCGGCACCGGCGACAACACCAACGCGCTGGCGCTGGCGCAGCTTCAAAACGCCAATGTGGTCAATGGCACATCGCTCGGCTCCGCTTATGCGGCGGTCGTGTCGCAGGTCGGCACGACGACGGCCAACGCGCAGGCCGATCAGCAGAACCAGCAGACGATCCTTCAGAATGCGGTCAACGCGCAAAGTTCGATGGCCGGCGTCAATCTGGACGAGGAAGCCGCCAAGCTGATGCAGTACCAGCAGCAGTACCAGGCGGCCGCCAAGGTGATCTCGATCGCCTCGACGCTGTTCAACCAGATCCTGTCGATCGCGTCCGCGGGCTGAGTCGGCGAGCTCAAATGCGCAACGTCCGGATCGCGCAGAACCGACACGTCACACCGAGCAGGAACCGACGTCCATGATCAGAATCTCCACCTACATGATGTTCCAGAACGGCCAGCAGGCGATCGGCAACAGCCAGAGCCAGCTGATGTCGACCGAGCTGCAGCTGGCGACCGGCAGGCAGATCAATTCGCCGTCGGACAACCCGGTGGGCGCCGCCAACGTGGCCTCGCTGAGCACGACCGTGTCCGAACTGAGCCAGTTCAAGAGCAACCAGGGCGCAGCCCAGCTGCAGCTGAACCTGGCCGACTCCACGATGAGCAACTTCGTCAATCTGGTGCAGGATGTGCAACAGCGCCTGGTCCAGGCCGGCGACGCCAGTTACTCGGATACGCAGCGCGCCGCTCTGGCCCAGGGGCTGCAGGGCGACCTGAACCAGATGGTCGGCCTGGCCAACACGAGCGACGGCCAGGGCGGGTACCTGTTCGCCGGATCGCAGCAGTCGGCGGCGCCGTTCTCGCAGACCGGCAACAGCGTGACGTACGGCGGCGATTCCACGCTGCAGTCGATCCAGGTTTCGCAGAACCGGCAGCTTCAGATCAAGTTCTCCGGCGACGACCTTTTCCAGAAGATCCGGCCCGGCAATGGTTCTTTCGTCAGCGCGGCCAACGCGGGCAACACCGGCACGGGCGTGATCGACGCCGGGTCGGTGACCAACCCGTCGGCGCTGACCGGCCATTCGTACACGATCAGCTTCGCGGTCAGCGGATCGGCGACCACCTACCAGGTGCAGGATACGACCACCAGCGCGACGGTCGCGAGCGGGAACTACACGTCGCCCACGTCGATCTCGTTCGCCGGACAGCAGGTCGCGGTCAGCGGTGCGCCCGCCGGCGGCGATACGTTCACGGTCGCACCCGCGCCGTACCAATCGATCTTCACCACGGTGGCCAACGCGATCGCTGCGCTGCAGCAGCCGGCGCAGGCTCCGGCCGCCAACGCACAGTTGCAGATCGCGCTCGGATCCGCTCTGTCGTCGTCGAGTCAGGCCATGGATCATCTGACCTTGAAGCAGGCCGAGATCGGCAATCAGCTTCAGCAGCTCAACTCGTACTCCACGTTGAACGACGACCGCACGCTGCAGACCACTTCCGCGTTGTCCTTGATCCAGGACGTGGATTACGCGAAGGCGGCCTCGCAGATGGCGCAGCAGCAGACGATCTATCAAGCCGCGCTGCAGAGCTATTCGGCCGTATCCAAACTGTCGTTGTTCAACTATCTCTAGCCGCTTCGTTCCGGTATTCTGCGCGCAAGACGGCCGCGGCCTCGCGGTCGGGGCCGTCGCCTGATGGAGCAGGACGTGGCCGATTCGACGCTATTTGATCGCAGCCGGTCGCGGGCGCGGACGCCATCGGGCCCGCCCGAACTGGCCTCCAGCGTCCGCACGCTTGCGATCGAGTCGGCGCCGGCTCCGCGCGGTGTGCCCGAAGCCGGCACCGCGGCCCCCTGGCTGCAAGCGCCAGCGCCGGAGCCGGTCGACCTGGCGCATCCGCCGGCAAGCCTGTTCGACGAACTGCCCGACGCGGTGCTGCGTTTCGACCGGCGCCTGGTGGTCGTCTACGCGAACCTGGCGGTCGAACGCGCGACCGCGCTTTCCAGAAAAGCGTTCATCGGGCGGCCGCTGAAACACGTCGAGAATTTCACGCCGTACGCGCCGCTGTGGGAAGCAAAGGTGGCCGCGACCTTCGACTCGCTGGACGCCCGCAGCTTCAAGTTCGCGTATTCCCACCCGGCCGGCTCCAAGAACTTCGAAGTGCGCCTGGTGCTCGAGTTCGACGCGCAGGGCGAGGCCTCGTTCGTGACCGCGTTCGTGCGCGACGTGACGGTGCCCCGCACCGCGTTGCGCGCCACGCGCGCGGCCGATGCGATGTTGTCGACCCTGATGTCCAGCGCTCGCATCGGCATGGCCGTGCTCGACGGCAACCTGCGCTACGTGCGCTGCAATGCATACCTGGCCCAGCTGCTGGGCGTGGAAGTCGGACAACTGCTCGGCCGGCGCCTGGACCAGGCGTTCGACCACTCCTCGCAGCCGGCCGTGATGCGCTCGCTGGAACGGATGCGCAACGGCGAGCTGCGCATGCCGCAGCAGATCGAATACGAGTTCACCGGCGGCGATCGGCCCTGGGTGCGGGAGCGCCGTACTCCGCTGTTCGGCCCGCTCGGGTTCAGTGGCGTGTTCCTCACGGTGGAGCGCCTGGATCGGGAGCGCTTCGCAGAGACCTCGCTGGCCGCGCTGCGGCAGGCGCTCGATTCGGCCGGTGAAATGGTCCTCGAAATCGGCCGCGACGGCTCGATCCTGGACGCCAACGAGACGGCGCTGGCCTGGCTCGGGTACAGCCGCGAGCAGATCACCGGACTGCGGTTGGGCGCTATCGACGCCAGCCTGACCGAGGAGCGCCTCGCCGAGATGATCGAGTCGCTGCTCGGACGCGGCGCGTTCCACGGGGAGGCGCGCTACCGGACCCGGCTCGGCTCCGAGTTCGAGGTCGATGTGGTCTTGCAGCGGGTCGAGCACGGCGAGCGCGAATTCATTTTCCTGCTGGTGCGGGACATCTCGGACCGCAAGCGCATCGAGGTCGAGCTGGCCGAGAACGCCGAACGCCTGGCCACCATTTTCAACGAGAGCCCGGTCGGTATCCTGCAGCTGGATTCGAGCTTTCGGATCCGGCGCGCCAATCGGGCCGCCTGCGCGCTGCTCGGACACCGGGAGCACGACCTGCTCGGGCGCGATCCGGTGCGGCTGATGCATCCGGACGACGTGGTCGCGAGCCTGAAGCAGCGCGACCGCCTGATGGAGGTCCTGCCGGGCGGCGGGTCGCTGGTGTCGGAGCCGGATCGCCGGCTGCTCGATCGCGAGGGCCGCACGGTCTGGGTCAAGCTGGGCTGGCGCGCGCTTGGAAGCGCCGACACGGCGCGCCGCTATCTGCTGGTGATGGAGAACTTCACCGATCAGAAGCTGTTCGAGGGGCAGCTCAGGGCGGCGCTGCGCGAGCAGCAATCGCTGCTGGAGACGATGAGCACGGGCGTGGTCAAGACGCTCGATGGGCAGATCGTTCTGGCCAACCGGGAATTCGGGCGGATGTTCGGCTACACCGAAACCGAGGCGATCGGCATGTCCTTGTGGCAACTGTGCCTGCATCGCGACGGACAGGCGCCCGAGGACGTGCCGGGACTGCCTGCGGTGCGGCCCGGTCTGACGACCAGCGCCGAGGTGGTGCTGTACGGCCGCGACGGCCGCCCCCGGTGGTGCCTGGTACAGGCCCGCCCGCTGGACGACGTGGAAGCCGACGCGGCGCCGGCCGAGGCGATTTTCACGTTCCAGGACGTCACCGAGCTGCGGCTGCAGCGCGAAGCGGCCGCGCGCGCCGCCGTCGAGCTGCAGAGCCTGCTGGCTGAAAGCCGCCTGATCTTCGACACCGCGCTGGTCGGGCTGCTGTTCGTGCGGGACGGGCGCCTGGTGCGAGCCAACGCGGCCATGGAGGACCTGCTCGGTTGCGATACCGGAACGCTGGTGGACCAGATCCAGCTGTTCGCGCATCCGTCCGACCGGATGCTGCTGGCCGGCCTGGAAGAGCGGTTCGAGACGATCCGCACGGCCGGCGCGTGCGAATTCGAGCTGCTGCTGTATCGACGCCGCAGCGACCCGATCTGGGTGGCCGTCCAGGGGCGCGCGGTCAATCGGGAACGGCCCGAGCTGGGCTACATCTTCGCCTTCGTCAACATCGACGAGCGCAAGCGCTCCGAGCGCGAGCTGCGTTCCACGCTGAACGAGCTTCAGCTGATCTTCGACAACGCGCTGGTCGCGATCCTGTACGTGGCCAACGACCTGGTGGTGAAGTCCAACGCCGCGGCCGAGCGCATGTTCGGCTTCTCCGCGCCGGACCTGCGGGAGTTGCAGTTCGGCACCCTGTTCGCGGACCCGGCCGACTGGCTCAGCGTGTCGGCCGACTGGATGGGCGCTGCGGCCGGCGGGTCGGCGACCTTCGAACACCAGATGCGGCGCTCCGACGGGTCGGTGTTCTGGTGCGGCGGCAATGTGCGGCCGCTCGAGGAGGAGGCACCCGAGCGTGGGGTGATCGTGACGCTGATGGATGTGGACGCGCGGCACCGCTCCGAGGACGAGTTGCGCACGATGCGCAACTATCTGGACCTGGTGATCGAGAACCTGCCGGTTTTGCTGTCGGTGCGCGAGGTGAAGACCGGCCGCTTCGTCAGCCTGAACCGGGCTGGCGAGGCGATGACCGGACTGTCGCGCAACCAGGTGATCGGGCGGACCTGGCACGAGGTGTACGGGCGTCAGTTCGCCGACCTGTACCGCGAGATGGATCGCAAGGCGATCGCCGACGGCCAGCAGATCGAACGGCCGCGCGACGTGATGCTCAGGGCCGACGGGCGCACCCTGATCGTCAACCAGCGCGTGGTTCCGGTGTTCGACGACGCGCAGGCCGAGCAGCGGTCGGCCAGCTACGTGATGTCGATCGTCGACGATTTGACTGACGAGGTGCGCGCCGAGACGGCCCTGCGCGAGACCGAGACGCGTTTTCGCCAGTTCGCCGAGAACATCGATCAGCTGGTGTTCATCGCCAGCGCCGACTTGACCGAGGTGCTCTACGTCAATTCGCGCTATGCGCAACTGGTCGGGGCGGCGCCCTCGGAGCTGATGGACAACCCGCGCAATGCGCTGCGCCACGTGCTGTTCGAAGACTCGGCGCAGTTGGCGCATCAGCTGCCGCGCGTGATCGCCGGCCTGCGCCGGCTGCGGCGCGCCGAGCTGACGGTGCGGGTCGATCATCCGAGCGGCGGCGTGCGAACGATCAGCGTTCGATTGAATCCCGCCCGGATGCACGACGGCTTGCTGCGCGTATTCGGCGTGGCCGAGGATGTGACCGCGCGGATGGCGGCCGAGCAGCAGCGGCTGGAGGATGCGGTGCGGCAGCGCGACATCCTGGTACGCGAGGTCCACCACAGGATCAAGAACAACCTGCAAGGCGTGGCCGGCCTGCTTCAGCACATGGCCAGCGGCAAGCCGGAGGTCGCAAACCAGTTGAACGAGATCGCCGGCCAGATCCAGGCGATCGCGCAGGTCCACGGTCTGCAGATCGGCGCCGCCGGCACGCTGCCGGTGCTGGGCGTGGTGCAGGGGATCTTCAACAACCTGGGCGTGATGTTCGGCGTCGAAGTGCGTCTGGCGCCGTCGGCCTCGGCGCTGTGGCGCTGGGGGCTGCCCGAAGGCGAGGCGGTGCCGCTGGCCCTGGTGATCAACGAGCTCGGCACCAACGCGATCAAGTACCGCGAAAGCCGCGATCTGACCTTGGACGTGCGGATCGAAGCGCGGTCCGACGGGCTGGCCGTGCGGATCCAGAATGCGGGCCGGCTTCCGGGTGGCTTCGATCTGGCCCGCATTTCGTCGGGCGTCTCGGGCCTCGGGCTGGTCAAGGCGCTGTTGCCGCGCCGCGGCGCACACCTTTCGCTGGAGCAGGAGGACGACCGCGTTACGGCCACGCTGGACCTTTCCGCGCCCGCGGTGCGCGAGGACCTGGCTTAGCCGCCGTCGACCGGCGTGTCATTCGACTAGAGGAGGCTCGATAGGATGCAGGGCGCAGCCAACGACCGGACGATCGGAGCTCGGCCGACCAGGATCCTGGTGGTCGACGACGACCGCCTGGTGCTGGCCACCGTGGTGGCCGGGCTGCGGCAGGCCGGTTTCGAAGTGCTGGAAGCCGACAACGGCGACGACGCGATCCTGCTGGCACGCAATCATCGGCCCCGCCTGGCGATCCTTGACATGCGGATGCAGGGCAAGTCCGGCATGGACGTGGCGCGCTACCTCGCTTCGAACACGTCGACCGGTTTCATTTTCCTGTCGGCGTTCGGCGACCAGTCCATCGTGGACGAGTCGGCCCGCCTCGGTGCGCTCGGCTACCTGGTCAAGCCGATCGACATCCGGCAGATCGTGCCGGCCGTGAACGCGGCGCTTGCCAAGCTCGACGCCGGCCTCGCCCCGGCGGCCCGGCCGGCGCCGCCGGCACCCGCAAGCCCGGCGCCCGGCCGCGACGAAGCGATCGCGGTCGGGATCCTGATGGAGCGGCTGCGCCTGGACCAGGCGCGGGCGCTGCAGGCGCTGCGCGAACAGGCGCGCGGCGAGGGCCGCAGCGTCGAATCGCTCGCCTCCAGCATGGTCGAGGCCGCCAACCGCCTCAATTCGATTCCGCGCGGCTAGTCGCCCGGTCCCACATCGTGAAGAAGAACGTGGCGCCCTTGCCGGGCTCGGACTCGGCCCAGATGCGGCCGCTGTGCCGCCGTACGATGCGCTGAACGGTCGCCAGGCCGACGCCGGTGCCCGCGAACTCGCTCTGTGAGTGCAGCCGCTGGAACGCCCCGAACAGGCGGTCGGCAAAGCGCATGTCGAAACCGGCGCCGTTGTCGCGCACGAAGAAAGCGTGATCGCCGTCGGCCCTGCAGCCGAACTCGATCCGCGCCTCGGGTGTCTTGGCGGAGAACTTGAACGCGTTGCCGAGCAGGTTTTGCAGCACCAGGCGCAGCAGCGTGCGGTCGCCTTCCACGCTCAGACCGGGCTGGACCGTGACCTCGATCTGGCGGCCCGGCTCGGCCGCCTTCAACTCCTCGGCCAGCTGGCGCGCTGTCTCCGACAGATCCACCCGCTCGAACTGCAGCTCACGGCCCGTCATGCGCGACATCGCCAGCAGCGTCTCGATCATCGAATTCATCCGGCCTGCGGCGGCCAGGATCCTCTTCACGTGCTCGCGACCCAGAGCATCGAGCCGCTCCCCGTAGTCCTCCAGCACGATCTGGGCGAAACCGTCGATCACGCGCAGCGGAGCGCGCAGGTCGTGTGACACGGAATAGGCGAAGCTGTCCAACTCGCGCACGGCCAGCTCGTGCCGCTGCATTCGCGCCAGATTGTCGGCCTCGAGCTGACGGATGCGCCCCTGCAGCTCGGCAGCCCGGTCGGCGCTGAGCGCGCTATCGGTGAGCAGGCTGGCGACCCCGGCGTATCCGCAATACCGTCCGCTGGCCGAGTAAAGCGGCGCGCCGCTCAATCGCAGCGCCCGAGCCTTATCCGTCTTCGCCTCCAGCTCGACGTCGTGAAACGGCAGCCGGCGCGCTACCGCTTCGGCGAGCGCGGGGGGCGGCAGCGCGGCCTGAGCCCCAGACTGCAGCTGCCAGGGAGCACGACCGAGCAACGAGCCCAGGTCCAGCCCGGACGGACCGCCCCGGCCGAATTCGGTCTCGACCACCCGCAATTGCGGATCGGTGCGCCACCACCAGTCGCTCGATGAGGCGAGCGCCCGGCGCAGCGCGGCGCGTTCCAGGTTTTCCCGCCGGAAGCGGGCCGCGGTGACGCCGAAGATGCCGATCACCGCACCGAGCGCCAAGGCGCCCAGCAGCAGCATCGGGACGGAAGACAAGGCCACGAGTCCGACGGCGGGAAATCGTTCGTCCCTGATTGTGCCAGTGCCCATGCGGACCGCGCACCCCGGGGGCCGGCGCGCCCCGCGCGCCGACCCCGCGCCGATCGCCCGAATTGGGCCGCTTTCCAGTGCGCAGGCCGATCAAGTTCGTCCTTGGGCCGTCGAAAAAACGTGAAGGGCACCCGTTTCGGGTGCGCGTGCGCGCGCGGTGAAGTGATGATTCGAGAGTCAGGCATTGCCAGCAACACGTGGGACCTTGCGTCCGGACGGACGATGCTGGCTGCGCCGCTCCCGTTCCCGAGCGCCGACGGGCCCGGCCCGGCGGGCGACGGCGGCGCCGCGGGCCCCCACCAGCATCCAGAACCCCCGGCTGCGGGGCCGTGGCCCATGACGGCTGCCCTGATCGCGTCGCTGTGCGGGGTCGACGTGCTGGTCATTGCACTGCACGATGGGCTGGGATGGCGTGCAGGCTGGGTCGCCGCCGTCACGCTGGCCGTTGCGGCGATGGCCGGCCTGCTGCTGGCGCGCCGTCTGAATCGTCCGATCCGGGCGCTGTCCACGTGCGCGGAGCAGCTGGCGGTGCGCTATACCGGTCATGCGGTGGCTCGCGGCTCCAACGAGGTGCGGAACCTGGTGGCCTCGTTCGACGCGATGACCGGCGCGCTGCTGGCTCAGCTCGAGCGGGTCAAGGGGCTTCACCTGGAAGAGCTGCAGAACAGCCTGGAGCTGCAGCGCCGCTATGCGCTGATGCGCGTGCTGCGCAACTTGTCCACGGCGGCCCTGGAGTGCGAACACCTCGAACAGGTCCTGGAGCGGGCCGTGGAAGAACTGGGCGGCTACCTGGACTGGCCGATCGGGCGAGTGCTGATCGTCGGCGAGCCGGCCGAACGGTCGCACTGGTTTGTCGCCGAACCCGAGCGCTTTGCCGCGTTCGTGTCCGCCAGCGAGGGCCTGGGCGCGGAGCACTGCGAGCACGGTCTGATCGAGCTGGCCGGCGCCACCGGGATGCCGCACTGGGTGACGGACCTGGAGCGCCTCGGGGAGTGGCGGCGCCGCGACGTTGCGGTTCAAAGTGGACTGAAGAGCGGTTTCGCGATCCCGATTCCCGGCGACGGCTCGACTCATGCTTTCCTCGAATTCTTCTCGGACCACCGCGTCGAGGCATCGGCCGAAATGATCGAGCTGGTCGATGCGATTCACACCGAGCTGTGGCAGGCGGGGCAGTGGCGTCGCGATCGACTGCGCCGGCGCGAAGCGGCAGTGCGGCCGGTGTTGCAGGCACTGGGAGCCCCCGGTCAATGAAGCCGGTCGAACCCGCAATCGCCCGGCTGGCCGCGTTGGCCCAGGAGCAGGAGGCGCCCAGACTCGATGAGGGCACGGTGCTGCTGGTCGACGACGACGGGATCGTCCGCATGCTGACCGCGGCCGGGCTGGCCGAGCGCGGATGGCGAGTGATCGAAGCCGATTGCGGCGCCCGCGCGCTGGAACTGTTCGAGCGGGAGCGGCCGCAGGTTATCGCGCTCGACGCGGTGATGCCGGACCCGGACGGCTTTGCGATCTGCGAACGCCTGCGCCGCCTGCCCGGGGGCGCGCACGTGCCCGTGGTGATGCTGACGGGCCTGGACGATGAACAATCGATCGGGCGGGCCTACGACGCGGGCGCCACCGACTTTTTCGTCAAGACCCCGGGGCGATGGACCTTGCTGTCGCAGCGGCTGCGCTACCTGACCCGGTCGTCGCGCGTGCGCGAGGAACTGGCCCGAAGCCAGGCCGAGCTGCTGAAGCTGGCCAATTTCGACGCCCTGACGGCACTGCCGAACCGGCGTCATTTTCACGAGATCTTCGGCGACGAGCTGCAGCGCGCGCGAGCGCGCGACACGCGCCTGGGGCTGCTGCTGGTCGGAGTCAACCGGTTCCGCCAGATCAACGATTCGCTCGGACCGCGCGCGGGCGACCAGCTGCTGCTGGAGATTTCGCGCCGGCTGATCGAGGCGCTGCGCCGCGACGACGCCACGAGCCGTCCCCGCGTGGTAGCGCGTGTGGGCGGCGACGAATTCGCGCTGCTGCTGCCGGACTTGAAGTCCGAGGCCGAGCTCGATCGGGTCGCAGCCCGGGCGCTGGACGTATTCCAGCAGCCGTTCCCGGTCGACGGCCAGGAGCTGTTCATTACCACCTCGATCGGTGCCGTGGTCTTCCCGGCCGACGGCGATGAGGTCGATGCCCTGCTGGGCCGCTCCGATCTGGCGATGCGCGCGATCGAGGAGCAGGGCGGCAGCGGCTGCCTGCGCTACACGGAGCGGATGAACACCACCCGGCGCGCGCACTGGAAGCTCGAGTCGGACCTGCACCGCGCGATCGGGCTGCAGCAGCTCAGGCTGTTGTACCAGCCGAAGATCGACGCCGCGACCGGCAGGATCGTCGGGGCCGAGGCCTTGATGCGCTGGCAGCGCGACGCAGAGCTCGTGTCGCCCGCGGTCTTCATCCCCGCGGCCGAAGACTCGGGCCTGATCGTTCCGATCACCGAATGGGCGCTGGGCGAAGCGTGCCGTCAGCTCGATGCCTGGCACCGGGCCGGACTGGGCCGGATCCCCGTTTCGGTGAACATCTCCGGGTTCCACCTGCAGCGCGGCAATCTGACCGCGCCGGTGAAGGCCTGCATGCAGGCGTTCGGGATCTCGCCGGGTTTGCTCGAGCTGGAGATCACCGAGACGGCAATGATGAGGAATCTGGACGTCGTGCTGCCCCAGTTGCGGGCGCTGAAGGCGCTCGGCGTGGTGCTGTCGATCGACGACTTCGGAACCGGATACTCCTCGCTCGCTTATCTGAAGCGCTTGCCGATCGACATCCTGAAGATCGACCGCTCGTTCGTCGGCGAGCTGGAGACCAGTCGCGACAGCGCCGCCCTGGTGGCCGCGATCATGGCGATGGGGCAAGGGCTGAAGCTCGATGTCGTAGCCGAGGGCGTGGAGACGCCGGCCCAGATGCAGCGGCTGGCCGACCGCGGCTGCCGCTTCATGCAGGGTTTCCTGTTTTCGCGTCCGGTGCCGCCCGATCAGTTCGCGCAGCTGCTGGCACAGGGTTCGCGATCCGACTGGTGCGCGAGCGCGGGCCAGTGCCCGCCACCGGCCGACGGTGGCGAAGGGAGCGACCGGTGAAGCCGGACGAGCCCGGGACGCAGGCGCTGACCGACGCGGAGATCGCTCGCCGCGCGCTCAAGCTGTTGGCCGAGCGCAGAATCGTTCCGACGCCCGAGACCTTCGCCGACGCTTTCTGGGAAAGCGCGGATGCGGAACCGCGCGCCGTGGGGCCGGCCGGTGTGCTGAAGAACATGGGCGGCGACCTGGTCCGTCAGAGCCGGATGTCGCAGCAGGAAGTGGCGCAGATGTTGCAGGCCGCCCAAGGGCACCAGTGGGGCGCGGTGCGCGACGCGATCGACCGCGCGCTGCAGCGTCGGCCCGGCGCCGGCGCCGACGCCTGGCCGTCGATGGTGCTGGCCATCCTGAAGCAGTCCGATGCGCAGCATGCGAGCTGGACGCGCGCCCGCAAGCTCGATTCGATCGTTCGTGTGATCGAGGCCGCCGCCGATCCCTCGGTGGTACTGGACCGGCTGCGGCGCCTGGTCGAATCCTGGGGACCCGCAATGGGCCAGGTCCCGGGCGGGCAGGCTGCGGTCGCAGCCGTGGCCGAGCCCGCCGTGCCCCAGGAATCCGCGCCTGCTGCGGCCGAAGCGGCCGCGGCCTGTGACGTCCCCGAGCAGGACCCGAGCGGTGGGCTCGCAGCCGCTGCCGCGCAGGCCGAGGCCTGGAGGCGGCTTGCACTGCGCGGCCTGCGCGCGCTCGAGCAGGTATGCACCGGCGCCGAGTCGGTCCGGATGCAATTGCGCGAGTATCTGGCCCAGGCCGCCGAATCCGCCGCCCGCGCGGCGACCCGGCCGGAGCTGCCCCCGACCGAGTGGCTGCTGGCGATCGAGCGCGAAATCGCCGAGGAGCAGCGTGTTCGGGCCGGGCTGCAGCGGGTGCTCGGCCTGCTGTGCGACAACCTCGGGCGGCTGGCGCCGGACGAGGCGTGGCTGACCAGTCAACTGGAGCCGGTGCGAGCCTTGCTTGCAGGGCCGATCCGCTCCGGCCAGATCGCCGCAGCCGAGCACCGCTTGAGCGCGCTGATCGCGCAGCAGACGCAGGCTCGGCGCGGCCTGCAGGAAGCGAAGGTGGCGCTGACCCAGATGCTGGCGACCTTGCTGGAACGCATCGGCGCGATGGGCAACAGCGCGGACCGGTTCAAGGACCAGGTCGGCGGCTATCAGAGACAGCTGCAGCAGTCGCCGGATCCGGCGACGCTCGCGCGCATCGTGAACGGACTACTGACGGATACGCAGTCGGTTCGCGAGCAGATCGAGACGTCCCGCACCGAGCTGGCCGAGGCGCGCAAGAAGGTAGGAGTCTACGAGGCACGGGTCTCGCAGCTCGAACAGCAGCTGAGCGAGGTCTCGACGCTGGTGCAGAAGGATCCGCTCACCAACGCGCTGAACCGGCGCGGCCTGGAACAGGCGTTCCGGGCCGAGAGCGCGCGCGCCTTGCGCTACGACTCGCCGTTGACGCTGGCCATGATGGATCTGGACAACTTCAAGAGCGTCAACGACCGGCTGGGACACGTGGCCGGCGACCGGGCCCTGATTCACTTCGTGACGACGGTGCACGCGACGATGCGGCCGACCGACCTGACCGCTCGCTCCGGCGGCGAGGAGTTTGCCGTGCTGTTTCCGGCCTGCTCGGTGCAAGACGGGGTCGAAGCGATCGATCGGCTGCAGCGCGAGATGGCGCGTCGCCCGTTCCCGTACGAGCACGAGCGGCTGAGCCTGACCTTTTCCGCAGGTGTCACCCAGTGGCGCCCGGGCGAGACGCTCGAACAGCTGATGCAACGGGCCGACGCCAGCCTGTACGAAGCCAAAAAGTCCGGCAAGAACCGGGTGCTCAAGGCGCCGTGAGCGCACGCGCATGCCGGGCTCAGGCGAGGCCGTGCTTCACCGCGTAATGCACCAGCTCCGAGTTGTTGCCCATGCTCATCTTTTCCAGGATCCGCGCCCGGTAGACGCTGACCGTCTTCGGGCTCAAGGACAGCGCAGCGGCGATGTCCGACAGCCTCTGCCCCGAGGCGATCAGCTTCAGCACCTGAAATTCGCGGTCCGACAGCCGTTCGTGCGGCGGTCCATCCTCAGGCGCGGCGAGCTGGTCGATCAGCGCCTGCGCGATCACCGGTGTCACGTACTTGCGGCCGCCCGCGATCTGCTCGACCGCTTCCAGCAGCTTCTCCGGCGCGCTGGCCTTGTTCAGGTAGCCGCTGGCGCCCGCCTTGAAGGCGCGCACCGCGTATTGCTCTTCCGGGTACATGCTGACGATCAGCACCTTCAGCCGAGGGTACTCGCCGTGCAAGGCCTTCAGGATTTCGATGCCGTCCTTGCCCGGCAGCGACAGATCCATCACGAGCAGGTCGACGTCCTCGTGCTGGCGCAGTTGCGTCCGCAACTGGCCGTAGTCGGCCGCCTCGGACACGACCTTCAGCTCGGAGCGCTCGGTCAGGATCTCCACGATTCCGCGCCGAACGATCGCATGGTCGTCGATCACGATCACCCTCAGTGCCATGGCCGGCCCCGCAGTGCTCCCACTTTACGCATCCTCGCTTCGTCCACCGTCAGCGGAGGCCGGCGCATCGCGCTGGACCGGGATCGAGAGCATCAGGCTGGCGCCGCCGTTCGGTGTGGAGCTGACCTCGGCCCACCCGCCGAGGCCGCGCGCCCGCTCGAGCAGCGCCCGCAGACCGAAACCCGGCGCGGTCCGCAGCAGCTCCGGATCGAATCCGACGCCGTCGTCGCTCACCTCGAGCGAAACCTCCTGCCCCGAGACGAACAGTTGAACGGTGACCTGCTTCGCATGCGCATGCTTGGACACGTTGGCCAGCGCTTCCTGGGCGGCCCGGTACAGCGCCGCGGAGCCGTCGCCAGACAGCGGCACGTCGTCGCGGTTCGATTCGAAACGCGCCGGTATGCCCGTGCGCTCGGCGAACGAGCCCACCAGCCATTGCAGCGCGGCGACCAGACCGGCATCGAGCACCGGCGGTCGCAGCTTGTGCTGAATGCGATGGCTGGCAGCCACCAGCTGGCCGATCAGGTCCAGCATCAGCGGCACCCGCGGCGCGTCGACGCCGCGCTGCTGCAGCTGCCGGGCCAGCGCCACGGTCTCGAATCGCAGCGCCGTCAGCATCGAGCCGATGTCGTCGTGGATCTCGCCTGCGATGCGCCGTCGCTCTTCCTCCTTGGCCGACTCCAGGTGCTGCGCGAGTTCCCGCAGGCGCGCTTCGCTATCGGCCAGAGCGGCCGCGGCGGCGCGGCCTGCCCGGCGCTGCGCCGCCGCCTGCAGGCTGCGCATCAGCGCCGGTCCGACCCGGAACAGCCGCGACTTCAGGATGAAGTCATCCGCGCCCGCGTGCAGCGCAGCAACCGCCAGATCCTCCGACATCTCGCCCGACACGACCAGCACCGGCAGGTCGGGGTCGGCCGCCTTGGCCAGCTTCAGCGCCGCGAACGAATCGAAGCGCGGCATGTTGTGGTCGGTCAGCACCGCGTCAACCGGCCCGCGCTCGAGCGCCTCCCGCATGCTGGCTTCGTCCTCGACCCGCCTGGCCTGCAGCGGCGGGCCGTCACGGGCCAGCGTGGCCGTCAGCAGGTCGAAGTCGAGTTCCGAGTCCTCGACGATCAGCAGCCTGATCGGGGCAGCTTCGGCACCGGGAATTGGCAAGCTCATTGGTGCGAATTCTGGCGCATTTCGGGTTATCTGAGGACAGCAGGCTTCCCTGACACGGGACCGGCGTCACTGCTGCAATGCAGTCCCAAACTGCCCTCGCTTCGCCCGCTTTTTTCCGGAATTAGTGACAGCGACCGTCGCGGACACTAGCCGGGCGAGGTCCTTTCCCTCCAACCCAACAGACGATGACATCCGACGCTGTCGACCTTCCACGGCATGACCCGGCCGGCCTGGGTGCCGCCCACGAGTGTGCGCTGATCGAGGCCGATCTGGAGCGGCTGAAGTCGCTGATCAACGACGCGGGCGAGCGCCTGTTGATCAGCTTCAACCAGGTGGCAGCGGTGCTGCCGACGCTGGCCGCCAGCGAGACACAGCGATCGCAGGTGATCGAGGCGGTGCATTCCGCGGTCACCGCGCTGCAGTTCCAGGATATGGCGACCCAGCTGACCGGGCACGCGCAGCGGCGGTTGTCGGTACTCGAAGAGCGGCTGCGTTCGCTGTCGGATGAGGCCGCGCGCGGCCTGCACCTGGCCCATGCGCACCCGGTGCGGCAAGTGGAGATGTCGGCTGGTTCGATCGATCTTTTCTAGGAACACCGGGCCGCGGCAGGCTCGGCAGGAGCAATGTCATGCAATCGATTCTTGCGGTGGACGATTCGGCCTCGATGCGCCAGATGGTCTCCTTCACGCTGAAGGGGGCCGGCTATCACGTGATCGAGGCGGCCGACGGGCAGGAAGCGTACGAGAAGGCCATGACGCAGAGCGTCGACCTGGTGCTGACGGACCAGAACATGCCGCGGATGGATGGCGTGACGCTGGTGAAGAATCTGCGCGGCTTGCCGAGCTATACGTCGACCCCGATCCTGATTCTGACGACCGAGTCCGGCGATGACATGAAATCGAAGGGTCGCGCCGCCGGCGCGACCGGGTGGCTGGTCAAGCCGTTCGATCCGACCAAGCTGCTGGAAGTGATTCGAAAAGTGATCCGCTGAGCGGCGCGATCCGACACCACGACAAGACGGCGAAGCGCGAGAAGGGGCATCCAGAATGGGCGAGATCAGCAATCCAGGTCTGGATGAGAGCGGTTTCGACCTGACCCAGTTCTATGCGGTGTTCTTCGAGGAAGCTCGCGAGAACCTCGCCAACATGGAGTCGATGCTGCTCGATATCGACACTTCGAGGCCCACCGACGAAGAGCTGAACGCCATTTTCCGGGTCGCGCATTCGATCAAGGGCGGGGCAGCCACGTTCGGATTCAGCGATGTGGCGACGCTGACGCACGAGCTCGAAACGCTGCTCGATCGGCTGCGCCGGCACGAGTTGCCGCTGAAGCGGGCGATGGTCGACCTGTTGCTGGAGGCGGGCGACGTGGTCAAGGCGCAACTGGCACGCTACCAGGGCAGCTCCGATCAGACCCCGCAGACCGATGCGCTGATCGAACGTATTCGCTACATGACAGCCGGCGAGGACGCAGTGCCGCGGGGCACGGATGGCGCACGCCGCCTGGACATCCGGATCGGCCCGCTGAAGGACGGCTCGGCCGCCGACGGCCTGGTGGAGCTGTTCCGCGATATTCCGTCGCTCGGATCGATCGAAGCGCTCGATCAGGGGCAGCCGTCGGACGAGGGCATGCGGCAATTCAGGGTGACGACCCACTCGCCCGATTCGGAATTGCTGGAGTTGTTCTCCTTTCACGTTTCGCGCGAGCAGGTCCGGATCGTTCAGGTCGACGCGGCGGCGGCCGCACTGCCGGACGGCATGAACGGGCAGACAGCGGGGCAGACACCGGTGCAGACGCCGCCGTCCGAGGGCGACGGCTACGGTTTCTTCATCGATCCGAAGACCTTGCCGGCGCAGCAGGGCGGCAACAATGCGCCGGGCCAGCCGGGTACGGCCGAGGGCGATGCGGCGCGGCGCCCGGACGCCCGGGCCCGGTCCGAGAAGGGCGCCGCCGGCGGGCTGGAATCGACCACGCTCAGAGTGTCGGTCGAAAAGGTCGACCAGTTGATCAACCTGGTCGGCGAACTCGTGATCACGCAGGCCATGCTGACCCAGCAGGCCAAGGAACTGGACGCGGTCCAGTTCAGCTCGCTGCTGGGCGGGATCGCCGATCTGGAGCGCAATTCGCGTCACCTGCAAGAGACGGTGATGTCGATCCGGATGATCCCCATGTCGTTCGTGTTCAATCGCTTCCCCCGGATGATCCGCGATCTGGCCGCCAAGCTCGACAAGCAGATCGAGCTGAAGCTGGTCGGCGAGGCCACCGAACTGGATAAGGGACTGATCGAGAAGATCATCGATCCGCTGACGCACCTGGTTCGCAACAGCGCCGACCACGGGATCGAGACCCCGGCCAGGCGGCTGGCAGCGGGCAAGACGCCGCACGGCACGATCACGCTGTCGGCGGCGCACCAGGGCGGCTCGATCCTGATCGAAGTCGGGGACGACGGCCACGGCTTGCAGCGCGAGCGGATCCTGAGCAGGGCGCGCGAACGGGGCTTCGCCGTGCGCGACGACATGACCGATCCGGAGGTGTGGGCGCTGATCTGGGAGCCGGGGTTCTCGACCGCCGATCAGATCAGCGACGTGTCCGGGCGCGGCGTGGGCATGGACGTGGTGCGCAAGAACATCGCTGCTCTGAACGGCTCGGTCGAACTCGATTCGGCCGAAGGCTATGGCACGCGGGTCACGGTCCGCCTGCCGCTGACGCTGGCCATCATGGATGGCATGTCGATCGGAGTCGGCGGCGAGACCTACATCCTTCCGCTGGCGTCCGTGGTCGAGTCCTTCCAGGTGACGCCGGGCATGGTGCAGACCGTCGGCGCCACGGGCCGGGTGGTCAGGGTGCGCGAGGAGTTCATGCCGGTGATCTCGCTGGACGAGGTCTTCCGCGTGCCGCGGCACGACGGCGATCGAGCCCCCGAAATCATGATGATCATCGAGGCCGAGGGCAAGCGCGTGGCGGCGATGGTCGACGAGCTGCTCGGGCAGCACCAGGTCGTCGTGAAGAATCTGGAGACCAATTACCGGCGCGTGACGGACGTGTCCGGGGCGACGATCCTCGGTGACGGGCGTGTGGCCCTGATCGTCGACGCGGCCAGCCTGGTGAAGCGGGCCCGCCATTGAGTCAGATGGAAAAGATCGAGAAGTCAGGAATCACCCCCCAGTCCCTCTCGCTGAAAGGAGAGGGGAGGGCGATCAACTGGAGCTTGCTATGGGCATGATGGAACGTATCGGCAGCGGCATCGCGGCCGCGGTGCGGGTGAACGAGTTTCTGACCTTCAAGCTGGGAGGCGAGGAGTACGGAATCGACATCCTGAAGGTACAGGAGATCCGGGGCTACGAGGCGGTGACGCGGATTGCCAATGCGCCGGCGTTCATCAAGGGGGTGGTCAATCTGCGCGGCGTGATCGTGCCGATCGTGGATTTGCGGGTGAAGTTCGAGCTGGGGGAGGCGCGCTACGACGCCTTCACGGTGGTGATCATTCTGAACGTGGCGGGGCGCGTGGTCGGGGCGGTGGTTGATTCGGTCAGCGACGTGCTGGAGCTGGACAACAAGCAGATCAAGGCCGCGCCGGAGTTCAATTCGCTGCTGGATGCAGGCTACATCACGGGCCTGGGCACGGTGGAGTCCGGCGAAGGCGAGCGGCTGCTGATCCTGGTGGATATCGAGCGGCTGATGAGCAGTCCGGATATGGGACTGCTGGAGCGAGCCGCAGCCTGAGCGACCGGCGCGCCGGCCCGAACCGGACTCGCCCCGAAGGCTTCAACTCAGATGGGAGCGCGCGACCCTCTCTCGGACGCCACGACCGTATCCGGCGTCAACGGCGATTCGCGCATGTTCGACTTGAGCACGCGCGACTTCGATCGGATTCGCCGCATCATCTTCGAGCTGGCCGGAATCGATCTGGGCGCAAGCAAGCGCAACATGGTGTACAGCCGCCTGTCGCGACGGCTGCGGGCGCTCGGGATCGACTCGTTCGCTCACTACCTGGATCAGCTGGAGGGCGACCCCCAGTTCACGGCGCAGGAGCGCCAGGAGTTCGTCAATGCGCTCACGACGAATCTGACCTCGTTTTTCCGGGAGAAGCACCATTTTCCGGTTTTTTCGGATTTCCTCACGCGCGGTCTGGCCGGCCGCCCGGCCCGCATCTGGTGTGCAGCCGCCTCGACCGGCGAGGAACCCTACTCCATCGCGATGACGGCGATCGAGGCGCTCGGGGCAAACAGCGACGCGCGCATCCTGGCCACCGACATCGACACGCAGGTTCTGGCTTGCGCGGGCAGCGGCGTGTACCGGGACGAGGCCGTGCAGGTCTGCGGCCCGCAGCGGATGCGCCGCTTTTTCCTGCGCGGAACGGGAGCCAACGCCGGCATGGTGCGGGTACGCCCCGAAGTCGCCCGCCTGGTCGAGTTCGGGCAGTTGAACCTGCTGGAGCCGCTCTGGCCGCTGCTGACGCGCTTCGGTCTGCCGCTGGACGCGGTGTTCTGCCGCAACGTGATGATCTACTTCAACCGCGCCACCCAGCACGCCGTGATGGAGCGGTTCGCATCGGTTCTCAGGCCCGGAGGCCTGCTGTTCGCGGGTCACTCGGAGAACTTCACCGACTGCCGCGAGTGGTTCGCGCTGCGTGGCAAGACCGTGTACGAGAGGCTGTAACTTGAGATCCGCACGCATCGCATCGTTGCCGGCCCCAAGCCTGTCGGGCGCGGTCGGCGAGGCTCGCACCGTGTACTACGAGCGCGAATTCGACCGCAACGCGGTCAAACTGTTGCCGGGCGAGTACTTCGTATCGGACGCGGACATCGTGCTGTCGACCGTGCTCGGCTCGTGCGTATCGGCCTGCATGTGGGATCGGTTCGCGAAGGTCGGCGGGATGAACCATTTCATGCTGCCCGGCGGTGCGGAGCGCGTGGGCTCCGAGCCCGATCCGATCGGACTGGCGGGCCGATACGGCGTGTTCGCGATGGAGCAGCTGATCAACGAGCTGATCAAGCGCGGGGCCCGCAAGACGAACCTGGAGGCCAAGCTGTTCGGCGGCGGCGCGGTGCTGAAGAACTTCACGGCGCTCAACGTCGGCGAGCGCAACGTCGAGTTCGTGCTGGACTTCCTGCGCACGGAAGGCATTCGCGTCGCTTCCCACGACCTGCTGGACGTGTTCCCGCGCCGCGTCGCTTTCTTTCCGGTCAGCGGGCGTGCCCTGTGTCGCAAGCTGGCGCAGACCGACGCGGCGATCGTCAGCGCCGAACAGCAGTACAACGCGCGGCTCAATACCGGCAAGGTCGGCGGCGACGTCGAGCTGTTCTGAAGGGTCATCCATGGTGAAAACACGCGTTCTGATCATCGACGACTCGGCACTCGTGCGCAGCCTGCTCACCGAGATCGTGAACCGCCAGCCCGACCTGGAGGCGATCGGGGCGGCGCCCGACCCGCTGGTTGCACGCGAGATGATCCGCGCGTTGAACCCCGACGTGCTGACGCTCGACATCGAAATGCCCAAGATGGACGGACTGGTGTTCCTCGAGCGGTTGATGCGCTTGCGGCCGACCCCGGTCGTGATGGTTTCGACGCTGACCGAGCGCGGTGCCGAGGTCACGTTCAAGGCCCTGGAGCTCGGCGCGATCGACTTCGTCTCCAAGCCGCGCCTGGGCATCGCGGCCGGACTGCAGGAGCTGGCAGGCGACATCTGCGAAAAAATACGCGTCGCCTCCAAGGCCCGACTGATCCGGCACCTGCGCCCGGCAGCTGCGACGAACACGACGAGTGCGACGGGCGATCAGCCGGCCGCCAAGCGGGCGGCGGCTCAGTACTCGCGGGTCTCGACCGAGAAACTGATCGTGATCGGCGCCTCCACCGGCGGCACCGAGGCCATCCGCGAGGTGGTCAGCCGCCTGAACGCCGACTCGCCGGCCGTGCTGATCACCCAGCACATGCCGCCCGTTTTCACGCGCAGCTTCGCAGCCCGCCTCGACGGGCTGTGCAGGATGACGGTCAGCGAAGCCCAGGATGGCGAACGGGTGCTGCCCGGGCACGCGTATGTCGCTCCGGGCGATCGCCACATGAAGCTCGTCCGCTGCGGCGCCAATTACATGATCGCACTGGACGACGGCCCGCCGGTGAACCGGCATCGCCCCTCGGTCGACGTGCTGTTCAAGTCGGTGGCGCAGGTGGCGGGCCAGAACGCGCTGGGCGTGATCCTGACCGGGATGGGTCGCGACGGCGCCACCGGGATGCTGGAGATGAGGCACGCGGGCGCCTTCAACATCGCGCAGGACGAAGCGAGCTGCGTCGTGTTCGGGATGCCGAGGGAGGCGATCGCAGTGGGCGCGGTCGACGAGGTACTGCCCGTCATCCGGATGGCCGAGAGGTTGCAGTCGCGACTGGCAGAAATCGGCGCGACCCATCGGATCTGAGGCCGCGCCCCGTAGCGCCGGCTCTCAACCGAAAGGCTGATCTCAGCGACCGGTCGCGCTTTCGCGGCCGTCCATCCAGCAGCGGCCTTAATCCCGTGTACGCGCATGCCGTTATTTGAGATGTCAGCAGACGTTTGACGCGGCGACCCGAATGCGGTTGATCGCGCCACGATCGCGGTGTCAACGGCAAAGCAGGTCAGCGGGAAAGCAGGGGTCGCAGTTGAGCAGAAGCAGCATCGGCGCGCGCGCTCTCGGGTCGCGCTGCGGAGCCCCGCGCGGCCAGCCCGTCGCGAAGCGGTGCGCACACGGCTTTACGCTGGTCGAGGCGATGATGGTGATCGTCGTGCTCGCGATCATCGGATCGATGGCTGCGCCATCGTTCAGCTCGTTCCTGGGCAGGAGCGGCACCTTCGGCATCGAGAGCGATTTCGTCAACACCTTGAGCTTTGCCCGCAGCGAGGCGATGCGCCGCGGCCTGCCCGTGGCGGTGACAGCGACCGCTCCGGTCGCCGGCAACGGTTTCGGCCAGGGCTGGACGATCCGGGTCGACAGCAATGCGAACGGCGCATTCGACGCGGGCGAGCCGGTGATCCGCAGTCATGCCGCCTACACGGGCGGGATCTCGCTGGGCGACGGCACCGTGACCCAGGTCTATTTCAATCAGCAGGGATACCTCAACGGCGGCCCATGGCAACTGAAGGCCTGCAGCGCAGCCGCTGCGGGCCCGACCGGCTACCTGATCACCATTCTTGCTGGGGGCGTCATCGATGTGCAGGAATCCGTCACCTGTCCGTAGCGGCATCGGCGGCTGTAAGCGCGCGTCGCGCGGCTTCCTTCTGGTCGAGGTGCTGGTGTCGATCGTGATCATCAGCATCGGTCTGCTCGGGCTGGCGGGCCTGCATGCGGTGGCGATGGCCAAGGGCAACAGCGGCCTGCTCCGGTCCAAGGCGACCGAGCTGGGCTACGCGATGGCCGACCGGATCCGGGTGAATCTGATCGCGTCAAGCGCCGGCGCCTATACCAGCATGACTCCCCAGTCCAGCCTGACCGACCCGGGCTGCATCAGCGTCAATTGCACCCCGGCGCAGCTCGCGGTGTCCGACTACGTCGAGTGGAACACCGAGGTCGCTAGCGCGTTGCCGCAGGGAGCCGGAGTGGTCTGCGTCGACAGCACGCCGGACGACGGGACGCCGGCAGCGCCGGCGTGCGACGGCCTGGGAAGCGTGGTGGTGGTCAAGGTGTTCTGGTCGGAGAAGCCGGCGCAGGGACAGACGACGCCGCAGATCTTCGTGTTTTCCACGCCGGTGCGGCCGTCATGACGCAACCCGGTCAACGCGGTGCCACGCTGGTCGAGTTGATGATCGCCATGACGCTCGCGCTGATGCTGTCGGGCGCCGCGGCGATGATCGCCGTCAACAGCAAGTCGGTGTTCCGCGCCGGCGTCGCCGTGGCGCGCCTGCAGGACAACGCGCGCTTTGCCGTCGACTCGCTGACGCGCGATCTGCGGATGGCGGGGTTCAACGGATGCGCCGGGGGTGCCAGTCCGCCGGCGAACAAACTCACCGCAGCGGGTTTCCAGTACGACTACTCGAACGGGTTGCTGGGTTTTCACCCGGCCGGCGCGTCGTGGTCACCTGCGCTGGACGCGAGCATCAGCGGGTTGTCGCCGGCGCCGCTGGCCGGAACCGATGTGATGACGGTACGTACCACGACCGGCGGGGCGCATGCCCTGACGGCAACGATGGCCGGGTCGACCGCGGCCCTCACCGTCGATGCCGCCAGCGGGCTGGCTACGGGCGACATCGTGATGGCCGCGAACTGCTCCACCTCCGTTGTGTTCGAAGTCACGGCCGACCCCAGCCTCGGGTCGATCGCCCACGCCGCGGCCGGGTCCGCTCCGGGCAACGCGAGTGCGGATCTGGGTGTCAGTTTCGGCACCGACGCGTCCGTGTATCGGCTCGTCACCCGCACGTACTACATCGCGGCGAGCGCGCTGCAGCCAGGGACCAATTCGCTGTGGGTCTACAGCGTGCCGAACTACACCGGGTCGCCCAATCCGCAGGAGATTGTCGAAGGCGTGCAGAACATCGCCGTGCTCTACGGCGAGGATACCGACGGCGACGGCGTGCCCAATCGCTACGTGACCGCCAATGGGGTCGGCACCTGGGCGAACGTGGTCGCGGTCCGTGCCCAGCTGCTGATGCAGACGGTCCAGAACAACATGACCTCTTCGGCCCAGTCGTACACGTTCAACGGCGCCACGGTGGTGCCGACGGATCATCGCTTGCGGACCGTGGTGAATTCCACGATCTCCGTTCGCAACAGAAACAAATGAGCATGACGTGCTATCCCCGTGCGGTCGGTCTGCGTTCGCCCCGAACCCAGAGCGGGCTGTCGCTGGTGGTCACTCTTGTGATGCTGGTTGCGATCACGATGCTCGGCGTGGCCGCCATCGGCGGCACCGTGATGCAGGAAAAGATCGCGGGCAACACGCGGGACTTGAACCTTGCGTTTCAGGCCGCCGAGGCCGGGCTGCGTGACGCCGAAGTCGACATATCGCGGAACATCACCGCGAACTCGCCCTTTACTTCGACGTGCAATCAGGGCCTGTGCACCCCGCCGTCGACCTGGTCGACTCCGAATTCGACCCCGCTATGGAAACAGATCAACTGGGGCGCGGGCGCGGCGCGCACGTACGGCGCCCACACCGGAGCGGCCGCCTTGTCGCCGGACCTGGCCACAGCGCCGCTCTATGTGATCGAAAAACTCAGCACCCAGCAGCCCGGTCCGGGTGACGCGATGGGCATCGGCATCGCGCCGAACTCGGGTGCAGGCACCTATTACCGCACGACCGTGTACGCGACCGGCGGCCGCGCCGACACGCGTGTCGTGGCGCAGTCCATCTTTCTGAAGCACTGATCGACCATGAAGCGACGAATCGCCGTACCGCTGTTCTGCGCCGCCGCGCTGGCGCCCGTGCTGGCCGAAGGCGCGGGCTTGCCCGGATACCTGAACCTCGCCCAGTATCCGCTGTTCCTTTCGGGCAATGTCACACCCAACGTGCTGGTCGTGTACGACAACTCCGAATCGATGGACGGAACAATGGCCGGCAAGGTGATCGCGGGCAACGATCCGACCACGCGAGGCAACATCGCCCGCAGCGTGATCACCAGCACGATCGCCAGTTATCGCAGCTCCTTCAACTGGGGGCTGGCCAGCTTTCAGCACGATGGCGACGGCGGGAGCACCCCAAACGGAACGCTTTACAACACGTTCGCGTACTACTTCGGCGACTCGTCGACACCGCCCAGCGCGACCGCGATGGTGTTCACCAACGACTGCGTCAACGGCATCTCGCAGTCCAATGCCGGCGCCCGCTGTATCGCCAATCCGCAGCCCTCCAACGGGTACTCGTACATCACCTACGCTGCCAGCGGCGACGATCCCGACATCAACGACGTGCTGTATTACGGCGGCAACTTCACCAGCCTGTGGGGCGTCGGGATCAACGGCACGACCAGCTACAACGTCTACTCGGGCCGCAATTCGACGTCCAACGCCACCAGCTGGAGCAGCAGCGACTTCAACACCAGCGGCTGCGGCATCTGTGGCACCTGGGGCTTCACCCCGACCGATGCGGGCTTTCTGCCGTCGACTCCGCCGTATCCGCGCCAGTTCTGGATTCCACGCGCCTGGGGCTACCTGAACAACCCGACCGGCGCCGCCCGCATCTGGGAAACGGTGCAGGCGGATTCGACCTCGCACTACAACCGGATGATGTCGCTGCTCGCTCCCGAAACCAGCGCGTCGGGCAGAGGCGAAATCAAGAATGCTTCCGTCTTTACGCCGCTCGCCGGCAGCGTCAAGACGGCTGGCCAGTATTTTGGCGGGAGCAACGGCAACACCAGCCCGATCACGGTGTCATGCCAGAAGAACTTCGTGCTGCTCGCCACCGATGGCAATCCGACCGCCCAGCTGAACGGCAACATGTACCCGACGGCACAGATGGTCAATACGTACAACTCAACGACCGGAACGTGGACCTTCTCGCAGGCCGCGCAGGATGTCTTTTCCCAAATCACCAACCTTCGCAGCACGACGTTCAGCGCCAACTCCTATGACGTCCAGACCTACGTAGTCGGTCTAGGCGACACCGTTCAGAACCCCGGCTCGGTCGCCGTGCTCAACCAGTTCGCGCAGCTGGGCGGCACCGGGTCGGCCTACCTGGCGACCGACAGCAGCAGCCTTACGGCCGCGTTCGCAACGATCAGCACGGACATCGTCAACAAGATCGCATCGGATTCGGCGGTTGCGCTGAACACCGGCTCGTGGTCCAGCGGCGTAGACCTGTACCAGGCGCGCTTCAGCAGCGGCGTCTGGACGGGGCAACTGCTCGCATATCCAATCAATTCGAGCGGGCAGTTGGGTTCGCAGCTGTGGGACTCCGGCCAGATGGTGAACGGTCAGGACTGGTCGACCGGGCGGCAGATACTGACTTACAAGACATCCGCGGCCGCCGGCGCGCACGGGATCGCGTTCCGCTGGCCGGCCAACCCCTCGAGCCCGACGGCCGCCGAACTGGATCCTTCACAGATCACCGCCCTGAATACCAGTCCGACTGGCTCGGCCGACGGCTATGGCGCTTTGCGGCTGCAGTACCTGCGCGGCCAGCGCACCAACGAGCAGGCCAACTGTTCGAGCTGCACGCCGAGCTTTCGCAGTCGCCCGACTTCGGTGTTGGGCGACCTGGTCGACTCGGCTCCGTACTACGTGGCGGGGCCGCCCTACGGCTACCCCGATACGATGGAGGCCTCGGCATACAGTGCTTTCGTCGCGACCTATGCCAGCCGGTCGCCGATGATCTACGTGGGCGGCAACGACGGCATGCTGCACGCGTTCGCGGCATCGGATGGACACGAGGCGCTCGCCTACGTACCCGCATCGGTGGTTTCGAATTTGACCCAGCTGACCGGCCCAACGTACGTGCACCGCTTCTACGTGGACGGCCCGCCGACCGTCGGCGACGTGTTCTACGGCGGCCAGTGGCATACGCTGCTGGCAGGCGGCCTGCGCGCCGGCGGACAGGGCGTGTACGCGCTCGATGTGACCGACCCGAGCAGCTTCGCGGAAGGCAATGCCGCGGGCATCGTCCGCTGGGAGTTCAGCGACGCCAACGACGCTGACCTCGGCTACACGTTCGGCCAGCCGCTGATCGTTAAAACCAACAACGGGCGCTGGTCCGTGATCGTCAGCAGCGGCTACGACAATACGCAGGCCGATTCGCACGCAAGCACCAGCGGCGACGCGTTCCTGTTCGTGCTGGATGCGCAGACCGGCGCGGTCACGGCCAAGATCGCGACCCATTCGGGGACCGTCACCAGTCCGAACGGCCTTTCCGGGGCAATTGCGATCGATACGGACGGCAACGGCACCGCCGACGTGGTCTACGCCGGCGACCTGCTGGGCAACCTGTGGAAATTCGATCTTTCGTCGACGAGTCCTTCGGCCTGGGGGGTCGCCTACGGGGGATCCAACGCGGCGCCGCTGTTCACGGATCCGAACCACCAGCCGATCACGAGCCGTCCCGAAGTGACGCGGTTCCCGGGCGGTGGCTATCTGGTGCTGTTTGGCAGCGGACGCTACATCGACGTCAGCGATACGACCACCACGAACACGCAGACGTTCTACGGCATACGGGACAACGGCGCGCCGGTGACCGGGACCTCCACGCTGGTCAAGCAATCGGTGCTCGGCACCGCCACCGGCGCCGACGGCAACACCTACCGGATCACGAGCCATGTCGTGGGCCCGGTGACGCTGGACACGGCGCGAACCGGCGACAACACGGTCCCGACCACGACGTACAACGGCATGAACGGCTGGTACATGACCCTGCCCGACAGTGGCGAACGAATGATCGCCGACCCCGCGGTGCGGTCGGGGCGTGTGGTTTTCGTGACGCTGGAGCCCAATACGGCCACCTGCAGCTACGGCGGCAGCGGCTGGGTGATGGACCTGGACGTCACAACTGGAAATCGATTGAATCAGGTGACTTTCGACACCAACAACGACTCGAACCTGACCAGCGCCGACATGCCGACGTTCGGCGGCGGCGCCTCCAACACCAGCGGCCAGAAGATCACTTCGATTCCGGCCGACCCGGGCTTCATGCGGATGCCCGCGGTCCCCGGCCAGTCTCCGACCGAAAAGAAATACATCAACACCTCGTCGGGCACGATCGCTGCGCCCACCGAGACGGCAGGCGGCCTGATCAATCGCCGTGTTTCCTGGGAGCAACTGCAATGAAGGCTTGGGCATTGGCGGTCATGCTGTCATCGGCGATGCTGGTAAGCGGAGCCCGGGCGGTTCAGGTCGTCGGCGGCCCGACGCCCCAGAACCAGCGGCCGACGGTCGAGATGCAATCGCCCAGTGCGATGCGCGACGAAAGCAACGCGCTGGGCACCGGCGTGATCGACGACGTCGATGTGGCCGCCGGCCGCATCGTGATCCAGGGGGTGCCGCTGCTGTTGGATCCGGCGGCGGTCCAGGTCTTCAGTGCGCGGGGCACGGCGCTTTCGCCGTCCGTGTTGCAGAAGCACCAGAGCGTGCGCTTCCTGCTGGATCGAACGGATTCGAAGCACCCGGCGATACGGGTCATCTACCTGAAGTGACGTGGTGCCGCGCCGCGGCGGGTTCATGACGGACAGGGTAAACCGATGCGCATCCATCAGAGCGGCTTGACACTGATCGAACTGATCGTCGTGATGGTGATCGTTGCGATCCTGGCGGTGGTCGCGATCCCGAGCTACCTGAACTCGGTCCAGAAATCCAGGCGGACCGACGCCAAGACCGCGCTCACCGCGTCGGCGCAGGCGATGGAACGATGGTTCACCCAGAGCAACACCTACGCCAACGTATCGGTGGGCGGCAACGGCGTTTATAGCGTCTCCGACAACGGGTACTACACGATCAGCTTCGCCGCGGGCGGCGCCACGAATACGAACCCAAGCGGCTACCAGCTGACCGCCACGCCAACGGGACCGCAGGCGGCCGATCCATGCGGCGCCTTCACGCTGGACCAGGCCGACAACCGGGGCGCAGCGACCACCGGCTGCTGGTGAACGACGCGCGCCGCGCGGCCGATCCTGCTAGAGTGCCGCAGCAAAGCCCGCCGGGCGGTCGCTGGCAGGTTCGCCTGCGAGAGGAACGTCCGGACTCCACAGAGCGGCGTAGCAGGTAACACCTGTCCACCGTGAGGTGAGGATCAGAGCAACAGAGACGAGTCGCCCTGCGAAGCGCGTACGCGCTAAGCAGGGCGGGTGAAACGGGCAATCTCTACGCGGAGCAACACCGAATAGGCAGCCGACGATCCGACTCGGGGAGGCTGCGGGTAGGTGGCTTGAGCCGGCGCGCGAGCGCCGGCCTAGAGGAATGACCGCCACGGCACGGCGACGTGCTGCACAGAATCCGGCGTACAGGCGGGCTTTGCTTTTCTGCGGGGTTTTACTGCGTTGGTGACCCAAAAAATCGCGCAGACTCAGTATCCATGCGGATTTCCGGCCGATGAGCTCGTTTTGAGCCGAAAGGCTCCCCTCCGGACTCTTCCGCCTCACTGTTGCCCCGTACGGCCAAGGGGACGACGGCCAAGTCTTCGAGTTCAGGCCTGACAGTTAGCCGCTTCAAATGGGCCGCACCTGACGGCCCCGACCAGCGACACCCTAACTCGGCACGTATAAAAGAAAAGAAGCCCCCTCCCGGTAAGAAGGGAAGAAGGTGGACCCGACGCTGCAGGCGTGGCCATCGAGATAACAATTTCTCTTTAACAATCAGGTACTTACGATACTGCAGTGTAGCGCCAGCCGTATGGGGCCTACAGCTGAACGTAAGCCGTGAAGAAATCGAAAATGCGGTGAGCCATTAACTTGATACCGCAAAGCGCCATCTCGAGACTGGCCAACAGGCTGTACCAGGAGGCCATTGCAAAGGTCGGTAGAAAGCTTGCTCGACGGGTACCGGAGAACGTCATCGAGCGAGATTACGTTCTCGCGTGGTTTCTGAGCGAGCTGGCGACGGACCAAATGTTGTCGACCGCGCTCGCCTTTAAAGGTGGAACAGCTCTTCGTCGCGTGCATTTTGGCGAGTATCGCTTGGCAAACGATGTCCTGGTGGCGAAGTTGGAACGAGTCGAGACCACCTTGCGGACTGCATGGGTGCGACGCCTGAGTATGCAAGTCGAGGTTCTTCCGGAGTTCGACGACTCTTTCAGAGAAGTCAAGAGACTCATGCGGGAGTTCGACGCATTGCGAGGATTTGGAACCTGTTGACGAAGCCTGGCGTGTAAGTCCCCAGTCGACCTTCGAGACTCATTTCTGGTCAACACAACTCGGGTACGGAGCCGATTCGCCCGGAACAATCGGGCAAAGCTTGATCGGTCCAAGCCTGCGAAATCGTTCGCCCCATTTTGCCGTGTCGATTGCAATGGGAGTACGTGACGGAGCTCCTCTTTCCGCCCATTGGACGGTGTAGTAGTCCTTCGCGCCCTTGATGACTACGATCAGGGCCGATTCGCTTGTTCGCCTGGAAGTTGAGGGCGACGTTCCGCAGCTCACGATGACGCTGAATGCGTCATAGCCGCTAATTTGCTCCTCCGAAACGCCGCCGACACTGAAGGAATCCGGGCACGCTTTCTTGTAGCCGCCTGCCATGCTCTCCGCAAATTTACGCGGGGACACGTTTGGATTGGATGCGAGGCCTTTGGCGCCTGTGACGGTGAGCATTTGCGTCCATCGGTTTTCATTTTCACCCTCGAGAACCGATTCGCGTATGTACCGAAGGCGGACAGTCTGTTCAAATACAGGCGCCGTGTGAAAGCCTTCGGGAAAAGACATCGAAACAAGCTGGCCAAAGACAGGTGACACCGATACCACGGAGCGCCCCTGCTGCCTGGCGGTGTCAACGGCACTGTTGAGGTCTGCCGCCTGCAGATCGTCGTCAAGCAGGAACGTGGCCAGTGCGAACGAAATTAGCAGCACCAAGCTGCCTGGGCGCGCCGCCACCGAGAGTCCTTTCTAGTCGCTTGCCGTCTTGCAGATAACGGAGAGGAAGTCGCTGAAGAATCTGCTGCGGGATGCCGCGAACACTATCGACAGATTGCGCTGGAGGCAATCACCAAGTCGTTTTGGACAGGTGAAAGCCCACGGTGTGGCCAGGCTATTTGGCCGTCCCGTCGACCTCTGGCTGGCTTCTCTCGGGTGCGCAAACGCAAAGGAGCTGGCCGACGTGGTGGTCAGCCGCTGGGTGACGCTGGTTCTTCTGATGGGGGAGTTACGTTGCCCGGCCTACGCCGGGCGCCGGCTCAATGCGCCAATGTGCAGCGCACTCCGCGCTCTGCCAGTTCGATTCGTGCCACCAGGGTCGAGATCGGCTCGTCGACGTCGCAGGTGACGCCGAAGCATGAAAAGATCCGGTCCTGCACGCGGATGCGCCAGCCCATGGGCGTGAGCTTCTCCGCGATGTCCGGCAGGTTGCAACCTTCGAAGTCGGACAGCGTATGGGATTCGTCGATGGCTGCCGGGTCGACTTCGAGAAGCTGTTGCAGAATGCGGCGGGCGGTGCGGCTCCACGAGGTGTCTTGCCGCGCAGCTTGGCCAGTGGTCGCAACGTGGTGATGCATTTGAAGCTCTCCGTTTGCCGATCGCTATGACTTAAATCACCCGAGCCATGAACGCAGAGATCTCGCCTGTGTACTTTTTAGCCCAGTGCCGGGCATGCCGGTCCATGAAAATGCGGCAACGCGCGGCTGGATTTGTCGGCGTGAAGGCGAAACCGCACAGCAAGCACCTCGTTCGCCTTCAAGTCCATCCTGTCGCTCCTTAAGATGCTGGGTGAGTTTTCGAGTGCCGTGCTGAAAACCCTTCACTCGCACTGTGCCGCAAGGTGGCCTTGCCGGGCAGTGCCCTTGGTCACTCGCGCGGCGGCGCTTTCACTTCTCGCGCTGGGCTTCGCCGGGTGCTCGACTCCCGACGCAAACCCAAGCTCAAGCAACCACAGCTATGAAGTCGCAGTGGCCTGGGCCGCGGGCGCAACGACCGATGGCTTCTACTTCCCGATCTCCTGCCCGGGACCCGAAAAGCTCGTGCTCTTCGGCCGGGCCAAGTTCGAGATGACTTGCGATCACCTCGAAAAAATTCGCAGCAAGATGGTCGATGTAGCCCCGGACGAGCCCGGCGGCCAGGAGCCGGCCGCACCCGGCAGGACGCGACAGCTCGACTGCGCCCTGGTGGTGGTTCCCGATTTCAAGGCGGTTCCCGGCGTGTTGACCGACCTGCGGCGGGGCATCGCGGCCAAGCGCGCCGGCCCGCTGGACTGCGCACTGGTGCGCTACGACTGAGGCGTTCGACGCTTTCGGATAAGCTGTGCTCGCCGTTACCGGATCGTGACGCTAAAAGCCGAAACTCTGAAAACGAGGGGAGGGGTGTCCACATGACGTCTGGCAATGTCGTGGTAGACACTGGAGGCGGCCCGGCCGCGGCGGCGCCGAAGCAGTCGCGCCCCTGGTACTCCGTGCTCTATGTCCAGGTGCTGATCGCCATCACCATCGGCGTGCTGGTGGGGCACTTCTACCCCAAGACCGGCACTGCGCTCAAACCGCTGGGCGACGCGTTCATCGCCCTGATCCGGATGATGATCGCGCCCGTGATCTTCTGCACGGTCGTCCACGGTATCGCCTCGATGAGCAACCTGGCCAAGGTCGGCCGGGTCGGTCTGAAGGCGCTGATCTATTTCGAGGTCGTTTCCACGGTCGCACTGGCCATCGGACTGCTGGTCGGCGACATCGTCAAGCCCGGTCAGGGCTTCAACATCGATCCGAGCGCGCTCGATCCGCATGCCGTGGCGGCGTACGTGACGCGCGCCAAGGAGGAGGGCGTCGTCGCTCACCTGCTGGCGATCATTCCGAACACGTTTGTCGATGCCTTCGCCAAGGGCGATCTGCTGCAGGTGCTTCTGATCGCAATACTCACCGGTATCGCCGTCTCTCGCCTGGGCGAGCTCGGCCAGCGCATCAACGGCGCCGTCGACGCCGCGGGCAAGGTGTTCTTTCGCATCATCGGCCTGATCGTCAGGCTGGCGCCCGTGGGAGCGTTCGGCGCAATGGCATTTACCATCGGTGCCTATGGCCTCGGGTCGTTGCGCAACCTGGCCGAGCTCATTGCCACGTTTTACGCCACCAGCATCCTGTTCGTACTGATCGTGCTGGGAGCTATCGCGCGGGTGATGGGATTTTCGATCCTGCGCTTCATCGGATACATCAAGGACGAGCTGCTGATCGTGCTGGGCACGAGCTCGTCGGAGACCGTGCTTCCGCGGATGATTCAGAAAATGCAGCGCCTCGGCGCCTCCTCATCGGTGGTCGGCCTGGTGATTCCGCTGGGATACAGCTTCAATCTGGACGGTACCAACATCTACATGACGCTGGCGACGCTGTTCCTGGCACAGGCCACGAACACCCCGCTGAGCTTCGGGCAGGAGATGACCGTGCTGCTGGTGGCGATGCTGACTTCGAAGGGCGCCTCCGGCGTCACCGGCGCCGGCTTCGTGACGCTGGCCGCCACCCTGACGATTATCCCCGACATCCCGATCCAGGCACTGGCGATTCTGGTCGGGATCGACAAGTTCATGAGCGAGTGCCGTGCGCTGACCAATCTGATCGGCAATGGCCTGGCCACCGTCGTCATCAGTCGCTGGGAAGGCGAGCTCCATCGCGATCAGCTCAATGCCGCGATGGCTCATCCGGTCGACCTTGGCGAAGCGCTCGAGCGCGAGGCGCTCTGATGGGCGCGGACACGATCCCGCGTGTCCGCTGAGTTTGGATGGAGGAGCCTCATGTCGCAGCCAACGATTCCGCGCGGCACCGCGGTGCTCGAAGATCCCGCCCTGAACAAGGACACGGCCTTCACGTTGGACGAGCGCGGGGCACTCGGCCTGGATGGCTTGCTGCCACCGGTCGTGGAGACTCTGGAACAGCAAAGTCGCCGCTGCTACATGGCATTCAGCAGAAAGCAGGACGACCTCGAACGGCATATCTATCTTCGCGCCCTTCAGGACACCGACGAAACGCTGTTCTATCGGCTGTTGCTCGATCACGTCGAGCAGATGCTGCCCATTGTTTACACCCCGGTGGTTGCCAAGGCGTGTGCGGAGTTTTCCCACATCTACCGCCGCCCGCGAGGGCTGTTCATCGCCTATCCACTGCGCGACAGAGTCCGCGAGCTGCTGGCAAACCGGCCACGTCCCGACGTCGACGTGATCGTCGTCACCGACGGCGAACGGATTCTCGGCATCGGCGATCAGGGTGTCGGCGGCATGGGCATCCCGATCGGCAAGCTCTCGCTGTACTCCTTGATCGGCGGCATTCACCCGACCCGCACGCTGCCGATCGTGCTCGACGTCGGCACCAACAACACCGAGCGGCTGGAAGACCCCGAATACCTCGGCTGGCGCCACGAGCGCGTCGCCGGGCAAAGCTACTTCGACTTCATCGACCAGTTCGTAACGGCGGTCAAGGCGGAGATGCCCCAGACCCTCTTGCAGTGGGAAGACTTCGCGACGCCCCATGCGCGTCCGATTCTGGAACGCTATCGCGACGAGTTGCTCACCTTCAACGACGACATCCAGGGCACGGCCGCCGTAGCCCTCGGTGCGATCAGTGCGGCGATCAAGGTTGCGGCAAGCGCGATGCGGGAGCAGCAGGTCGTCTTTTTGGGCGCCGGGTCGGCGGCGACGGGCGTGGCCGATTACATCTGCGCGGCCATGGTTGCCGACGGCCTCTCGCAAGAGGATGCGCGGCGGCGCTTCTGGATCGTCGATCTCGCTGGCTTGCTGCACTCGGGGCGAACCGACCTCACGCCGGCGCAGCGCCGTTACGCCCAGCCCGAAGAGCGCGTCGCCGGTTGGCGGCGGGGAGAACCTGGAAAGATCGCGCTGGGCGAGGTCATCGCGAACATCGAAGCCACCATCCTGATCGGCCTGTCCACCGCGGCAGGCGCGTTCACCGAACCGATGGTGCGCGAGATGGCCCGCAAGGTTCGGCGTCCCATCATATTTCCGTTGTCGAACCCGACGGAAAAGTCGGAAGCCGTTCCGGCGGACCTCATCCGATGGACCGAGGGACGCGCCTTGATCGCAACGGGCTCGCCCTTCCCACCGGTCGAGTTCGGCAATCGACGCATACCGGTTGCCCAGTGCAACAACGTGTTCATATTCCCGGCGGTCGGCCTGGGCGTCATTGCCAGCGGCGCCCGCCGCGTCACCGATCAGATGCTGCTGGCCGCCGGACGCGCGCTGGGCGAACAGACGCCTGCACTCGGCGCCCTGGACGCGCCCTTGCTTCCCGCCATCCGGGATCTGCGCCGGATCGCGGTGGAAGTGGCGGTCGCGGTCGGCGCCGAGGCGCAGCGCCAGGGTCTGGCGCCCGCCTCGACACTGGGCGAGCTGCGCCGCAACGTAGTCCATCGTCAGTGGGAGCCGACCTATGACGCGGTTGCGTCCAAAAGCTGACGCGACCCCCTATGCCCAAGCCGTAGAGGGCAACTGAAGTGCCCTCGCAGGCATGAGTGAACCGCGCGCAACCGCTTCCGCGTGGGCTCCGTTTCGCCACCATGCGTTCGCGCTGATCTGGACGGCGACCGTCGTCTCGAACGTCGGCGGCTGGATGTACAACGTCGCTTCCGGCTGGCTGATGACGAGCCTCGATCCGGACCCGTTCATCGTATCGATGGTTCAGGTCGCCAACAGCCTGCCGATGTTTCTGTTCGCAATTCCGGCCGGCGCGCTGGTGGACATCGTCGATCGACGCCTGTTTCTGATCTGCGGCGAGTTCGCGATCATGATCACTTCGGCTGCGTTTGCGGTGCTGGTCTGGCTGCATCTGATCACACCGAACAGTCTGTTGCTGTTCAGCTTCATCGTGACCGTGGGTTCGGCCATCACGGCTCCGGCCTGGCAAGCGGTGGTGGCTCAGCTCGTGCCGAGGTCGGATCTGTCCTCTGCCGTTGCTGCGAACAGCCTGGGCATCAACGTCAGCCGTGCCGTCGGGCCGGCGCTTGGCGGCGTCATCGCCGGCGCGGCGGGAATTGCGGCGCCGTTCTGGCTCAATGCGTTCAGCAACATTGGAGTCATCGCGGCCCTCGTATGGTGGCGTCCGCCGAAAGACAGTGCCGAACACTTGCCGCCCGAGCCGTTCGGCAGCGCCGTGCGCGCCGGTCTTCGGCACGCGCGATATAACGCCCATCTGAGCGCGACCCTGGTTCGAGCGATCGGGTTCTTCGCGTTTGCCAGCGCCTACTGGGCGCTGTTGCCGCTCGTTGCACGCAGTCAGATCGCGGGCGGCCCCGCGTTGTACGGGACGCTGCTCGGTGCCATCGGAGCCTCGGCGGTGGCCGGTGCGTTCGCGCTGCCGTGGTTGAAAGCAAGCTTGGACCCGGACCGGCTGCTGGCGGCGGCCACTGTCGCGACCTCCGCAGCGACCGGATTGTTTGCGCTCGCCCATGACGCCGTGACGGCGGTTGCGGCGAGCCTCGTCGCGGGTGCGTCGTGGACCGTTGCCTTGTCCACCCTGAACGTCTCGGCCCAGGTCGCGTTGCCCGAATGGGTTCGCGGTCGCGGACTCGCGATGTACGTAACCGTCATATTCGGTGCGCTGACCCTCGGGAGCGCGATTTGGGGAGAGGTTGCTGCAGTCGCCGGACTGCCCGCCGCCCTGTTCCTCGCGGCCGCGGGTGCGATGGTCGCGATTCGGCTGACCTGGCGATGGAAATTACAGACGGGCGCGAACGTCGACTTTTCGCCGTCGATGCACTGGGCCGCCCCGGTAACGACTCGCGCAATCGAGAAGGACCGCGGACCGGTCCTGGTGACGGTCGAATACCACATCGATCCGAAGAACCGCGAGCCGTTTCTGGAGGCGCTCGGCCAGTACGCGCGGGAGCGCCGTCGCGACGGTGCCTACGACTGGAGGCTGTTCGAGGATCCTGCCGAGGAGGGCCGCTTCATCGAGACCTTTCTGAGCGACTCCTGGCTCGAGCATTTGCATCAACACCAGCGTGTGACGAAAGCCGATCGCGTGCTGGAGCAGGCCGTGCGCCGCTTCCACATCGGCAGCGGGCCGAAAACCACGCATCTGATCGGCGTACGGGCGCGCGACTGAGCGTCGCCGGCCGAGTTGAGAAATCACTTTGAGAGAGCCCGCTACGTGGCTAATTCCATGCGGGTTTCAAGATAATTTTCCCGCGTGGGCTTTGTGTCCTAAGTGCTTGTAGAGACTGGGAAAAGCAGCCCTTTTCACCTTGACCGGAAACACGTGATGCTCTAGAGTGGCCCTCCTGTGCAAAAAAGTGGGATAGAGTGGATTAGTGAGCGATCGCTCTCACTGCTTGGTCCTGATTTAGAGCTGAGAGCTGGCGACAATCCACTCGGAACCGGCCGTGTTCCAAGGCGCATCGCAGCTGACGTTGGACGGAAAGGGGCGCGTGTCGGTCCCGAGCCGGCACCGCGACGTGCTGACGGCGCAGTGCGAAGGGCGCCTGACGCTGACAAGGCATCCCGACGGCTGCCTGCTGGTCTATCCGCGCCCGGTGTGGGAGGCCCGGCGCGAGAAGATCGCGACGCTGCCCTATTCGGCGCGGGCGCTGCAGCGACTGCTGCTCGGAAGCGCGGCCGACACCGAGATCGACAGCGCCGGTCGGGTGCTGGTGCCCTCCGAGCTGCGCGCCGCGGCGGCACTGGAGCGCGACGTGATGTTGCTGGGCATGGCCACCCATTTCGAGCTGTGGGACCTGGCGCGGCTGGCGCAGCACGAGCAAAGCCAGCTCGGGCAGGCTCTGCCGGAATCCGCGGCGTCGTTTTCGTTCTAAGCGTGGATGAGCTCCTCCTCTGCGGCGAGCGGGTCCGGGCACCGGACGGTGATGGCCGAGGCGGCCGTGGCGATGCTGGTGACCGACCCTGAAGCGACCTACGTGGACGCGACCTACGGCCGAGGCGGGCACGCGCGCCGGATCCTGCAGCGGCTCGGAAACAGCGGACGGCTGATCGCGCTGGACCGGGATCCGGACGCCGAGGCCGACGCCGCTTCGGTCGCGGACGTGCGCTTCGAATTCGTGCGGACGCGCTTTTCCAGGCTGGGCGAGGTGCTCGACGCCCGTTCGATATCGGCCATCAGCGGCTTGCTGATGGACCTTGGCGTGTCCTCGCCCCAGCTCGACGACGCGGCGCGCGGATTTTCGCTGCGGCTGGACGGGCCGCTCGACATGCGGATGGATCCGGACTGTGGTCAGTCGGTGGCTCAGTGGCTGGCCCGCGCCGACCTGGCCGAAGTGCGGCGAGTCGTGCGCGAGTTCGGCGATGAGCGGTTTGCTTCGTCGATTGCCAAAGCGATCGTGGCTCGCCAGTCCGCCGGCCGGCCCGTGGAACGCACATCCGAGCTCGCCGAGGTCGTGGCACGCGCGATCCCCGTCAAAGACCGCAAGGATCCGAATCAGCATCCGGCCACGCGCACTTTTCAGGCTTTGCGGATTTTCATCAATCAGGAGCTTGAAGAACTGGCGCTGACGCTGGAGACCTCGGTCGCGCGGATGGCGCCCGGTGCAAGGCTGGTCGTGATCAGCTTTCACTCGCTGGAAGACCGGATCGTGAAGCGCTTCATCGACTCGCACGCCCATCCGGAGCGGGCGTTGGCGCGGGTACCGCTGCGCGCGGCCGAGCTGCCGCCGGCGCTGCTGCGGCCGCTCGAGCGCCTTCGGCCCGACCAGGCCGAGATTGCGGCCAATCCGAGGGCCAGGTCCGCGCTGATGCGCGTGGCCGAGCGCACCGGGGCCACGGCGCGGGCGGCGCACTGAGGCGGGAGCGGGCGATGCCCTCGCGCATGGTGGTTGCCCTGCTGGCGGCTTTGCTGATGGCCAGTGCCCTGTCCCTCGTGACCTCGCAGCATCGCGCGCGTGAGCTGTTCGCGGACCTGGAGGCCGCGCAGCAGCTTGCGCGCCAGAGCGAGGCCGAGGGCAACCGGCTGCGGATCGAGCTCGGCCGCGCCAGCCAACCTGCCGTGATCGAGGCCGCTGCGCGTCAGCTCGGCATGCGGCCGATCGATCCCGAACACACCACGTTGCTGCCGCCGGCGGCGCGCGCAGGGCAGCCGTGAGGGAATCGTCCCGTCCAGGCACGCTGCGCCCGCAACCGGGCGGCCGGCGCGCGCGCAAACGTCGCTCCGCAGCCGACTCGGGGCCGGGGCCGGCCAATCCCTTGCTGGCGGTTCGGCTGCCGGCCTGGCGCTCGCGCATGCTGCTGTTCGCATTGTTCTGCGGATTCATCGCTCTGGCTGGCCGGGTCTTCTACCTGCAGGGGGGCCTGTCGACTCAATTCCTGCAGCGCCAGGGCGAAGCGCGCTATGCACGCACGCTGGACGTGGCGGCCACCCGCGGCACGATTACCGATCGCAACGGAGTGGTGCTCGCCTCCTCCGTTCCGGCCCGCGGGATCTGGGCCATTCCGGACGACGTCGCCACGGGCAAGCGGGATCTGGCGCAGCTCGCGCGGCTGCTGGACGTGCCGTCCACCGAGTTGCGCCGGCGCCTGGCTGCCGACGACCGCAGTTTCGTCTACCTGAAACGCCAGGTCGAACCGGACATCGCCCAGCGGGTCGAATCGTTCAACCTGGCCGGAATCCACACCAGCCGCGAGTTCCGTCGCCTGTATCCCGAGGGAGCGATCACTGCCCAGTTGCTGGGATTTACCGACGTCGAGGATCGCGGTCAGGACGGCATCGAGCTCGCATTCGAGCGCACGCTGGCCGGCCGGCACGGTTTGCGCCGGCTGATCAAGGACCGGCTGGGGCGGGCCGTCGAAGACGACTGGGTGCGCGAGCCGGTCGAAGGGCGCGACATCCAGCTGTCGATCGACAACCGGATCCAGTACATCGCTTTCTCGGCATTGCGAACGGCGGTCGAAGCCAACCAGGCCGAGGGAGGATCGATCGTCGTGCTCGACGTGGCCAGCGGCGAGATCCTGGCGCTGACCAACTGGCCCAGCTTCGACCCGGCCCGGCGCGACAGGATGCAGCCGCAGCGCGTGCGCAACCGCGCGGTGAGCGACACGTTCGAGCCCGGCTCGACGATCAAGCCCTTCTCGATCGCCACCGCGCTGGAAGCCGGCGTGGTGACGCCGCAGTCGACAGTCGAAACCGCACCCGGATGGATCCGGATCGGGGGAAGGACGATCTCGGACACCAGTTCGCATGGGCTGCTGACGGTCGAACAGGTACTGGCCAAGTCGAGCAACGTCGGTACCGCGAAGATCGCGTTGCAGCTGCCGGCCCAGGCCTTGTGGGACACGATGACCGCGGTCGGCTTCGGGCAGGCGCCGCGCGCGGGTCTGACCGGCGCGGTGGCCGGCCGTCTGCGGCCCCCCGGCAGTTGGCGCGAGATCGAGCAGGCGACGATTTCCTATGGCTACGGGGTCTCGGTCTCCCTGCTGCAGCTGGCGCGCGCCTACCTGGTGTTTGCCCGCGACGGCGACATCGTGCCGGTCAGCGTGATGCACTCCGAGTCGCCCGCGCCGCCGGTGCCCGTACTGCGGCCGCAGACGGCGCAAGCGCTGCGCCGGATGCTGGAGTTGGCCGCCGGCGAGGAGGGCACCGCGGCCAGCGCGCGCGTATCCGGATACCGGGTGGCCGGCAAGACCGGCACCGCGCGCAAGCTGCGGGACGGCCGCTATTCGGACGCGTATGTGGCGTCCTTCGTCGGGTTTGCGCCCGCGTCGAACGCCCGCGTCGTGATCGCGGTGATGATCGATGACCCGCACCGCGGGCGCTATTACGGCGGCGATGTCGCCGCGCCTGTTTTTGCCCAGGTGGTGGCCGGGACCCTGCGGGCCTTGCAGGTCGCCCCGCAGGCGCCGGCACTGGCGCTGGCCGCGACGGACGCTACGACAGATGCACGATGAACGGCCGCAACGCCTTCGTTCATAGTGGCACCGCCCTTCGAAGCCCAGGTTCATGGCATGAGCGACGTTGACACACTCCGGTCGGCCGGGCAGATCGTTGCCTGGATCCGTTCGCACGTATCCGAAGCGGCGCACCTGCGGATCGACAGCCGCGAAGTCGGCCGCGGCGACGTGTTTCTCGCGCTGCCAGGCCGGCGCGACGACGGCCGCCTGCACGTGGCCGATGCGGTTGCGCGCGGGGCTGCGGCCGTCGTCACCGAATCCACCGACGGGGACGAACCGGCCTGCGCGGTCCCGATGCTGCAGGTCGAGCGCCTGACCGCGCAGCTACCCGCGATCGGCGCGGCGTTCTACCGGGACCCCACGGCGCGGCTGTTGACGATCGGGGTCACCGGGACCAACGGCAAGACCTCCTGCAGCCACTGGATTGCCCAGGTGCTGACCGCATGCGGGCGGCGCTGCGCCGTGATCGGAACGGTCGGCTCCGGCTTTCCGGACGCGCTCGCCTCCGATGCGACCCTGACCACTCCCGACGCCGTCGGGCTGCAGCGTCGGGCGCGCGCGCTGCTGGACGCGGGCGCGCAGGCCCTGGCGATGGAGGTCTCTTCGATCGGGCTGGACCAGAGGCGCACCGATTCGACGCGGTTCGACCTGGCGCTGTTCACGAACCTGACCCGCGATCACCTGGACTATCACGGCTCGATGGCCGAATACGAGCACGCCAAGGAGCAGCTGTTCGACGCGCCGTCGCTCGCCCAGGTGGTTCTGAACATGGACGACGAATTCGGACAGCGGCTGGCCGACCGCTGCCGCGCGCGCGGGCTTCGCACCACTGGCTACCGGACTCAGGCTGTGGCGCCGGCGACCCCGGTGGACATCGACCTGAGCGCTGAGTCGATCCGGCTGGGCATGGACGACATCCAGTTCGACGCGCGGCTGCAGCGGGTCGGCGCGCCGGCGCGCACCGTGCCGCTGCGCGCGCCGGTGATCGGGCGCTTCAACGTGTCCAACGTGCTCGGAGTCCTCGGCATCGCGCTGGCGGCCGGTGTCGACGCGCAGGATGCGGCCCGCGCGCTGCAGCGCTTGCGTCCGCCTCCGGGCCGGCTGCAACGGGTCGATATCGAGGAAGCCGGGCCAGCCGGCCAGGACCTGCCCCTGGTGCTGATCGACTACGCCCACACGCCCGATGCGATCGAGCAGGTGCTGGCCACGCTGCGGCCGGTGGCGCAGGCGCGGGCGGGCCGCTTGTGGATCGTGTTCGGTGCCGGTGGCGATCGGGATCCGGGCAAGCGGCCACAAATGGGCGCGGCGGCCGCGCGCGGCGCCGACCGGATCGTGGTCACCAGCGACAACCCGCGTGGCGAGGATCCGGGACGGATCATCGGCCAGATCATCGCAGGAGCGGGCGAGGCCGGCGCGCGTCTGAGCCAGGACGAAGACCGGGCCCTGGCGATCGACCGCACCGTGCTGCAGGCCGCTGCGGCCGACGTCGTGCTGATCGCCGGCAAGGGGCACGAGCAGTACCAGGAGGTGGCTGGCCGGCGCCTCGCGTTCTCGGACCTGGAATGCGCCAGCGCGGCGCTGCGGCGGCGCGCCGGCCTGGCGCCGGGGCAGGCATCATGATCACGCTCGGGGAACTGGCGCGCGCGATCGAGGGCGCGGCAACCGACAGCGCCGGCACGCGGATCGAATCGGTCAGTACCGATTCGCGCACTCTGAGCGCCGGCGCCCTGTTCGTCGCGCTGCGCGGCCCGCGCTTCGACGGCCACGACTACGTGCAGCAGGCGCGCCAGCGCGGCGCCGCCGCGCTGATGGTGGAGCACGCGGTGCCGGTCGACCTGCCCCAGCTGCGGGTTCCGGATGCGCGGCGCGCGCTGGGCCGGGCCGCGGCCCACTGGCGTTCCGGCTTTTCGCTGCCGGTGGTCGCGGTTACCGGAAGCAACGGCAAGACGACCCTGACCCAGATGATCGGCTCGATCTTTGCACAGGCCTACGGCGAGCGAGGCGGCCGCAAGGCCTGGCTCGCCACCCGCGGCAACCTGAACAACGACATCGGCCTGCCGCTGATGCTGTTCGAGCTGGCGGCCCACCACCGGGCCGCCGTATTCGAGCTCGGGATGAACCGCGCCGGCGAGATCGCCGAGCTGGCGCAGATGGCGCGGCCGACGCTGGCCGTGGTGAACAACGCCCAGCGCGAACACCAGGAATTCCTGCAGTCGCCGGAAGCGACCGCGCGCGAGAACGGCGCCGTGCTGGCCTCGCTCCCACCGGAGGGCATCGCGGTGTTTCCGGCCGACGATCGGTGCGCCTCGATCTGGCGGGATCTGGCGGGCCTGCGCCGGGTCATCGATTTCGCGATCGACGGGGAGGCCCCGATCACGGCGACCGCCGTGGCCCGCGCAGACGGCAGCGAGCTTCGAATCTGGACCCCGGCCGGTCCGATCGAAACGTCGCTGGCGGTGGCCGGTGCGCACAACGTGCACAACGCGCTGGCGGCGGCGGCGTGCTGCCTGGGCCTGGGACTTGCGCCGCAGGCGATCGGGGCGGGGCTGGCTGCGTTTCGCGCCGTGGCCGGGCGCGGCGCCCGCCTGGGCACCGCACACGGCACGGTCGTGATCGATGACAGCTACAACGCCAACCCGGATTCGGTGCGCGCCGCCATCGACGTGCTGGCGGCCGAGGCGGAGCCGCGCGTGCTGGTGCTGGGCGACATGGGCGAGGTGGGTCTGCAGGGGCCGGCCTTTCACCGCGAAATCGGGGCCTATGCGAAGGAGCGCGGCATCGGAACGCTGCTGGCCTGCGGGCCGCTGTCGCGCGAGGCGGTGGCCGCTTTTGGAGCCGGCGCCCGCCACTTCGACGACGTCGAATCGCTGATCGGGGCCGTGCGGCCGCACCTGACCGCGGGCGGCGCCGTGCTGGTGAAGGGCTCGCGCTTCATGCGGATGGAGCGCGTGGTACGGGCAATCGCAAACGGCGGCGCGGATGGACATTGATCATGTTGCTTGAGCTGTTCCAGTGGCTGTCGCAGGACGTGCGCGCCTTCAACGTGTTCACTTACTTGACGCTGCGCGCAGTACTCGCGACGGGTACCGCCTTGGTGATCGGCCTGGTGGCCGGCCCCGCGGTGATACGGTGGCTGACCGAGATGAAGATCGGCCAATCGGTGCGAACGGACGGTCCGCAGACGCACCTGGAGAAGTCGGGAACGCCGACCATGGGCGGCGCACTGATCCTGATCTCGATCGTGGTGACCACGGTGCTGTGGGCCGACCTGTCGAACCGCTTCATCTGGGTCGTGCTGCTGGTGATGTTCGGGTTTGGCTGGATCGGATGGGTCGACGACTATCGCAAGGTGGTCAAGCGCGATTCGAAGGGAATGCCGGCGCGCGAGAAGTTCCTGTGGCAGACCGTGGTGGGGTTGACCGCCGCCATCTATCTGACCCTGGCCATCGCAGCGCCATCGACCTCGCGCATGTGGGCGCTGCTGCTGGAATGGATGGCCAACGGGTTCGTCACCAGGCTGCCGCCGCGCGCGGACCTGATCGTTCCGTTTTTCAAGAATGTCGCTTATCCGATGGGGGTTGTCGGGTTCGCCGCGCTGTCCTACCTGGTGATCGTCGGCGCCAGCAATGCGGTGAATCTGACCGACGGGCTCGACGGGCTGGCGATCATGCCGACCGTGATGATCGGCAGCGCGCTCGGGGTTTTCGCGTACGTGGTGGGGCGAGCCGACTGGGCCCGTTATCTGCTGTTTCCTCACATACCCGGCGCCGGCGAGCTGGCGATCGTGTGCGGCGCGATGGCCGGAGCGGGTCTGGCGTTCCTGTGGTTCAACGCCTACCCGGCCGAGGTTTTCATGGGTGACGTGGGCGCGCTCGCGCTGGGCGCGGTGCTGGGCACGATCGCGGTGATCACGCGGCAGGAGATCGTGCTGTTCATCATGGGCGGCGTGTTCGTCGCCGAGACGGTGTCGGTGATGATGCAGGTGATCTACTTCCGATGGACCGGCGGCCGGCGCATCTTCCGGATGGCGCCGCTGCACCACCACTTCGAGTTGTCGGGCTGGAAGGAGAACCAGGTCGTGGTGCGGTTCTGGATCATCACGATGATTCTGGTGCTGATCGGCCTGTCGACGTTGAAGATCCGATGAGGCGGCGATGAAACGGGCGCTGGTGCTGGGGCTCGGCCACAGCGGCCTCGCGATGGCGCGCTGGCTGGCGCGCGAGGGCTGGCAGGTGCGGGTGGCCGACACGCGCCAGGACCCGCCGATGGGCTCCGCGCTGCGCCGGGAGCTGCCCGAGGCCGAGCTTCGCACCGGCGCACTCGAAACGTCGGCGCTGGAGGGCGTCGAGCTGCTGGCGATCAGCCCCGGACTTGCGCCGCGCCGTCCGCCGGCCGCGCCGCTGGTCGACGCCGCCCGTCGCGCGCGCGTGCCGCTCGCCGGCGAGATCGAGCTGTTCGCCCAGGCGCTGGCACGCCTGCGACAGGAGCGCGGCTACCAGCCGCGGCTGATCGGCGTCACCGGCACCAACGGCAAGACGACCACGACCAGCCTGGCCGGGAAGATGGCGCGGGCGGGTGGGCGCGACGTGGCGGTGGCCGGCAACATCGCGCCTTGCGCACTGGACGTGCTGGCCTCGCGGCTTGACGCCGATCGGCTGCCGGACGTGTGGGTGCTGGAGCTGTCCAGCTTCCAGCTCGAGACCACGGCGACGCTCGCCTGCGATGCGGCGGCGATCCTGAACCTGACCGAGGATCACCTGGACTGGCACGACTCGATGACGCACTACGCGCAGGCCAAGGCGCGCATTCTGGCGCGCGGCACGCTCGCGGTGCTGAATCGGATGGATGCGGCCGTGATGTCGCTCGCCCCGGCGGGCGCGCGCGTGTCGAGCTTCGGAGTCGACGCACCGGTTCACGCCGACGAATTCGGACTGGTGCACGACCGGGGCATCGACTGGCTGGCGCTGGCCGAGGATCCGTACCAGCAGTCGGCGCCGTCGCGCCGTCGCGCCGCGCGCACGCAGGGCCCGGTGTTCGTGCGCCGGTTGATGCCGTCCGATGCGCTCAGGATCCACGGCCGGCACAACGCGATGAACGCGCTGGCGGCGCTGGCGCTGGTGCGAGCGATCGGCTGTGCGCTCGGTCCGAGCCTGCAGGCGCTGCGCGAGTACGGGGGCGAACCGCACCGCACCGAGCGGGTCGCCACGGTCGACGCGGTCGAGTACTACGACGACAGCAAGGGAACCAACGTTGGCGCCACGCTGGCGGCGATCCAGGGGCTGGCCTCCGAGAGCCGCAAGCTGGTGGTGATCCTGGGCGGCGACGGCAAGCAGCAGCGCTTCGAACCGCTGGCCGGCGCGGTCGCTGCGCACGCGCGCGCGGTGGTTCTGATCGGGCGCGACGGCCCGCGCATCGGGCAGGCTTTGCAGGCAGGCGGCGTTCCACCCGACCTTCCCATTGTCACGGCGGCCACGCTGCACGAGGCCGTGATCAGTGCGAGCGGCCTGGCGGCCCGCGGCGACGCGGTGCTGCTGTCGCCCGCCTGTGCGAGCTTCGACATGTTCCGCGACTACGCGCATCGGGCCGAGGTGTTCGTGCAGGCCGTGCAGGAGCTCGCGCGCGCCGGGGCAGGCGCCTCCGGGGCAGCCGGACCGGGCGATCGCGGTCGACCGTATGCGGCGAGGGCTCTGTGCGGCTGAACCGCGTCTTGCGCCCGCTGCGCCGCCGCGCCCGCGGCGGCGAGCGATTGACCCCCGGCGCCGACAGGCTCGCGCTGGCCGGCCTGGGGGGCGTGGCCGGCGTGCGCAGCGACGGGCGCTTCGACCGCGTCGACGCGACGCTGCTGACGGTGGTGGCGGGGCTTCTGATGTTCGGTGCGGTGATGGTGTACTCGGCCTCGATCGCGCTGGCCGACTCGCCGCGCTACAACGTCACGCCGGCGCATTTCCTGCTTCGCCACGCGTCGTCGATGCTGATCGCGGCCGGCGCCGCCGCCTGCGCGTTCGCTGTGCCGATGAAGGGCTGGCAGCAGGCGGCCCGCTGGACCTTCCTGGGCGGGGTGCTGCTGCTGATCGTGGTCCTGGTGCCGGGAATCGGCAAGGGCGCGCTCGGGGCGCGCCGCTGGATCGGGCTCGGGCCGCTCAATCTTCAGCCGTCCGAGCTGATGAAGCTCGCGTGCGTGCTGTACGCCGCCGACTTCACGGTGCGCAAGCAGGACACGATGCACGATTTCAGGAGGGGCTTCCTGCCGATGGCGGGCGTGATGGCCGTGGTCGGCGTGCTGTTGCTGCTGCAGCCGGATCTGGGCGCATTCGGCGTGATCGTTGCCATCAGCATGGGGATCCTGTTCCTGGGCGGAGTCAATGGCCGCCTGTTCGCGTCGATCACGGTGGCGCTGGCCGTCGCGTTCATGACGGTGATCTGGACCAGCCCGTGGCGGCGCGACCGCATCTTCGCGTACCTGGATCCGTGGTCGGCCGACAACGTGCTGGGGCGCGGCTATCAGCTGTCGCACTCCCTGATCGCGTTCGGGCGCGGCGAATGGTTCGGGGTCGGCCTGGGCGCGAGCGTGGAAAAACTGCACTACCTGCCGGAGGCGCACACCGATTTCATCGTCGCGGTGATCGGAGAAGAACTCGGTCTGGCGGGCGTGCTGGCCGTCGTGCTGGCCTTTTACTGGCTGACGCGGCGCGCCTTCGAGATCGGGCGCCAGGCCGTGGCGCTGGATCGCACGTTCGGCGGGCTGGTGGCGCAAGGCGTCGGATTGTGGATCGGCGTGCAGGCGTTCATCAACATCGGCGTTGCCTCCGGGCTGTTGCCCACCAAGGGCCTGACCTTGCCGCTGATGAGCTACGGGGGCTCGGCGCTGTTGTCGACCGTGGTTGCGCTGGCGCTGCTGCTTCGGGTCGACTTCGAGAACCGGGCGCTGATGCGAGGGGGTATGGCGTCATGAGCCGGCCCGACTCGACGCGTGCCGCATCCCGCCAGCTGATGGTGGTGGCCGCGGGCACCGGCGGGCACGTGATGCCCGGGCTGGCAGTGGCCGAGCTGCTGCGTGCGCGCGGCTGGCGCGTCAGCTGGCTGGGAACGCGTACCGGGATCGAGCGCAGCCTGGTGGCCCCGCTGGCGATCGATTTCGATGCCGTTCCGTTTTCGGGGCTACGCGGCAAGGGGCTGCGCGGGGCCGCTTGCGGCAGCGTCAACCTGGTGCGCGCGTTCGCGGCGAGCGCGAGCGTGATGCGCCGGCGCTTGCCCGATGTGGTGTTCGCGACCGGCGGCTACGTGGCGGTGCCGGCCGGCGCGGCCGCGGCGACCCGGCGCGTGCCGTTCGCGTTGCTGAACGCCGACGCCTCGCCCCAGCTTTCGATGCGCGTGCTGCGGCCCATCACGAGCAAGGTGCTGTGCGGCTTCGACGGCGCCGCCAGCCGGATCGCGGGGCGCAAGGCGATCGTGACCGGGGCGCCGGTACGCGAGCGGATCGCGTCGCTGGCCCCGCCCGAGCAGAGGCTGGCCGGGCGCACGGGCCCGCTGCGCCTGCTGGTGATCGGCGGAAGCCTGGGCGCGCGCGTGCTGAACGAAACGATCCCGGCCGCGCTGGCCCTGATGCCGGCCGACCGGCGCCCGCAGGTGCTGCACCAGTGCGGCAGCGCCCACGTCGAGGCCGCCCGCGCCGCGTACGCAGCGGCGGGCGTGCAGGCGAGCGTGTGCGGCTTCATCGAGGACATCGCGACGTGTTACGAGGAGGCCGACCTGGTGGTGTGCCGGGCCGGGGCGATCACCGTGTCGGAACTGTGCGCGGCCGGGGTGGCGGCAATCCTGGTGCCCCTGGTGGTATCGACCACGGACCACCAGCGTTTCAACGCCGAGTTCCTGGCCAGCCGCGGGGCCGCGTTGCACGAGCCGCAGGAGCGGTTCGAGCCCGAGGCGCTGGCGCGCTTGCTGGGGAGCCTGACGCGCCCACAGATCCTGGCCGTCGCGCAGCGCGCCCGCTCGCTCGGCCATCCGGACGCGACGGCCGCGGTCGCCGCAGCCATCGAATCGCTGGCGGACGGATCCTCCTCTTCCATTGGCTGGGGGAGCGCGAGGGGGCCAGCCCAGCCCCCTCGCAGCCGATCATGAGACACGCGATCCGCCAAATCCACTTCGTCGGGATCGGCGGCTCCGGCATGAGCGGTATCGCCGAGGTGCTGCTGAATCTCGGGTACGTGGTCAGCGGCTCCGATGTGGCCGAATCCCCGGCCACGCGGCATCTGTCGCGGCTGGGTGTGCGGATCGCGGTCGGGCACGACGCCGTTCACGTGCAGGGCGCCGACGTGGTGGTCGTGTCCTCGGCCGTGCGCCCCGACAATCCCGAAGTGCTTGCGGCGCGCGCCTACCGGGTTCCGGTCGTGCCGCGCGCGGTGATGCTGGCCGAGCTGATGCGGCTCAAGCAGGGCATCGCGATCGCCGGCACGCACGGCAAGACCACGACCACCAGTCTGGTCGCGAGCGTGCTGGCTGCCGGGGGACTCGATCCGACCTTCGTGATCGGAGGGCGGCTGAATTCGGCCGGGGCCAACGCGCGCCTGGGAGCCGGCCAGTACATCGTGGTGGAGGCGGACGAATCGGACGCGAGCTTCCTGAACCTGACGCCCGTGGTGGCGGTCGTGACCAATATCGACAACGACCACATGGAGGCGTACGGCCACGAGTTCGCGCGCCTGCGCCAGGCGTTCGTCGAGTTCCTGTCGCGCCTGCCGTTCTACGGGCGCGCCGTGCTGTGCATCGATGACGAGCGCGTGCGCGAGATCCTGCCGTTCATCTCCAAGCCGATCCTCACGTACGGCTTCTCGGAAGCGGCCCAGGTGCGTGCCGTCGCTGCGACGGCGGTGGGAGCGCGGATGCGCTTCACGGTCGAGCGGGAGGCCGCGGCGTCGCTGTCGGTCGAGCTGAACCTGCCGGGTCGGCACAACGTGCAGAACGCGCTGGCGGCCATCGCGGTGGCCGGCGAGCTGGGCGTTGCCGACGGCGCAGTGCTGGCGGCGCTGAGCGGGTTCACCGGCGTGAGCCGGCGCTTCGCGCGCCATGGCGAGGTGGCGATCGCCGGCGGCGGCTTCACGCTGATCGACGACTACGGACATCACCCGGCCGAAATCGCCGCCACGCTGTCGGCCGCGCGCGGCGCGTTCCCCGGGCGCCGCATCGTGCTCGCGTTCCAGCCGCACCGATTCACGCGTACGCGCGACTGTTTCGAGGACTTCGTGCGCGTGCTGTCCGGCGCCGACGTGCTGGTGCTGACCGAGGTGTACCCGGCGGGCGAGCCGCCGATCGTGGCTGCGGACGGCCGCTCGCTCGCCCGCGCGCTGCGCGTGGCCGGGCGGATCGAGCCGCTCTTCGTCGATCGGGTGGAGCAGGTGCCGGAGGCGATCCTGGGCGCGGCGCGTCCCGGCGACGTGGTGATCACGATGGGGGCCGGTTCGATCGGAACGGTCGCGGCCCGGCTGGCGCGGGCGGAACGAGGAGCAGGCCCATGACCGAGTTCGGACGGGTTGGCGTGTTGCTGGGGGGGCGCTCCTCGGAGCGCGAAATCTCGTTGATGTCCGGTCGCGCGGTGCTGGCCGCGCTGCGCAGCCGGGGGGTCGACGCGCGCCCGTTCGATCCCGGCCTGCAGTCCGTTTGCGAGCTGGAGCGCGCGGGCTTCGATCGCGTGTTCATCGCGCTGCATGGCCGCTTCGGCGAGGATGGAACGATCCAGGGAGTGCTCGAGACGCTGCGGATCCCGTACACCGGCAGCGGCGTACAGGCCTCGGCGGCCGCGATCGACAAGCTCGTGACCAAGCGGCTGTGGGTCTGGGCCGGCATACCGACCCCGAACTGGCGTGAGCTGGACGCGGACGGCGATTTCGACGCGGTGGCGCGCGAGCTGGGTGGGCCGGTCGTGGTCAAGCCGCGCTCGGAAGGCTCGACGATCGGGATCACGAAGGTCATGTCGAACCAGCAAGGCGAGCTGGCGCGGGCGTTCACGGAGGCGCTGCGCTACGACACGCGCGTGTTCGCCGAGGAGCTGGTGACGGGGCGGGAGCTCACCTGCGCGATCCTGGGTTCGGGGCGCGAGGCCGAAGCACTGCCGCTGATCGAGATCCGGGCCCCCGCGGGCAACTACGACTATCAGAACAAGTACTTCACGGACGACACCCAGTACCTGTGCCCCGCGCCGGTGGATCCGGCGCTCGCGCAACACGTCCAGCGCCTGTGCCTGCAGGCCTACGCGGTCGTCGGTGCGCGTGGCTGGGCCAGGGTGGACGTGATGCTGAAGCCTCAGCCCGACGGCGAGCATCCCTTGCTGCTGGAGCTGAACACCTCGCCCGGGATGACCGGCCATTCGCTGGTGCCGATGGCGGCCCGCCAGCGCGGACTGGAATTTGCGGACCTGGTGCTGCGGATCCTGTCCGACGCGAGGCTGGAGGTGGGCGCGTGAACGGGCCAAGGGCGATGCGCTGGGCCACGGCGGCGCTGCTGGCCGCCAGCGTCGCTGTGCTCGGGGCCGCGCTGGCGCTGAAGCTGGCTCAGAGCCGGTGGTTCGATTTCCGGCGCATCGAGATCGCGGGCGACGTCCGGCACGTCAGTCGTGCTGCCGTGCGCGCCGCGATCAGCGGGCACCTCGCCGGCAACTACTTCACGATCCGGCTGGACCGGGCGCGCCAGGCGTTCGAGACGCTGCCGTGGGTCGCGCAGGCTTCGGTGCGGCGGATCTGGCCCAACCGGCTGCGCGTCACGCTCACCGAACACCGGGCGCTGGGTCAGTGGAGCGACGGCCGGCTGCTGTCGGACGCGGGCGTGATCTTCGTGGCCAATCCGGCCGAGGCGGAGGCCGACGGGCCCCTGGTGAGCTTTTCGGGACCGCCCGCGTATGCGCCGGACGCGGTCAGGAACTTCCGGCAGCTCGGCGCGCTGCTGGCGCCGCTGCGGCTGCGCATCGTGAGCGTGCGCATATCCGACCGCGGCTCCTGGCGTCTGACCACCACGCCGCAGATGCAGCTCGAGCTCGGGCGGGACGAGCCACCCGGGCGGCTGCAGCAGCGCCTGGCCCGGATCGTGTCGGCCTACCCGGTGGTGATGGCCCGGCTGGACGGAGCGGCCACGCGGTTCGACGCGCGCTACTCGAACGGATTTGCGGCTGCCAGGACGCGTTGAACCAGGATACGGGCCGATCGAAACCGCCTCATGAGAACGGACAGCAAGGACCTGATCGTCGGACTGGATGTGGGCACTTCGAAGGTTGTGGTGGCGGTGGCGGAGCTGCTGCCCGATTCGCGCTACCAGGTGATCGGGCTCGGGCAGGCCCGGTCCGAAGGTCTGCGCAAGGGGGTGGTGGTGAACATCGAAGCGACGGTGCAGTCGATCCGCCGCGCGCTGGAGGAGGCCGAGTTGATGGCCGCCTGCCGGATCTCGGAGGTCTTCACCGGGATCGCCGGCAGCCACATCAAGAGTTTCAATTCGAGCGGCATGGTGGCGATCAAGGATCGCGAGGTGATGCCGCATGACGTGCACCGCGTGATCGAGACTGCCCGCGCCGTGAACATTCCGACCGATCAGCAGGTGCTGCACGTGCTGACGCAGGAGTTCATCGTCGACGGCCAGGAGGACATCCGCGAGCCGATCGGGATGAGCGGCATCCGGCTGGAGGTGCGCGTACACATCGTCACGGGGGCGGTGAGCGCAGCGCAGAACGTGGTCAAGTGCGTGCGGCGCTGCGGCCTCGAAGTGAGCGACCTGATCCTGCAACCGCTCGCCTCCTCGCTTTCAGTGTTGACCTCCGACGAGCGCGAGCTGGGCGCGGCGCTGGTCGATATCGGGGGAGGCACCAGCGACATCGCGATATTCACCGGTGGCGCGATCCGTCACACCGCGGTGATACCGATCGCCGGCGACCAGATCACCAACGACATCGCGATGGCGCTGCGCACGCCGATTCCGGATGCCGAGGAAATCAAGCTGCGCCACGGGGTGGCCAAGGAAGTGCTGGCCGAAAGCACCGACCGGATCGAGATCCCGGGCATCGGCGACCGCGCCCCGCGCCTGCTGTCGCGCCAGGCGCTGGCGGCGGTGATCGAGCCGCGCGTGGAGGAGCTGTTCACGCTGGTGCAGAAGGTGCTGCGCGACTCCGGCTACGAGGAAATGCTGGCCAGCGGCATCGTGCTGACCGGCGGCACTTCGCTGCTGCCCGGCATCGTCGAGCTGGCCGAGGACGTCTTCCTGCGGCCGGCCCGGGTCGGTTGGCCCGGCTACAACGGCGCGCTGGCCGATGTGGTTCGCAATCCGCGCTTCGCCACGGTGATGGGTCTGCTCGTCGAGGCGCATGCGCAGCAGCTGCGCGGCCGCAAGCTGGTCGCCCAGACGGGTTCGGTGAAGCAGACTTTCAGGCGAATGAAGGAATGGATCGTAGGCAACTTTTGAGCGCGGTGGGAAGCACATACACAGGAGGTCACATGCCATTCGAGATTCTGGAAACAGAGACCCAGGGCACCATCATCAAGGTGATCGGCATCGGCGGCGCTGGCGGCAACGCGGTCGAACACATGATCCGCCGCGGCGTGCAGGGCGTCGACTTCATCTGCGCCAACACCGACCATCAGGCGCTTTCGCGTTCCAGCGCGAAGAACGTGCTCCAGCTCGGCCAGACCGGACTGGGCGCGGGCAGCCGTCCGGACGTGGGGCGCGGGGCGGCCGTGGAGGCGCACGACCGGATCGCCGACGCGCTGCGCGGCGCGCACATGGTGTTCATCACGGCCGGCATGGGCGGCGGAACCGGCACCGGCGCGGCGCCGGTCGTGGCCGAGATCGCCAAGGAGCTGGGCATCCTGACGGTGGCGGTGGTGTCCAGGCCGTTCGACTTCGAGGGGCCCAAGCGGGCGAAAGTGGCCGAGCTGGGGCTGGTCGAGCTGCAGGACCGCGTTCATTCGCTGATCGTGATCCTGAATAACAAGCTCGAGGAGGTGCTGGGAGAGGACGCCGAGATGGCCGACTGCTTCCAGGCTGCCGACGACGTGCTGCACAACGCGTGCGCCGGGATCGCCGAAATCATCAACATCCCGGGCCTGGTCAACGTCGACTTCGAGGACGTCAAGACCGTGATGAGCGAGCACGGCAAGGCGATGATGGGCACGGCCACCGCCAGCGGTACCGACCGGGCCCGGGTTGCGGCCGAGCAGGCGGTCGCGAGCCCGCTGCTCGAGGGCGTTGACCTGTCGGGCGCTCGCGGCGTGCTCGTGAACATCACCGCCAGTCCGTCGCTGAAGATGCGGGAGACGCGCGAGGTGATGAACACGATCCGCGAGTTCGCCGCCGAGGACGCGACGGTGATTTTCGGAACGGTGTGCGACGAATCGATCGGCGATGCGCTGCGCGTGACGGTGGTTGCGACCGGGCTGGGCAAGGCGACGGCGAAAAAGGCTCCGCTAACGGTGATCAGGGCGGTCCCCGACAGCGTGCCGTCGGTGGTCGGCACCACCTCGCCGGGCCCGAGCCACGACTACAGTCACCTGGACACACCGGCCGTGTGGCGCTCGCGCGACGGCGGCGCGGTGCGCCAGGCGGCCGCCGACGAGGCGACGGCGGAACGGCTCGATATTCCGGCCTTCCTGCGCAAGCAGGCCGACTGATTGGCGCCTTCTAACGAATCGAAGGCGCCTGTAGATAGTTCGACTGCTCTTATCGGTCGAAACCGACCGTGAACGACTATGAATCGGAGCCGTGCTGCCCTTTCTTGCGATGGCCCTGTGCTGACAATGGCCGCTGGCGCCAACGACCGCTTCGATCGCTGGGCACAGGCTGCATTGCGGTTGCAAGGACGGACAGGGGTGCGCTGCTGCCGAAGACTCTGAACATCGGCTGACGCGGGATATCGCTGCCTGCCTGTTGCCGATACTCGGCAACGGAAACCAGGCGTCGCAGCCGGGTATCCCAGAGGATGTACCGCAAGGAATGGGGCACCTGGGATAGCCGGATACGCGTCACATCGGAAAAGACGTGCTGGTACTCGTCATGGCACGCGACCAGGCCGTAATTCGGGATGCCGGCACACAGGTGGTGAACGTGGTGATACGCCATATTGGCGGTGAACCAGTTCACCCAGCGCGGTAGGACCAGGAAACTGGTGCCCGCTATCGCCGCGGCATCACGATCCCAGCCTTCGTTTTGACTGGCGTAGGAATGCTCGAAATTGTGCTGAACCGAAAACAGCACGATCGCGGCTGCCCCCGACAGCGACATGCTGGCGATGTAGCACGCAAAAAACAGGATCGGTCCGATCGACCAGACCATCAAGGCCCACAGCGCCAGCAGCACGAGGTTGTTCGCGAGCATGTGTCCGTATGCCTGCACCGAGCAGCAGTAGGGTGTCTTGAAGTCACGGACATGCGACCGGATCGAGGTACCGGGGCAAGCGATCTTCTTTGCGATCACATGCCGCACCAGGCTGATGCTGGCGCGCAGCCAGGTAACGCGGGGAGGGATGATGAAGTAGAGAAGACCGCCCAGAGGCGACAGCCAGATGTTGCGCAAATATTCGTAGCGGCGCTGTTGCAACCGGGTCATGGCGGCGTATTCATCGACCGAAATGACATTCAGGGGCCCCCGATATCGGTCCCAGTTGCCGTTGGTCAAATGATGGTAGTGGTGGTGCTGTGCCCAGACGGGTTGCGGGATGCCGGATAACACGCCAAAGACGAAGCCGCAGGCCCGGTTCAGATAAGCGGTGCGAAACAGGCTGTTGTGACCGCAATCGTGCATCAGCACGAAGGCACGCACCAGGTAAAGGCTGATCAGCACCGTGAGAGCGGCCGTCAGCCAGAAGGATCTGGCGGCGCTTGCCGCAACGCCGTACCAGAGGCCGGCAATCGGCCCCAGCGTGGTAATGACCTGGATCGATCCCTTCAGATCATCCGGCCGCGCATGGCGATCAACCATCGAACGCCTGCACTCCTTCAGACCGGGCGTAGTGAACACGTCGGGACGACCTCGATTCGTATGGGCGACACACAAAAATGTGCGCAGGAGTGTAGCCGCTGCGCAGCCTGACCGCCCTCAATTAATTACGCGGTCGAACAGGAGCATTAGCTGTTTTTTAGTACCCCTTGTGCGGACATCAATGCTCGAATGCAGTACCGCAGGGATCACTTTGTCCCCGGCCTTGTCCTTAAAGCGGAGAGGCCTTAAACAACGCCAATCCGCATCCAGCGGCGCCCAAGGGCCCCAACGAACCTTTGGACCGTTGCGGCGAGGCTGGCGAGTACTCTAGGCTTCCTTGGCCGCGCCCAGCGAGGAACCCCGTGTCCCAATACGAACTCGCGCAATTGAACGTCGCCGTGATGAAGGAGCCCCTGGAGTCACCGGGGATGGCCGACTTCGTAGCGAACCTCGATCGCATCAATGCATTGGCCGAAGCGTCCGCCGGGTTCGTATGGCGCCTTCAGACCGAAGAAGGCGACGCCACGGCACTGCGACCGATGGGCGAGAACACGTTGGTCAACATGTCCGTGTGGCGGGATGCCGCGTCGCTGACGGCTTACGTATACCGGTCGGCTCACGTGGAGATCATGCGTCGCCGCAAGGAGTGGTTCGAACCCATGCCGGACGCATACGTCGTGCTGTGGTGGGTCGCCAAAGGGCACCGTCCGTCGGTCAACGAAGCATTGGCGAAACTGGCGCTTGTGCGAGAGAAAGGTTCGACTCCGGAGGCGTTCACGTTTCGGCAGGCATTCGGTCCTCCGGATGCCATGCAACCACGTGCCCCGTTCCAATTTGGCGATGCGTGCCCGGCTACGTAGCGCTTCGAGTTGACACCCCGCGGCCCGTGGCCCGCGCAGTGCGTGCCGCTGGGTGCCAGTGGACTATGAACGGTTGACCTGAACCGGGGCAGGGGCCCAGAAGAAGGGTTCGCCGACGATGCTTTCAGTCGGCCCCTGGGTTGCGTCGCTGCCCTCGATCGGCAGCGCGGGCGTCGAGCTCACGGTGCCGATCGGCGCCAGTGGCTGCCGGTCGAGCAATTCGAATAAGGTCTCGGGATCTAGGTTCATTGCGACGTTCTCCTATTGAGACAGACGCAAAGCGCGAACCGACCCCGACAGGCCGGCATTCGCTCGGTCTATGTGCGCGATCCGGATCTGAACCTGATCGAAATCTCGGAGCCTGTTCCCTGAGCTCACCGCGGCGCGGGTTCAGCGACGACCGCCGCGAGAGAACTGCCTTTGCCCCGCATTCATGCGCCCACCAGGCTCGCCGCGATATTGATTGAAAGGCCAAGGATGGCGACGTTGAAGAGGAAACTGAGTATGGATTGTGCAAGTACGATCTTTCGCATGGACCGTGACATCACGGAAATGTCCGAGGTCTGTGCGGCAACTGCGATGGTGTACGAGAAGTACAGGAAGTCCCAGTAGTCCGGGTTTGCCTCGTTATCAGGAAATTGAAGTGCGCGGCGTTCGATTGGCGACCGGTAGTAGGTCCGCGCATAGTGAAAAGTAAACAGCGTCGCGACCAGGCACCATGAGCCGAACACGGTAGCACCCGTAAACGCGTAGTGAGCCAGGCGATGGCCCACGGACAGGTTCTTGGTTGTCGACAGTTCGAAGACGATGGCTGCAAGACTGACGATCGCGGCAATCGACATGATTGTCAGGATGATGCCGGCGCCTCTGTCCTCCTGTTCCGCAATGCTGCGAACGCGGACGTGGGTTGAGCGGACCATCAGCCAGCCGACCAAGGCGAGGTAAGACCATACGGTGACATTCCAACCGATCAGTAGCTTGGTCACCGTATCCCACTGCGATGGAAGAGCAGAACCTGCTCCGGCACCGGCGAGGATCGAAATGAAAAGCCGTGGCCGCGCGCGGACTGTTTGACCAATCGTGTTCATGGATAGGGAAGTTTATTGCCGCCTGACCCCACGGAGAGATGGATGACCCGACAAGTAGGTCGTGTGGGCGCTGCGTCGCGGCGGCCGCGACGGTCTACCCGCTCAGGTCCCGCAAAACGTTTGAAGGATGCGCTCGCCGGCCTGCGCCGGTGCGGCGTATGCCAGATACGCGCCCTGCTCCTCGTAGGGCCGCGAAAGAACTGCCAGCAGTTCCGAAAACGGCGCGAAGTCTTCGCGTTCGACGGCCGCCCTGAGCGCCTGTTCCACGCGGTGGTTGCGCGGGATGACGGCCGGGTTCACCCGGCGCATGGCCTGCGCGCGTTGCGCGGGCGAGCCCGCCTCGCTCTGGAGGCGGTTGCGCCAGAGCACGGCCCAGCGATCGTAGGCACCGGGGTCGGCAAACAGCGCACGCGGCCCCGCATCGTCTCCATCGGCCGCGGCGTCGCAGAGGCGCCGGAAGGTCAAGGTGAAGTCGGCCTGGTTCGCCTGCATGGCATCGAGCAGTCCCCGGATCAACTCCAGGTCGCCGTCCTGCGCAAGCTCCAGGCCAAGCTTGCTGCGCATTCCGGCGATCCACTCGTGTTCGTACCAGGTCGGGAACTCGGTGATCACCGGCTGGGCGAGTTCGATGGCGCGTTTGCGGTCGGGGTCGATGAGCGGAAGCAGCGCTTCGGCGAGCCGGGCGATGTTCCATTGCGCGGCTCGCGCCTGGTTGCCGAAGGCGTAACGGCCAAGCTCGTCGATCGAGCTGAACACGGCCGCAGGGTCATAGGCCTCGATGAACGCACAGGGCCCGAAATCGATGGTCTCGCCCGAAACCGCCATGTTGTCGGTGTTCATCACGCCATGGACGAAACCGACCTGCATCCAGCTCGACACCAGAGCGGCCTGCCGCCGCGCGATGACCTGCAGCAACGCCAGATGGGGCCGCTCCGCGTCCTTCGCCCCGGGATAGTGCCGATCCAGGACATAGTCCGACAGCCGCCGGATCGCCTCCTGATCCCCGCGCGCGGCGAAGTATTCGAAAGTGCCCACCCGGACGTGGCTCGCGGCCACGCGGGTGAGGATGGCCCCGGGTAAGGGGGTTTCCCGAAAGACGGGCTCGCCGGTGGTAACCGCCGCCAGGGCGCGCGTGGCCGCGATACCCAGCGCGTGCATCGCTTCGCTGACAAGGTATTCGCGCAGCACCGGCCCCAGCGCCGCGCGGCCGTCACCACGGCGGGAAAAGGGCGTGCGTCCCGCGCCCTTGAGCTGGATGTCGCGGCGAACGCCGGAGCGGTCGAAGACCTCGCCCATGAGGATCGCCCGGCCATCGCCCAGCTGCGGAACGAAACTGCCGAACTGGTGCCCCGCATAGGCCATGCAGATCGGCTCGGCACCGCTGGGAATGATGTTGCCGGTGAAAATCTGCGCGAGCGCGTCGCCATCGACCGCATCGATGTCCAGCGCAAGATCCTGCGCGAGCGGTCGATTGAGCACGATCAGGCCTGGCTTCGCCACGGGCGTCGGATCCAGCCGGGCAAAGAAATGCTCCGGCAGACGCGCATAGCTATTGGAGAAGGACGCGATCGCGCAGGCCATAGCCGATCTTACCGAGCTTGCCCACCTGACCGCCTCGGTGCCCGCAAGCCGCGGCAGGCGCGTGCGCGTGGTGCCGTGGCGGCGGCGTAGGGCCGCGCGTCCCCATGCCTTGAAGTTACCCTGCCAGCCGGTCAAGCCGACTGCGCGAAGTCGCTGATCACGCGATTGAAACGCTCGGGCTCGTCGACGAACAGCGCATGGCCGGCGTGCTCGAACCATTCGACCCGCGTTGCGGGCCGCTCGCGCTGCAGGTTGCGCGCCTGCTCGAGGTAGCGGCTGGTCACGCAGTAGCACAGCGGCTTGGCGAAGGAGCGCGCGATGTTGCGCCAGTGCTCGCGCGGAAACGGATATGACAGCAGCGCGATGGCGCCGTCCAGCGGCATCTTCAGAGCCGCCTGCTTGATCCGCTCGATTTCCGCCTCGGGCCGGGGGTGCGCAAACATCCCCCGCACGAAACGATCCACCGTAGCGCTGCGGTCGGCGCGCAGGTCCGAGATGAAATTCGACGGGCGCGGCGCGGGCGGTTCCCCGACCGAGTTGTCGACCAGCACCAGCCCCGCCAGCCGGGAGTCGCCGAAGCGATGCACCAGGGTCAGCGCATCGAGCACCCCGAGCGACCACCCGACCAGTACGACGCGCGGCAGCGGGGCCAACACGTCGCGCAGGTCACTGGCGCGCCGCTCGGCCTCGTAGCCCGCGGCCGGTATATCCGAGTCGCCCTGTCCGCGAGGGTCCGGTGCGAGCGTTCGAAAGCGCTGCCCGAGCGCCTGCAGCTGCGCCTGCCAGATCGTGGCCGGCATGCACCAGCCGGGCACGAGCACGATCACCGGCAACGACGGATCGGGAGGCAACGGGCCGGCCTCCAGCACGTTCAGCCGGACGCCGTCGCCGGTCGTGAGCTGGAAGCTGCGCAACGCGGGCCCCTCGCCCGCGGCAAGGGCCCGGCCGCTGCAAGCTAGCAGCGGCAGGGCCGTGATCAGGCGGCGGCGCGACCGCGAAACCCGCATCGCGGCGCCCGCTCAGGTGTCGGCGCCCGGCCGGCGAGCGACGATCACACCCGAACGCCCCTCCTTGCGCCAGTTGTAGCCGAACGGGAACGGCACCGGATCCGCGTTGCCGGCCGACGTGAAGGCGTCGTCCAGGTCCTTCTGGTACCGGTTCTCGAACAGCTTGACGGGTCGTTCGTATTGGCCGTACAGCGAAATCCGGAAGCCGTCATCGCGCAGCAGGTGGTAGGGCATCCCGGTGTCGTCCTGCACGATCAGGCGCGCGCGTTCGAGCACCACGCCGCGCACCTTGCGGAAGTTGCCACCGTGCAGCAGGTACGAGGCCGATTTCAGCAGCACGGTGGGCTGCTCGAACGTGGTCAGCCATGGCACGAATTCCGGATAGAAGCGCAGCTGACTGTCACTGACATCGAGCGACAGGTACAGCAGCGTGCGGCGGGTCTTGCTGCGGTCGTCGAATTCGATCTTCAGCGCCCGCATCGGCTGGTGCGGCTGGCCGGCGGAGCGATGAGCGCTGCTGGCGTCCGTCGCGGGCTTGTCCGTCGTAGCGTTCGGCACGGAGCCGGGCTTGCCCTCCGTAGCGCTCGCCGCGGAGGAGGGCCACGGTTCGTAAGGTTCGACGCTGTGCACGGTCAGCCCAAGCAGGCCCATCTGCGCCAGCAGCAACGGCGCAGTACCCTGCAGGCTGTCGGTATGCAGGTTCTCCTGCATGTTGGGCGTGATGAAGAAGTTCAGCGCCACCAGATCGTTCAAGGCGCCGCGCAGGTCCGAAAAGAGCACGCCGAGCTGGTGCTCGTCCATCCCGGCCAGCGCCGGGATCTCGCCGGGCGGCTCCAGGCTGAAGAACACGTAGGTCTTGTAGTCGGGAAACAGCGCGAAGGCGTTGACGAAGTCCGGCCCGCTGAACGGGTAGACCAGCGCGGCACCGGCCTGCGCAGGCGGCAGCGTCGTGCGTTGCCAGCTGTCCATCCGCTGCAGGCGCTCCTGCAACTGGCGATCGCCATAGCGGCTCGCCTTGCGATGGGCCTTCCACGCGTCGGTACGGGCAACCGCCTGCAGGCTGGCGCTGCCTTGCGGATCGAGGCCCGCCAGCAGGCGCGCAATCGCGGTCAGTTCGGCCGGCGTGTGTGCGGCGCTGGCATTGGCCGTGCCGGCTCGCGTCGGGTCCGCCGGCGCGTCAGCCGCCGGCGCGGTGGCCCAGGGGCCGATCAGGCAGGCGGCGATCAACCAGGCCAGCCAGGCCATGGGCGCCCGGCGGGGCGGCGCGTTCAAACTTCCCATCGAAATCAGAGGCGCTTCGGGCCGAAAGACAAAGCCGGATTTTGCCACGCTCGACGCTCGCGGCCGGGCTTGCTGCAGTGCCGCTAGAATGCCGGTCATGCTGCGCCAGCGCACTCTGAAATCCTTGGTACGGACGGTCGGCATCGGCCTTCACTGCGGCTGCAAGGTCGAACTGGTGCTGCGCCCGGCGGCAGCTGACACGGGCATCGTGTTCCGGCGCACCGACACCGATCCGCCGGTGCAGATCGGCGCTGCGGCCGACGCGGTCGGCGACACCAGAATGGCCTCGACGCTGGAGCGCGACGGCGTGCGGATATCGACCGTCGAGCACCTGATGTCGGCCCTGGCCGGCTTGGGCGTCGACAACTGCTATGTCGACGTCGATGGACCGGAAATTCCGATCATGGACGGCAGTGCCGCGAGCTTCGTGTTCCTGATCCGCTCCGCCGGCCTGCAGGAGCAGAACGTGGCGCGGCGTTTCGTCCGGGTGCTGAGTACGATCGAGGTGCGCGAAGGCGAAGGTCGCAGTGCGCGCTGGGCACGCCTGGAGCCGCACTTCGGATTCAAGTTGCGCTTCTCGATCGATTTCGACCACCCGGCGATCGACGCCACCGCGCAGGACGTCGAGGTCGATTTCGCGCGTGACCCGTACGTGACCGCGGTGGCGCGGGCGCGCACGTTCGGATTCGTCAGTGAAGTGGAGGCGCTGCGCGCAGCCGGGCTGGCGCTGGGCGGAAGCTTCCAGAACGCGATCGTGATGGACGAGTACCGGGTCCTGAATACCGAGGGCCTGCGCAGCGGCGACGAATTCGCCAAACACAAGATCCTGGATGCGATCGGCGACCTGTACCTGCTCGGCCGTCCGCTGATCGCGGCATACCGGGCGCACAAGTCGGGCCACGCGTTGAACAACCGCCTGCTGCGCGCGCTGCTGGCCGACCGGTCGGCCTACGAGGTGGTGAGCTTCGACCGCGACGCGCCGGCACCCGACGCGTTCCTGCGTCCGGCGTTCGCCTAGCTCCCCTCTGAGTGGCTGCCTTTCGGGTTCTGCTTGCCGTATTCGGGATTGCCGTCGCGTTTCTGGCCGTGAGGTACGTCGTCACCGGCCAGCGCCTGTACCTGCGCTGGGCGTTGCGGTTGCTGGGAGTTGCGCTGGCCTCAGGCGTCGTGTTCTTCGCCGTCCTGCTCGTTTCCCGGCTGGTCTGAATCGCGTGTTTCTGCGACGCGCGACGTCAGTGTGGTCACCAGTCGGCGGGCTGCCGAGCGCAGCGGCGACTCCGGCAATGTAAGCGCAAGCTTCGTCGCAAACGCAAGAGCGGGCGCCATTTGCGGTTGTCGCGGGCGGCCGGCTCCGGTGCCCTGCCCCGATCCGATCCCCCCAGCGTTCGCCGACGGCTGCACGGATGAGCTCAAAGCGCGTGGTTGTACCCCAATTTTGATTTCTATAACGTCGAAACCGTGTTGCTTAAGGAGGCGCAGAAGGCGGGGAATGGCCTGCCGTAGCTTGGCGACCTGCGCTTGCTGGGGGGCATTCACTCGAAGTGTGGTGCCGCGCAGTTCGCAACTACCGGATCGAGTCGGATAGAACCCTGGCAGGATGCGGTGGCACTCGGCTTCGATGGCCGCGGCGGCGCGCTGCGACGCGCGAAAGCGCTGAAGCAGCGCGGAGCCGGCTTCGGACTGGGCGAGGGCCTCCGGCAAATGGCGGGCGGTTGGGGTCATCCGAACGGACTTCGGCGAGGGGATCAGGTTGGAGCGATTCGGTGACGATATCTCAGATTGGAGGGGATTTCGGTGCAGTTGATTCTGGTTGACCGGCGCCTGGCGCGTGCGCGCACGATGAATGTGTCGCGCGCGACCTTCGTCTGGGTCGCGCTGCTGTTTCTCGCGCTGATGGTGACCTCCCTGGCGGGCTTGTATGTGTTGACGTTCCGGCTCGCGGCCCAGCGCGAGATGCCGCTGATCAAACAGCTGGTGTCGGTCGTGATGCGCGACCGGCTGGCGCAGGACGAGCAGTATCTGCGCGACAACGTCTCGTCGATGGCCAAAATGGTCGGCGAGATGCAGGCACGCCTGATGCGCCTCGATGCGCTGGGCGAGCGCGTATCCAAGCTGGCCGGGATCCGGCCCGAGGAATTCAATTTCCGTCAGATCCCGGGGCTGGGCGGCGCCGAGCCGACCGCTTCGCGCCCGCTGACGCTGGCCGAGCTGCAGGCCCAGGCCCACAGCGTCGGCGTGGGACTGGAAGAACGCACCGATTTCCTGAACGTGGTCGAGTCTGAACTGGTGGCCAGTGCCGCCCGCAGCGCGCTGCTGCCGCGCGATACGCCGATCGTCGAGGGCTTCGTCGGCTCCGGCTTCGGACTGCGCACGGATCCGTTCACCGGCGAATACACGATGCACACCGGGATCGACTTCGCAGCTCCGGTCGGGACCCCGGTCCTCGCGGCCGCCGGCGGGGTGGTTGCCTCGGCCGAAAGGCATCCGGAGTTCGGCAACGTGGTCCGGATCGATCACGGCAACGGCCTGTCGACGCTGTACGCGCATGCCAGCAAGTTCATCGTGAAAGCCGGCGACATCGTGCGCAAGGGCCAGCAGATCGCGCTGGTTGGCGCCACCGGTCGAGCGACCGGCCCGCACCTGCACTTCGAGGTTCGTGTCAATGGAGCGCCGACGAACCCGCTGAGGTACCTGGCCAACGCCAAGCCCGGCTCGCCGCTGGCCGCCCTGGCGCCAGCTGCAGCCGTGGCTGCGGCCGCAGCAGTGCACTGACCCGCGGGGTCGCGTCGCCCTCGGCGGCCACCCCGGCTCCTTTCCAGCTCCTGTGACATAATCTCGCGCTCGCCGCGGGGCCTGCCCTGCGGCGGCGCCTGATCGCGCACCTGCGACCGCGCGTGTCAGGATCGGCCGCGGTCGAGCCGCATCGACGCCCCCATGATCTCCAAACTTCTGACCCAGATTTTCGGCAGTCGCAACCAGCGGCTGATCCGGCATTACCAACACCACGTTGTCCGCGTGAACGCGCTGGAGGCGAAGACCGGCGCACTGAGCGACGCCGAGCTGGCGGCACGCACCGGCGAGCTGCGGCGCCGCCACCAGGACGGCGAGACGCTCGACCAGTTGCTGCCCGAGGCCTTCGCTGTCGTGCGCGAGGCGGCCAAGCGCACGCTCGGGATGCGCCATTTCGACGTGCAGCTGATCGGGGGCATGGTTCTGCACGACGGCAAGATCGCCGAGATGCGCACCGGCGAGGGCAAGACGCTGACCGCGACCCTGGCGGTCTACCTGAACGCGCTGGCCGGCAAGGGCGTGCATGTGGTGACCGTGAACGACTACCTGGCCGCGCGCGACGCCGAGTGGATGGGACGGGTGTATCGCTTCCTGGGCATGAGCGTGGGCGTGATCCTTTCGCAGCAGGCCACCGAGGACAAGCGCCAGGCGTACGCGGCCGACATCACGTACGGCACCAACAACGAGTTCGGCTTCGACTACCTGCGCGACAACATGGAGTACCGGGCCGAGGACCGGCGCCAGCGCGCTTTGCACTACGCGATCGTCGACGAGGTCGACTCGATCCTGATCGACGAGGCGCGCACGCCGCTGATCATTTCGGGGCCGGCCGAGGACAGCACCGAGCTGTACCGCAAGATGAACGAGATCCCGCCGCTTCTGAAGCGTCAGGAGCAGGAGGAAGCCGAGGGCGATTTCTGGGTCGACGAGAAGCAGCACCAGGTGCACGTGTCGGAGTCCGGCCACGAGCGCACAGAGGAAATCCTGGCCCGGCGCGGACTGCTGGCGAGCGGCGAGAGCCTGTACGCGCCGCAGAACATCGTGCTGATGCACCATCTGAACGCGGCGTTGCGGGCCCATCATCTGTTTCACCGCGACCAGCACTACGTGGTGCAGAACGACGAGATCATCATCGTGGACGAGTTCACCGGCCGCCTGATGCCCGGGCGACGCTGGTCGGAAGGACTGCACCAGGCGGTCGAAGCGAAGGAGGGCGTGAAGATCCAGCAGGAGAACCAGACGCTGGCATCGATCACTTTCCAGAACTACTTCCGGATGTACCAGAAGCTGTCCGGAATGACCGGAACGGCCGATACCGAGGCCTACGAGTTTCAGGAAATCTACCGGCTCGAAACGGTGGTGATTCCGACCCACAAGCCGATGGTCCGGATCGATCACCAGGACAAGATCTACCGGACTGTGCGCGAGAAGTACGAGGCGATCCTGGACGACATCCGCGAGTGCCACGCGCGCAGCCAGCCGGTGCTGGTGGGCACCACCTCGATCGAGAACTCCGAGGTTCTGTCCCGGCTGCTGACCAAGAACGACTTGCAGCACCAGGTGCTGAACGCCAAGCAGCATGCGCGCGAGGCCGAGATCGTGGCCCAGGCCGGCCGCCCCGGGGTGATCACGATCGCCACCAACATGGCCGGCCGCGGCACCGACATCGTGTTGGGGGGCAACGTGGAGAAGCAGATCGACCTGCTGCGGGACGACGCGAGCGTCCCCGAGGAGGACAAGCGGCAGCGGATCGAGAAACTGCGCAGCGAATGGCAGCAGTTGCACGAGCAGGTGGTGGCGGCCGGCGGGCTGAAGATCGTCAGTTCCGAGCGGCACGAGTCCAGGCGCATCGACAACCAGCTGCGCGGCCGCTCCGGGCGGCAGGGCGACCCGGGCGAATCGCGTTTCTACCTGTCGATGGAAGATCCGCTGTTGAGGATTTTCGCGGGCGATCGGATGCGGATGATCATGGACCGGCTCAAGATGCCGGAAGGCGAGGCGATCGAGGCTGGGATGGTCACGCGTTCGATCGAGACGGCCCAGCGCAAGGTCGAGGCGCGCAACTTCGACATTCGCAAGCAGCTGCTCGAATACGACGATGTGGCCAACGAGCAGCGCAAGGAGATCTACCGGCTGCGCAGCGATGTGCTGGAAAGCACCGACCCGTCCGAGATGGTGACCAACCTGCGCCATGGTTTCTTCACGGATCTTGTGCGCACCTTCGTTCCCGAGGAAACGATCGAGGAGCAGTGGGATATCGCATCGCTCGAGCGCACGCTGAAGGACGACTGGCAGATCGAGCTGCCGATCAAGCAGTGGCTCGACCAGGAAAAGGACCTGAACGACACGATCCTGCTGGAGCGGGTGCTGAAGGCCACCGACGAGGCCTATGAGGCGAAGCGCGCCGCCGTCGATCCGGCCATGTTCGTCGGCCTGGAGCGGTCGATCCTGCTGAACATGCTCGATCAGCACTGGCGCGAGCACCTGGCCGCGCTCGATCATCTGCGGCAGGGGATCCATCTGCGCGGTTATGCCCAGAAGCAGCCCAAGCAGGAGTACAAGCGCGAGGCCTTCGAGCTGTTCGGCTTGCTGCTGGACCGGGTCCGTGCCGACGTGGTGCGCTTTCTGATGAGCGTGAAGATCCAGACGCGCGAGGAGATCGAGCGCACCGAAACGCGCATCGAGCAGGAAGCCGAGCGCCGTGTCGAGCAGGCGCAGGCACAGCACGCGGAATTCGGCCCGGCCTCGGTGGCCGAGGCCGAAGCGGCCGAGGAGGAAGGCGTTGCGGTGGCGGTGGCCGCTCCGCCGGCGCCGGCACCGCAGCCGTTCCGCCGGTTCGGCGAGAAAGTCGGCCGCAACGACCCGTGCCCGTGCGGCAGCGGGCGCAAGTACAAGCTCTGCCACGGCAAAGTGGCGTAGCCCATTGACGCTTCGAACGCCGAATGCCCGATCTTCCTGCTTCACATCGGCTGGGGGAGCGCAGGGGGGCCAGCCGAACCCCCTCGTTCTGTTCCTCCCGCTTTTCTCCCGCAAGCTGCGATGTAGTCGAAGCTCGTGCCACCAAATTCAGGGAAGGCTGAGTAAGGATGGCGGTCGGATTGCACGCTCCCGTGGCGCGCAGCCTGCAGCCGGTGGCGGGCTGCGAGCTCGGGTGGGCGCAGGCGGGCATCCGCAAGGCCGGCCGCAAGGACCTGTTGCTGATCCGGCTGGCCGACCGGGCGGCCGCTGCCGGCGTGTTCACGCGCAACCGGTTCTGCGCGGCGCCCGTTCAGGTCTGCCGGGCGCATTTGGGCGCGGGCGTTCCGATCCGCGCCCTGCTGATCAATTCCGGGTGTGCCAACGCCGGAACCGGAGCCGCCGGGGTGGCCGACGCCCTGCGCACCTGCGAAGCGGCGGCCAGGCTGATCGGCTGCGAGCCTGCGCAGGTGCTGCCGTTTTCCACCGGCGTGATCATGGAGCCGCTCCCGGTGCAGGCGATCGTCGATGCACTGCCGCAGGCGGTGGCGCGCCTGGATCCGGCCGCCTGGCTGGAGGCGGCTGAAACAATCATGACGACGGATACGGTGCCCAAGGCGGTCTCCCGATCCTGCGACCTGGGCGGCGCGAACGTGACGGTGACCGGGATCGCGAAGGGCGCCGGGATGATCCGGCCCGACATGGCCACGCTGCTCGCCTTCGTGGCGACCGACGCACACGTCGCGCCGGGGATCCTTCCGGAGCTGACCCGGCGGGCGGCCGATGCGTCGTTCAACCGGATCACCGTCGACGGCGACATGTCGACCAACGATTCGTTCGTGGTGGTGGCGACCGGCCGTGGCGATGCGCAGCCCATCGCCCGCCTCGACGATGCGCGCTGCGGCGCGCTCGAGCGCGCGATCGGCGAGGTGGCGCACGAGCTGGCGCTGGCGATCGTGCGCGACGGCGAAGGCGCCAGCAAGTTCATCCGGATCACGGTCGAAAACGCCCGCAGCCGCCACGAGGCATCGACGGTGGCGTACGCGGTGGCGCACTCGCCGCTGGTGAAGACGGCGATGTTCGCGTCCGACCCGAACCTGGGCCGCATCTTGTCGGCCGTCGGGGCCAGCGGCATCGAGGATCTGGATCCGTCGGCGGTGCAGCTGTACCTGAACGACGTGTGGGTCGCGCGCGACGGCGCACGCCATCCCGACTACCGGGAGCAGGACGGCCAGCGCGCGATGCGCGGCGCCGAGATCCTGGTGCGCATCGTTCTGGGCCGCGGCAGCGCGGCCGCCTCGGTCTGGACCTGCGACCTGTCGCACCAGTACGTCTCGATCAACGCGGACTATCGAAGCTGAGTGCCAGTGGGGAAATTGCCGCGATGTCGATGTCCCCGTCGCTGATCGAGCGCATCGAAGACCTGCTGCGGCGCCTGGAGCCGTTGCTGCCGCCACCCGCTCCCGTCGACTGGAGGGCGCTCGCTTTCCAGTGGCGCCGGCGCAATTACCTGGGCGCCACGGTCGGGCAGCTGCTGGCGGTGCGCAATGTTGCGGCTATCCTGCCGGAGGATCTGAAGCACGTGGACGGGCAGAAGCAGGCGATCCTGCGCAACACCGAGCAATTCGTCCGCGGGCTTCCGGCCAACAACGTGCTGCTCACTGGCGCGCGCGGCACCGGCAAGTCCTCATTGGTGCGCGCCTGCCTTTCGCGCTATGCGGTGGACGGGCTGCGCCTGATCGAGGTAGATCGGCACGACCTGATCGATCTGCCCGAGATCGTGGCGCGGCTGGAGGGGCGGCCGGAACGCTTCGTGCTCTTCTGCGACGACCTGTCGTTCGAGCCGAGCGACGCCTCGTACAAGGCGCTGAAAGCGGCGCTGGACGGATCGCTGGCCGGTCCCGGCGACAACGCGCTGATCTACGCGACCTCCAACCGGCGTCATTTGATGCCCGAATTCATGCGTGAGAACCTGGATGCGGGCTACGACGCCGACGGCGAGCTGCATCCGGGAGAATCGACCGAGGAGAAGGTCTCGCTGTCCGAACGGTTCGGCTTATGGCTGTCCTTCTACCCGTTTCGCCAGGACGACTACCTGGACATCGCGGACCACTGGCTGGCGCGCTTCGGCGTGGATCCCGCAGCCGCTTCCGAGGCGCGCGCCGAGGCGCTGCAGTTTGCGCTGGCGCGCGGTTCGCGTTCGGGGCGCGTGGCCCAGCAATTCGCGCGCGACTTCGCGGGACGCGCCGGCCTTGCGGGCCCGTGAACGGGGCACGCCCGGTCGTGCCGGTCGCGGTCGGCGTGGTGGTGCGCGCCGATCGCGCCGTGTTGCTGGCCGACCGGCCCGCCGGCAAGGCCTACGCCGGATACTGGGAGTTCCCGGGCGGCAAGATCGAGCAGGGCGAAACGGTCGGGCATGCGCTGGCGCGCGAGCTGGGCGAGGAGCTCAGGATCACGGTGATCGAATCGGTGCCGTGGCTGGTATTCGACTTCGACTATCCCCACGCATACGTGCGGCTGTACTTTCGGCGCGTGGTCCAATGGCACGGCACGCCGACACCGGTCGAGGGCCAGCGCCTGGTGTTCCATCGGCCGGGCGCGCCGGCCCCGGATCCACTGCTGCCGGCTGCGCGGCCGGTGATGCGCTTTCTCGAGCTGCCGGACTGGCTCAGCTGGCCGGCGGCAGCGGCCGTGCCGGCATCGGTGCAGCCTCACGAGCACTGGATCGACGGCGAGCGTTGGCTCGCGTCGACCGTGCGCAACGCCGAGGAGCTCTCGCGGGCGGTCGCACTGAGCGCCGACTTCGCGGTGACGCCAGCGCTGGCAGAGCGGGAGCTGGCCGAGTTGTGCCGCGCAACGCCCATTCCGCTGTACGCGCCCGATCCGGGTGGTTCGGACGCCCTGGACCGGATGCGGCGGCTGGGATTGCACGGACTGGTAGGGCGGCAGGCGGCCGATTGATCGATGACTGAAGCGACGAGCGCGATAGGCGCCGCGCGGGGTGGCGTGGTCGACTCCGACCGCGGCTTTCTGGGGCACCCGCGCGGGCTGGCGTATCTGGCGTTCACCGAGGCCTGGGAGCGTTTCTCGTATTACGGCATGCAGACGCTGCTGGTGCTGTACATGGTGAACCAGCTGCTGCTGCCCGGGCACATCGGGAAAATCGCCGGGTTCGCCGGATTTCGCGCCGCGCTCGAGCGTGTCTATGGCGGGCCGCTGTCGGTCGTGGCGCTGAGTTCCGCGATCTTCGGGCTGTACACGGGCCTCGTCTACCTGACGCCAATCGCGGGCGGAATCATCGCGGATCGCTGGCTCGGGCGGACGCGGACGATCACGACCGGCGGACTGTTGATGGCGGCGGGCCATTTTCTGATGGCGTTCGACGCGTCGTTCCTGATCGCGCTGGCGTGCCTGCTGACGGGGGTCGGCTGCTTCAAGGGGAACCTGGCCAGCCAGGTCGGCGAGCTTTACCGGGCCGGGGATCCGCGCCGTGCCGACGCGTTTCAGATCTACTACCTGTTCATCAACGCCTCCGTAATCGCCACGCCGCTGGTCGTGGGCACGCTGGGCGAGCTGTACGGCTGGCACTACGGATTCGGGGCGGCGGGCGTGGGCATGGTGATCGGACTGATCATCTACAGATCGGGCCGCCGATGGCTTCCCGCGGAACCGGGGCGGCCGCGCGACGTGACCGCGGCCTGGCCGCGCGAGTCGGTTGCCGCTCGCCTGCGCCTGGCGCGCAGCGAGCGCGCGGCGTTGATCGTGCTGATACTGCTGCTGCCGGTGCTGGCGATCGGCGCGGTCGGAAATCAGCAGATCTTCAACGCCTACCTGCTCTGGGCGCCGTCCCATATCGATCTGGTGTTCTTCGGCCGCACGATGCCCACCACGTGGCTGATCACGGTCGACGCCGTGTTGTCGTTCGCCGCGCTGGTCGCGGCGATGGCCTTCTGGCGGCTGTGGGGGAGGCGCTTCGGCGAGCCTGCCGAAGTCACGAAGATCACCCTTGGGCTGTTCATCTCGGCCGCCGCGCTGTTGACGCTTGCCGTGGCCTCGCAGCTCGCCGCGTCCGGGCACAAGGCCGCGGTCGGATGGGCGCTGGCCTTCCACGCGATGAACAGCATCGGCTACGCCAATATCTTTCCGGTCGGGCTGGCGCTCTATACGCGCGCATCCCCCAAGGCGCTGGCCGGAACCGTCCTCGGCTTGTATTTCCTTCACCTGTTCGTCGCGAACAACCTGGTCGGCTGGCTCGGCGGCCTGCTCGAGGTGCTGACCGGAACTCAATTCTGGCTGCTGCACGCCGCGCTGGTGGGTGGGGCCGGGGTGGTATTCCTGATCGCCCGTCAACTGTTCGGGCATCTGCTGGCGCCGACCGACAACGGCGCGCCCTAATCGCTGACCGAATGCTCCCGAAGGTCCGGGCCTGATTCTCGAAACCCGTCGGTCCGCGGCCACGCCGAGAAAGAGCCGTTCAGCGCCGCTGTCGGACCCAAAGCGGCCGTTCAAATGCGTCCGCTTCTGTGGAGTCCGGCCAATACCTCTGATATGTCGTCGCGTATCGGACGGGCGGCGCGTTTAGGGAGTTGGAATTGGACGAACGGCACCTTCGGGGGCAGACTCTGGTGCGTTCCCTGGGCTCGACGGCGGTAAACTGACCTCCATTTCCTTTTCACGGGCGGGTTATGTCATCACTTCCAGAAGGCTACCAACCGGTTCAATCCACGATTGGCGGAGTGACCTACAAAGGAAGCTATTGGGTCGACAACGACAAGCACCTCGTCAATGTTTCCACGGATTTCGGAAACAGAAGTACTCCCTCCCTTAAACGGCGCGACGATCAGCGCGCCCGTGACAAGGCCAACGAATCGGCCGCGCTGCGCCTATTCAGGGCAATGGTCTACAAGCACCTGCAAGCAGATAAAGCACCGTAATCCCAATTTGCCTGGGGTCCCGACCGACGGTCACCGAGTGAGGGGAAAGTTCGCGCGGCTGCCCTCATTGCCGCCGACCGCGAGAGCACCACCCGGCAACCACAGCGGAGATTTTGGGATTCGAGGGTCGTAACCCGAGCGAAGTGAGCGGGTGCAATCGCCTTGGTATCGGTCTGCGTTAGTTTGCTGCTGAAGACCAGTTCAATACTCGCAGGGCGCGCAGCGTGTTCCATCGGCTCGGCTGGCCCTCGCCTTTGTCCGTCTCGACCGGCATCACGCCCGGATAGCGAGTCTCGAGCAGCCACCTCCCGTCGCCGTCGCGCTTCGACACGACCAGCTCGACCGCCTCGGCCACCCGTTCGTCGGGCGCGACGCCTGCCCGGAGCAGGTACTCGAGGCCTCGCAGCAGGTCGTAGTGCCACCACGTCGGGAAGGCGAAGCTCGTCCACGCGGCGCCGCCCTTGCGATCTCGCTCGATCACCTCGCCGGTCGACCGACGGCGGAAGAGGCGGCGCTCGAGCAGGTACTCCTGCGCGCGCAGACGCGCCCCGATCACCTCTTGGCTACCCCCAACGGCGCGTTCGTATTCGAGCAGGGCTTCGAGCACGCAGATCGTGGTGTTGAACGACGACCGCGTCGAGCCGTTAGCGGCCTCGCAGTTCCAGCCGCCGTCGGGCAACTGCTCGGCGAGCAGCCGATCGACGATGCCCCGGACGTCGTGGCCGAAGTACGCGCCCACCGCCGCAACCTGCCCGTTGATGCAGGGCTCGACCTCGCCTTGAAAGAAGGCATCGCCGTCACATACCCGAGGGCCACATCCGTTCCACGTCACCCGGTCGCGGACGAGATCCACCGCGCGGCGTGCCTGATCGCTCGCCGGATCGAGACCCATGTCCCGCAGCAGCATCAGGACGTGCATGGTGGAGTCCCACCCACGGTTCCACGCCGCGCCGCCCCACCGGCCATCGGCCCCCTGAAGGGCGAGTAGCCGCGCGCCCGCGCCCTCGGTGGCGACACGCGCGCGCTCGGCCGCGATCTCTTGCGCCGGCGCACCGATCAAGTCTCGCATCACTTGCCAGCGGATCGAAGGGTCAGAATCGAGCAGCCACCGTATGACCGATTTCCGTGCGTTCGCAGCTTGCCGTTTGGGTAGATTGGTTGCCATCTGCTGATCCATTTTACTTTGACCGCAAGACGCTGTCGGCAGCCTGACGTCAAGCTCGGCAAGCGCATGCTCTATGGAACGTCACGCCCGGCTTCAATTCCACCGACGAAATATGCCTACGTCGAGGATCGCGCCAATTTTTCGCGTGCTTCTGGTTAGGACAGCTCGTGGCTGACAGTGAGGATTCGCGGCAATCGTTCTGCGAAGCGGACGCTGGAAGATCATGACGCGGCGCCGATCCGCCTTGCTGCCCTAGCTCATCAACAGCAAGCCCAGCGTCAGGGCGGCCGGCGCGGCCTGCACGAACAGGATGCGCCGGTTCACGGTGTAGGCGCCGTAGACGCCGGCGATGACAACGCAGCACAGGAAGAAGATCTTGACAGCGGTGCCGCTGCCTCCGAGCCACAGTCCCCATACCAGGCCCGCAGCCAGAAAACCGTTGTACAGCCCCTGGTTCGCCGCAAGTGCCTTGGAGGCAGCCGCGAATTCAGGCGTCGTGCCGAAGATCCTGCGGCCCCTAGGTTGATCCCATAGAAACATTTCAAGGACAAGAAAGTAAATGTGCAGCGCGGCAACCAGCGCGGTCAGTAGGTTCGCCAGGATTCTCATGAGGATTTCAGCGCCTTGGATGAGGAGCAAAACACGTGCGGCGCCGGGCAGCGGCCACGTTCGGAGAATCCGACCCGATGCAGTCCTTGGCCTCACCGCGAAGCAGTGGCTCAAATCGCGGAGACCGGACATTCACAGGATTAGGTGTGTAGATGGCGATCGGTAACTCGAACGCTCATCGAGGCCATCCAAGCTGCCATTGCGAGACCCGCAGGAACCGCCAGGACGGTCGCGATACCCCAAACCGGGGGAACCAGCGTGTTGAAAAGCATCGTCGCGAGGGGAAACAGGTCGTCGGTCCGGTGTGACTGATACCAAAGAACGAAATCAACCTGGTAGTACAGCCAAGCACTCGCAATGCCTCCGACGCACCACCAGACTGCAACGCGAGGAGGACGCGCTATCCAGCGCAGTGTCACCCAGAACCACGCCAATGAAAGCATGAAGGAGGGTAGCGCCAACGTCGCGGCGTCAAGCAGAGTTAGTGCGAGCGTTGCATGCTGTCGGCCAAAGAACTCGAAGTACGCCTTTGGTATCGCAATCGCCGCAAGAAAACCGACCAGGTACACAACAACCATGTAAAGCACGAATCCGGAAGCAAGTGCTGTGACTCGACGCACGTAGGTCATGCGCGCCTCCTTGGCCCTACGTCCAGTTCAAACGGCGGCCCGGCTGTCCCGCGACGAAGCAACTGCCTGGCTATGCCCGGTACATGGATATTCCCGTGCCGCCCACGAACGACGGCGTGTGGGCCGACAGTGACGTTCCCAGCAAGTGCCGCGACCATTCTGCCACCGGGCGCGATGAGGTGCACACCGGATTTTCGCGACGCAGGCAAACTGCTGAGCATCCCGCAGTGGACCTCTCCGTGCCGCACCGTCAGTGACAACATTTCCGCGCACGCGACCCGATAGCGGAAATCGATGGCGCTGAATTGGATACATTCGCTCGGTTGGAAGAAGACAGCCGGTTATGTTGCCAGATGGAATGCCTGCGGCAGGCTCTTACCGCACTTTAAAACTATCGAGCCTTGGCGACGCGTTTGACTGTTTCGATCTGCGCTTGAACCTGCTCGAGTGCCCGTGCCGCGTCTTTCTCGATCCTGGGATC